>JAEEGL015883993.1_pt1 | contig 30762 bp, 12 predicted proteins | sample 9134231 | NCBI WGS metagenome assembly JAEEGL01 (sample SAMN16246548, study PRJNA631951) | gut metagenome | biome: gut microbiome; feature: rumen; material: fiber-attached | host: Bos | place: Iran: Karaj | collected 2018-10 | reverse complement strand
CGTCAGGTTGGTGTGCCCCAGCTGGTTGTCTTCCTGAACAAATGCGACCTCGTTGACGACCCCGAACTTCTCGACCTCGTCGAAATGGAAGTTCGCGAACTTCTCAGCAGCTACGACTATGATGGCGACAACATCCCCGTCATCCGTGGCTCCGCTCTGGCTGCCCTCAATGGTGAGCCTTCTGGTGTTGCTCAGGTTGAAGAACTTATGAAGGCTGTTGACGAGTGGATTCCCCTGCCCGTCCGCGCCGTCGATAAGGACTTCCTCATGCCCGTCGAGGACGTCTTCTCCATCACCGGTCGTGGTACCGTCGGTACCGGCCGTATCGAGACTGGTGTTATCCACACCGGCGACCCCGTCGATATCATCGGTATGGGTGCTGAAAAACTGAAATCCGTCGTTACCGGTGTCGAGATGTTCCGCAAGATCCTCGACGAAGGTGAAGCTGGCGACAACGTTGGTCTGCTGCTCCGCGGTATCGATAAGGACGAGATCCGTCGTGGTATGGTGATCGCTAAACCCGGTTCCATCAAACCGCACCACAAATTCGAGGCTACCGTCTATATCCTCAAGAAAGAAGAAGGTGGTCGTCACACTCCGTTCCACAACAACTACCGTCCTCAGTTCTACTTCCGTACCACTGACGTGACCGGTACCATCATCCTCCCCGAGGGTCGTGAAATGGTTATGCCTGGTGACAACTTGACCATCACCGTCGAACTGATCGCCGACATCGCTCTGAACGAGAACCTCCGCTTCGCTATCCGCGAGGGTGGCCGCACCGTTGGTTCTGGTCAGGTAACCAAGATCATTGAATAATCCATCCTAGGGGCGTGCCTTGTGTACGCCCTTTCGATAGGGGCATAGTTAAATGGTATAATGACGGTCTCCAAAACCGTAGTTGGGAGTTCGATTCTCTCTGCCCCTGCCAATAAAAACTGAAGAAAGATGTCTAAATTCGGAGACTACGTGAAATCTAGCTACGACGAACTGGTGCACAAAGTGTCGTGGCCCACATTCAAAGAACTGCAGAACAGCGCCGTCGTCGTTGCTGTTGCTGCCGTTATCCTTGCCCTCATCATCTTCCTTATGGACTATGTTTTCGGTGTCCAGGGTGGTGTTTGGAAAGGTATTTTAGGAATCTATTATTCCATTATCGGATAACAATTGTCGGATTTTCCTCCGACAGCGGCGGTGCCTTGCTTCCCAATCAATTATTGAGACACTGCTTTCTCTGTCCGAAAAATGGAAAAATCATATCTTTTTCAATAGTGTTTTGCAATGGAACAACAGTCTAAGAAATGGTATGTCGTAAGAGCCATCAGTGGTAAAGAGAAGAAAGCCAAAGAGTACATCGAAAGTGAGATGTCCAAACGCGGCTGGTCCGATCTGGTACCTCAGGTGCTCATACCTACCGAGAAGGTCTACACCATACGTAACGGTAAAAAGGTGGTCAAAGACCGCAACCTTTTCCCGGGATATGTATTGATTGAGGCCGACCTCCGTGACGAAATCATACCTGTCATTCAGAACGTTCCCAATGTGCTAGACTTTATCCGCGAAAAAGACAGCGCTCCCATACCTATGCGCCCTGCCGAAGTAAGCCGCATCCTTGGCAACATGGATGAACAGCTCGACAGCGACGGCGGTATGATAGACAAGTTCCTTGTCGGCGAGCCCGTCAAAGTTATCGACGGCCCTTTCAACTCCTTCTCCGGCATTGTCGAAGAGGTCAACGAAGAAAAGATGAAACTGAAAGTAACAGTGAAAATCTTCGGCCGCAAAACTCCCCTCGAGCTCAACTACAACCAAGTGGAAAAAGAATAGCAAAAACAAAATCATCCCCCTGCTATCGATGTCGCTAAAGGCGTCAATACAAGGGCTTCGGGGATATGATCAAAAAAATAATAGAGAAAAGAAGTAACAAATTTTTTAAACTTACATTCAATGGCAAAAGAAATTGCAGGATTGATTAAGCTTCAGATCAAAGGTGGCGCCGCCAACCCGGCACCTCCCGTAGGTCCCGCTCTGGGTGCCAAAGGTGTAAACATTATGGAGTTCTGCAAGCAGTTCAACGCTCGTACGCAGGACCAGGCCGGCAAAATTCTGCCTGTCATCATCAATGTCTATACCGACAAGTCCTTTGATTTTGTAGTAAAGACTCCCCCTGTTGCCGTCCAGTTGAAAGAGGCCTCCAAAGCCGCCAAGGGTTCCGCCGAGCCCAACCGCGTCAAGGTTGCTTCCGTAACTTGGGAACAGGTGCGCCAGATTGCCGAAGCCAAAATGCCCGACTTGAACTGCTTCACTATCGAGTCAGCTATGAGCATGGTTGCCGGCACAGCACGCAGCATGGGTATCACCGTTACGGGTGAGAGCCCCCTGGCAAAGTAAGAAAAGTATTAACAGTGGTAGCGTTAGTAACCTAGGCGAAAGCGCGGTGACCACAAAAACAAGCTAAAATGGCAAAATTCACCAAAAAACAAAAAGAAGCTTTTGCTAAATTCGACAAGACTAAGGTCTACTCTCTCGAAGAGGCCGTCAGCGTCGTAAAACAGATTACCTACACCAAGTTTGACTCCAGCTTCGACATCGATGTCCGCCTCGGCGTCGACCCTCGTAAAGCTAACCAGATGGTCCGCGGTAGTGTCACACTGCCTCACGGTACCGGTAAAACTGTGCGTGTCCTCGTTCTCTGTACTCCCGACAAGGAGGAAGAAGCAAAGGCTGCTGGCGCCGACTTCTACGGTCTCGATGAGTATATCACCAAGATCAAAGGCGGTTGGACCGATGTTGATGTCATCATCACCATGCCTAGCGTAATGCCCAAAGTTGGTGCCCTCGGACGTATCCTGGGACCCCGTGGCCTTATGCCCAACCCCAAAACCGGCACCGTTACAATGGAGATTGGCAAAGCCGTCCAAGACGCTAAAGCTGGTAAAATCGACTTCAAGGTCGACAAATTCGGTATCATCCACACCGCTGTTGGTAAATGCAGCTTCGACGATCAAAAACTGCTCGAGAACACCCGCGAAGTGCTCCAAGCTATCGTCAAACTGAAACCTTCAGCAGCCAAAGGTACCTATGTCAAGAGCATCACCGTCTCTTCGACCATGAGCCCCGGCGTCAAAGTCGACACAAAAGCCGCATCATTGTAATTAAAGATCTCGGCCAAGAAAGAATAACAAAAACTATTCTCTCCCACCGAAACTCTTAAAACGAATAATCAGAGTTATAATCATGAGAAAAGAACAAAAAGACCAACTGATTGACTCGCTGTGCGAAGATATCAAGGCCTATCCGCATCTCTACATCGCCGACATCGGAGGTCTCAACTCCGTGCTGACAAGTAAGCTGCGCCGCGCTGCCTTCCGCAAGGAAGTGAAGCTGGAGGTGGTCAAAAACACCCTTCTCATCAAGGCTATGGAAAAGAGTGGCGTAGACTACTCCGAACTCAAGCCCGTCATCAAGGGTGAGACCTGCATCATGCTCTCCAACATCAACAACGCTCCCGCCAAGCTTATCAAAGAGTTTGTCGCGGCCAACAAGGGCACAACGAAACCCGTCCTTAAGGGTGCCTACGTCGAAGAAAGCTTCTACGTCGGTGCTGAACACCTTGAGGCTCTGGTCAACATCAAGTCCAAAAACGAACTCATTGCAGACGTCATCGCTCTCCTGCAGTCGCCTATCAAGAACGTCGTTTCCGGACTTCAGTCGGCCGGCAACACCATCTGCGGTGTTCTCGAGACTCTCTCGGAAAAAGCAGAATAACAAAAAAATATTGTGGCTCTAGCATCTCTAGCGCCATTGGGAACACTAGAACACAAATCACTAGTTTTCCTGTCTTAAAAAAACAAATTGTAAAACTTTTAAAAAAATAAAATATCATGGCAGACATTAAAGCCTTAGCAGAAGAACTGGTTAACTTGACCGTTAAAGAAGTAAAAGAATTAGCTGACATCCTTAAAGAGGAGTACGGCATTGAACCCGCCGCTGCCGCCGTTGCAGTTGCAGCTCCCGCTGCCGGTGCTGGTGCCGCCGCCGCTGAGGAAAAGACCTCCTTCGACGTTATTCTCAAGGGTGTTTCTGACACCACCAAGAAACTCGCCGTTGTAAAGGCTGTTAAGGACCTTGCTAGCCTCGGTCTGAAAGAATCCAAGGAACTCGTTGACAACGCTCCTAAGACCGTTAAGGAAGGCGTTTCTAAAGACGAGGCCGATGCTCTGAAGAAAGCCCTCGAAGAGGCTGGCGCAGAGATTGAGATTAAGTAAGTTCTTTACTGCTTAGCTCATAAAGGAATAGGGTCACCGATCGTAGGGTCGGTGTACCTATTCCTTATTACTATGCACTGCGCTTTCGCGTGCGTATATAACTAGTAATACTAGTCCTAACGAGAGAAAAGACTAGCCAATCGTAATCTTAAAATTTTCATCCCTTGGCAAAAAATCAACCCACAGTAGTCAATTTCGCATCCGTCAGAAAGTTCAACTATCCGGACTTCTTGGACATTCAGCTGAAGTCGTTCCAGGACTTTTTCCAGATTGAGACCAACCCTGACAACCGTCTCGATGAAGGACTCTTCAAAGTCTTCAAAGAGAACTTCCCTATCTCGGATGCCCGCAATAATTTCACACTTGAGTTTCTGGACTATTTCATCGATCCTCCTCGCTACACCATCGAGGAATGTATCGAACGTGGTCTCACCTACAGCGTGCCTCTCAAGGCTAAACTGAAACTCTCTTGCAACGACCCCGAAAACGAGGAGTTCCAAGCTATTGAGCAGCCTGTATATCTGGGTATGATACCCTACATGACTCCTAAAGGCACTTTCGTCATCAACGGTGCCGAGCGTGTGGTGGTCTCTCAGCTTCACCGCTCCCCGGGCGTCTTTTTCGGCACTCAGTTCCACTCCAACGGTACTCAGCTCTACAGCGCTCGTATCATCCCCTTCAAGGGCAGCTGGATGGAATTCACCACCGACATCAACAACGTGATGTACGCCTACATCGACCGTAAAAAGAAACTCCCTATCACCACTCTCCTCCGTGCCATTGGCTATGAGACCGACAAGGACATCCTCGACATCTTCGAACTTGCCGAGGAAATCAAGGCTACTCGCGCCAACCTCAAGAAAAATATAGGCCGCAAACTCGCTGCCCGCGTCGTGGACTCCTGGATAGAGGACTTCGTCGATGAGGACACCGGCGAGGTGGTCTCCATGGAACGTACCGAAGTGGTCATCGAACGCGATGTCGAACTCACCGAGGAAAATATAGAGAAAATCCTTGAACTCAACATCAAAACCATTCTTGTCACCACAGAAGACAAAGACGGTATCGACTATTCAGTAATCTACAACACTCTGAAAAAAGACACAGCCAATAATGCCAAGGAGGCTGTGGAATATATCTACCGTCAGCTCCGCAACGCCGAACCCCCCGACGAGGAAACAGCGCGTGGCATTATCGACAAACTCTTCTTCTCCGACAAACGCTACGACCTGGGCGACGTGGGACGCTACAGGATTAACACGAAACTAAACCTTGATGTGCCCGACGAGGTGCGCGTGCTCACTCAGACGGACATCACCTCTATTATAAAGTATTTAATACTTCTTATAAACCAGAAAGCCGACGTCGACGATATCGACCACTTGTCCAACCGTCGCGTCCGCACCGTAGGCGAACAGCTCTCGGCACAGTTTGGCGTGGGCCTGGCTCGCATGAGCCGCACCATCCGCGAACGTATGAACGTCCGCGACAACGAGGTCTTCACCCCCACCGAACTCATCAACGCCAAGACTCTCTCGTCGGTAATCAACTCCTTCTTCGGCACCAACCAGCTGTCGCAGTTCATGGACCAAACCAACCCTCTGGCCGAAATCACACACAAACGTCGTATCTCGGCTCTGGGTCCCGGAGGCCTCTCACGCGACCGCGCAGGCTTCGAGGTCCGCGACGTCCACTACACTCACTACGGACGCCTCTGTACCATCGAAACACCTGAAGGTCCTAACATCGGTCTTATCTCCTCACTCAGCGTCTACGCCAAAATCAACAACCTCGGCTTCATCGAGACTCCTTACCAGCGTGTCGAAAACGGCCAGGTCATGTTTGAGGAGGACCCCATCTACTTCACCGCCGAAGCAGAGGAAAACAAAACCGTGGCTCAGGCCACAACACCTCAGGACGAAAAGGGTCACATCATTGGTCAGCGCGTCAAAGCTCGCCGCCAAGCCGACTTCCCCATCGTCTCTCCCGAAGAGGTCGACCTCATCGACATAGCTTCCAACCAAATCGCCTCCATCGCGGCATCTCTCATCCCCTTCCTCGAACACGACGACGCCAACCGCGCACTTATGGGATCTAACATGATGCGCCAGGCTGTGCCTCTCCTCAACCCCGAGATTCCTATCGTCGGTACAGGTATCGAACAGTCTGTCGCCGAGGACAGCCGCGTACTCCTCAACGCTGAGGCCGACGGCGTGGTGAAATATGTCGACTCAACCAAAATCGTCATCGAGCACGCACGCACCGAAAAGGAACGCCTCGTAAGCTTCGACGACGACCTCCACGAATATCGCCTCACCAAATACCAGCGCACCAACCACAGCACCGCCATCAACCTCCGTCCTATCGTCCGCAAAGGCGACAAGGTCAAGAAGGGTCAAGTGCTCTGCGAAGGCTACGCCACACAGGGCGGCGAACTTGCTCTGGGACGCAACATGATGGTTGCCTTCATGCCTTGGAAAGGTTACAACTTCGAGGACGCTGTCGTTATCAGCGAACGCGTGGTCCGCGAGGATATCTACACCAGCGTCCATGTCGAGGAATTCACCCTCGAAGTACGCGAAACCAAACGCGGTGACGAGGAGCTCACCCGCGACATCCCCAATGTCAGCAGCGACGCCACCAAAGACCTTGACGAAAACGGTATCATCCGCATCGGCGCCGAGGTCAAAGAGGGCGACATCCTCATCGGCAAAATCACTCCTAAGGGCGAGAGCGACCCCACTCCAGAAGAGAAACTCCTCCGCGCCATCTTCGGCGACAAGGCCGGCGACGTCAAAGACGCCTCCCTCAAGGTTCCTCCCTCGGTACGTGGTGTCGTCATCGACAAAAAACTCTTCTCACGCGTGGTCCGCGACCGCAAACAGCGCGCCCGCGAGAAAGAGCTCCTCGCCAAACCTGAAGAGGAGTTCAACATGGAAATCGCCGACCTCAAGGACAAACTCATCGACAAACTCCTTGTCATCCTTGCTGGTAAAACCTCCAACGGTGTATACAACTCTCACAAAGAGGAACTCATCCACAAGAAAGAGAAATTCAGCATGAAGGCTCTCCGTGCCATCGATTTCACCGATGTCAACCCCAACCGCTGGACCCAGGACAAAGAGACCAACGGCCTCATCAAAGAGCTGCTGAACAACTACAATATCAAATATCGCGAAATCAACGGCCGCTTTACCCGCAACAAATTCGCACTCACCGTCGGCGACGACCTTCCCAGCGGCATAGTGCAGATGGCCAAAGTCTATATCGCCATGAAGCGCAAACTGCGCATCGGTGACAAGATGGCTGGTCGCCACGGTAACAAGGGTATCGTCTCCAAGATTGTCCGCGCCGAGGATATGCCATTCCTCGCCGACGGCACTCCTGTCGACATCGTTCTCAACCCCCTCGGCGTGCCTTCGCGTATGAACCTTGGTCAGATCTACGAGACCGTCCTCGGATGGGCAGGCAAGAAGCTCAACAAGCGCTTCAAAACACCTATCTTCGACGGCGCTACTCTCGAACAAATCAACGGTTACATGAAAGAGGCTGGCCTCCCCGAAAACGGTCGCACCTACCTCTACGACGGCGAAACAGGCGAACGCTTCGACCAACCTGCAACAGTGGGCTACATCTACTACCTCAAGCTCCACCACATGGTCGACGACAAGATGCACGCCCGTAGCATTGGACCTTACTCCCTCATCACCCAGCAGCCTCTCGGCGGTAAAGCCAACTTCGGTGGCCAGCGCTTCGGTGAGATGGAAGTCTGGGCTCTCGAGGCCTTCGGCGCCTCTCACGTGCTCCAGGAGGTCCTCACCGTCAAGAGCGACGACGTCATGGGCCGCGCCAAAACTTACGAGGCCATCGTCAAGGGCGACAACCAGCCTACACCTGGCATCCCCGAATCGTTCAACGTTCTCGTCCACGAACTCCGTGGCTTGGGCCTCGAGGTAACCTTTGAATAAAGTGTAAAGTGTAAAGTGTCTACTTTAAACTTTAAACTTTGAACTTTAAACAACAAGAAAACAATGGCATTTAAACAAGAATCACAGTTAAAGAACGATTTCAAATCGATAACCATAAGCCTGGCTTCGCCCGAGTCCATCAAAAAACGCTCCTACGGCGAAGTTACCAAGCCCGAGACTGTCAACTACCGCACCTACAAGCCGGAACGCGACGGTCTGTTCTGCGAGCGCATTTTCGGTCCCACTCGCGACTGGGAATGCCACTGTGGCAAATATAAACGCATACGCTACAAAGGTATCGTCTGCGACCGCTGCGGCGTCGAAGTCACCGAAAAGAAAGTGCGTCGCGAACGCATGGGTCACATCGAACTCACTGTCCCCGTGGCTCACATCTGGTTCTTCCGCACTCTCCCCAACAAGATCGGCACCCTCCTCGACATACCCAGCAAAAAACTCAACCAGGTCATATACTACGAGAAATACATCGTCCTCCAGCCCGGCAAGGCTACCCTCAACGATGTCCCCGTACACAAACTCGACCTGCTCACCGAGGAGGAGCACTACGCCATCATGGAAAACCTGCCCTCCAACAACGACCAACTCGAGGACAGCGACCCCGACAAATTCATCGCCGGCATGGGCGCCGAGGCTCTCTATACCCTCCTCAAGGATATCGACCTCGACTCACTGAGCTACGAACTCCGCGACCGCGCCAACAAGGAAAGCTCCAACCAACGCAAACAAGACGCCCTCAAGCGCCTCAACATCGTCGAGTCTTTCCGCGAGTCCCGCGAACGTATGCTCGCCCGCGGCATGGACAACCGTCCCGAATGGATGATCCTCAACATTATCCCGGTCATCCCTCCCGACCTGCGTCCTCTCGTTCCTCTCGATGGCGGCCGTTTCGCCACTAGCGACATCAACGAGCTCTACCGCCGCGTCATCATCCGCAACAACCGCCTCAAACGCCTCCTCGAAATCAAGGCCCCAGAGGTCATCATGCGCAACGAGAAACGTATGCTCCAAGAGGCCGTCGACTCGCTCTTCGACAACAGCCGCAAGGTCAGCTCGGTCAAAAGCGACAGCAACCGCTCCCTCAAGTCCCTCTCCGACTCCCTCAAGGGTAAACAGGGTCGCTTCCGTCAAAACCTGCTCGGTAAACGTGTCGACTACTCTGGCCGTTCGGTCATTGTCGTCGGCCCCGAGCTCAAAATGCACGAATGCGGTCTTCCTAAGGATATGGCAAGCGAGCTCTTCAAACCTTTCATCATCCGCAAAATGCTCGAACGCGGCCTCGTCAAAACGGTCAAAAGCGCTAAACGCATCGTCGACCGCAAAGACCCCGTGGTATGGGAAATCCTCGAAAACATACTCAAAGGCCACCCCATCCTCCTCAACCGCGCTCCTACCCTCCACCGTCTCGGTATCCAGGCATTCCAGCCCAAACTCGTCGAGGGTAAGGCTATCCGCCTCCACCCCCTCGTCTGTACTGGATTCAACGCTGACTTCGACGGCGACCAGATGGCTGTCCACGTACCTCTTGGCAACGCCGCCATCCTCGAGGCTCAGCTCCTTATGCTCTCCACCCACAACATCCTCAACCCCGCCAACGGTGCTCCTATCACCGTGCCGTCGCAGGACATGGTGCTCGGTCTTTACTATATGACCAAGCCGCGCCACACCACAGAGACGGAAGTTGTCAAGGGCGAAGGCCAGCGCTTCTACTCCGCCGAGGAGGTCATCATTGCTTACAACGAAAAACGCGTCCAGCTCAACGCCTGCATCTCCGTACGCATGAAAGAGGCTAAAGAACGCGACGAATACTCCTTCGTACATACCGACCGCACCTTCAGCGAAGTCATCAAAGACCGCGAAGGCAACGTCCTTTACGACCGCGACTGCGAAAACGATGAGGAACGCGCCCAGCGCTGCCGCACCGAATACGAGGTGCTGCGCGACAAGGACGGCTTCCCCGTCACCGACGCTCAAGGTCATTATATCAAGACCGACCGTCTCCGCACCACCGTGGGTCGCGTCATCTTCAACCAAGTCGTCCCTGAGGCCTATGGCTACATCAACCAGGTCATGGGCAAGAAGAGCCTCCGCGACATCATCGGCGACCTCTTCACCGTCTGCGGCAACGCCGCCACGGCAGCATTCCTCGACGACATCAAAGCTATGGGTTACCGCATGGCATTCAAGGGCGGCCTCTCCTTCAACCTCGGCGACGTCATCATCCCCGTCGAAAAGGAACAGATGATAGAACATGCCAACGAGGAGGTCGAAGAGGTCATGGCTCAATATGCTATGGGTCTTATCACCAACAACGAACGCTACAACCACGTCATCGATATCTGGACCAACACCAACAACCAGCTCACCGAAACACTCATGAAGAAGCTGAAAGCCGACAACCAAGGCTTCAACCCAATATATATGATGTACGACTCGGGAGCTCGTGGTAGCAAGGAACAGATTCGTCAGCTCTCGGGCATGCGTGGTCTTATGGCTAAACCTCAGAAAGCTGGCGCCGCTGGCAATGAGATTATCGAGAACCCTATCATCTCCAACTTCAAGGAGGGTCTTTCGGTGCTCGAATACTTCATCTCCACCCACGGTGCTCGTAAGGGTCTTGCCGATACCGCTCTTAAGACTGCCGACGCTGGTTACCTTACCCGTCGTCTCGTCGACGTCGCCCACGACGTCATCATCACCGAGGAAGACTGCGGCACCCTCCGCGGACTGCCCACCACAGCACTCAAGAAAGGCGAGGACATCGTCCAAAGCCTCAGCGAGAAAATCCTCGGCCGAACCTCTGTCCACGACATCTTCGACCCCGTCACCGACGAACTCATCGTCGCTGCTGGCGAAGAACTCACCGAGGAGATCTGCCGCCGCATCGAGGAGGCTCACATCGAAGAGGTCGAGATACGCTCAGTGCTCACCTGCGAGGCTAAACATGGAGTCTGCGCCAAATGCTACGGCCGCAACCTCGCCACAGGTCACATGGTTCAGAAAGGCGAAGCCGTCGGCGTCATCGCCGCTCAGGCTATCGGTGAACCTGGTACTCAGCTTACCCTCCGTACCTTCCACGTTGGTGGTGTCGCCGGTGGCAACATTGGTACCACATCGAGCATAGAGTCTCACCACGAAGGTATCCTCGAAATCGACGAGCTCCGCAGCATACCCTACACCGAGACCACAGGCGAAAGCTACAACCTCGTCATGGGCCGCTCCGCGGAAATGCGTATCGTCGACCCCAAGACCGACGTCACTCTCTTCTCGGCTCTTCTCCCCTACGGCTCCAAACTCTACAAGATGGCTGGCGAACAAATCCACCGCGGCGACCTCATCGCCGAATGGGACCCCTACAATGTCGTCATCATCAGCGACGTCGCTGGTAAGGTCAGCTTCGAAAACGTCATCGAGAACGTCACCTACCGCGTCGAAAGCGACTCTCAAACTGGTCTCCAGGACAAAGTCATCGTCGAATCGCGTCAGCGCACCAAAAACCCAACCCTCAACATCGTCGACGACGAGGGCAATATTCTCAAGGTTTACGACTTGCCTGTTGGCGCCCATATCGGAGTCGACAACGGACAGCAACTCCGCGCCGGCGACATCATGGTCAAAATACCGCGCAGCTTCGGCAAAGCTGGCGACATCACGGGCGGTCTGCCCCGCGTCACCGAGCTCTTCGAGGCACGCAACCCCTCCGACCCCGCTGTCGTCGCCGAAATCGACGGTATCGTTTCCATCGCCAAGAAGCTTAAACGCAACAACCGCGAAATCACCATCACCTCCAAGACTGGCGAAAGCCGCAACTACCTCATCAGCACCAGCAAACAAATCCTTGCCCAGGATCAGGACTACGTCAAGGCTGGCACACCTCTCTGCGAGGGCGCCATCACTCCGGCCGACATCCTAGCCGTCAAGGGACCCATGAAGGTGCAAGAGTATATCGTCAACGAGGTCCAGGAAGTCTACCGTCTCCAGGGTGTGAAAATCAACGACAAGCACTTCGAAGTCATCGTACGCCAGATGATGCGCAAAGTCGAGATCGAAGACCCAGGCGACACTCGCTTCCTCGAAGGCGAGCTCGTCAACAAGATCGACTTCCACGAAACCAACGACGAAATCTTCGGCATGAAAGTCGTCGAAGACAATGGTGACAGCGAGAACCTGCAAAACGGACAGATCATCACCGCCCGCAAGCTGCGCGACGAAAACTCCATCCTGCGCCGTCAGGACAAGAAACTCGTCACAGCCCGCGATGCCAAACCTGCAACGGCAAAACAGATACTGCAAGGTATCACTCGCGCCTCACTGCAGACCAAGAGCTTCATCAGCGCCGCCTCCTTCCAGGAGACCACCAAGGTGCTTACCGAAGCCGCCATCAATGCCAAACAGGACTTCCTCGAGGGCATGAAGGAAAACGTCATCGTCGGACACCTCATCCCAGCAGGTACAGGTCTTCCCGAATACCAGAACCTCATCGTAGGCGACAAAAACAAAATGAAACAATAAACTCAAAGGCCTATAACCCTAGAGAGACTAGCCAGCCACGAAACTCTAGTCTCTCTAGTTTTTTTATACAGCATAAAAAAAACATAAAGCCACCAAAATTCCCCTTACCATGGCACAAGAAAAGCAAACCCAGAATATCAATCTCAGCATCAACGACGAGGTGTCACAGGGCACCTATTGCAACCTAGCCTTGATAACCCATTCCCCGGCCGAGTTCATCCTCGACTTTGCTCAAGCATTGCCAGGCAAAGAAGGTGCCACGGTGCGCCAGCGCATCATCATGCCCCCCATTCATGCCAAACGACTCCTTATGGCCCTCAGCGAGAACCTGCGCAAGTATGAGGACAATTTCGGTCCCATCGACGAGCCCCATGGCCCCAAAGACGCCATCCCATACGACATGATCCCACAAGGCAAAGCATAAAAATAAAGCCTATACAAACTAGGCAATATAGACCCCAATAAAAGCCTCTGCGTTTCGCGCAGAGGCTTTTATATTACCCCATTATAACTAAACTCAAACAATCAATTTTACGTATAACACACGGAAAACTCTTGCATATAATAAAATTTTTTTTATATATTTGCATGTTTACACTAGTAGCATCAGCCTAAATCCAAAATACTGAACACTAAGGCTTTTGCTACTTTGGGTGAATTGTGTACAAACGTAAATGAATAAAAAAAAGCACTAAAAAAGACAAAAACTCACTAGTGACAAGCAATACATACGAGAAAAAAATGAATAGATATATGTCAAAAATTGTTAAAACATGGACAGCGATCACGATGATGATTCTTGGTGCCGGGATGGCACAGAGTCAAACCATCGGAGGCGCAGTTTTTGGCGGTGGCCGTATGGCTGACGTTGACGGCAACACCGTTGTCAAAGTTTACGATTGCGACACTGTTTCTGCAGTCTATGGCGGTAACGACATCGCCGGCACCGTAAATGGCGCCAACGGTTCCACAATCACTATCGGACATGTCGACCACACAACAGCCCAAATCTCCATTGGCTCTGTCTATGGCGGCGGCAACGGCTACTACGCTTACAACGGAACCTCTTTCCAAGCAGCTAGCGACAGCTACAACTCACAGACCATCAGCCCATCAGCTTCGATTAAGGCAATGACTCAGGCCCACCAAGTAGGCGAGATTGCTTGGACCAACAGTGACGTAGCCAACAAGGTTCTCTCATTCCCTTCAATTGCCAAGACCTCTGTCGAAGTCAACACCGAATATCCTCGTATCGACTCCCTTTTCGGCGGTGCTAAGAACGCTTTCATCAGCCTGGAAAACAACACCAATACAAACATTGCCATCAACGGCGGCGTCATGTATTCCGTCTTCGGCGGCAACAACTTCGGCGGTTTCCTCGGCGACGGTTCCACCCAGAACATCAGCGTCACCAACACCCTGGTCGACAACTTAACCTCTGCCAACCTGGGCGGCAACAATCAATATGGTCATGCTTGGACTTCCGACAACAGCGAGCATGGCATACGTTACCTCTTCGGCGGCGGCAACAAGGTGGCTGGTAAGAATGTCACTATCAGCGTTACCGGCGGCCAAATCGACACCCTCTTCGCAGGTGGTAACAGTGCCGACGTCACCAGCACCTCGGTCACTGTCAACGTCACCACACCTCTCTACGACTACGAACACTCACCCTACTATACCACTCCCGTTGCTTACAATCCTGTAACCAGCGTTTTCGACATCCGCTGCCTCTTTGGCGGCAACAATGCTGCCGACATGGCCGGCATACCCACTCTTACGCTCACCAAAGGTGGCATCCACAACGTCTATGGCGGCGGCAACAAAGGTGTCATGAATGGCGAAGTCACCTATGCCAGCAAGAGTACCACCGACAACGAGGGTAGCGGCACAGCGACCCTCAGCACCTTTGTCGTCCTCAACTCACCCAACATCATCTGCGACACCATCTATGGTGGTGGCCAGAGCGCTGGTACCGCACACGACACCTACGTCTGCGTCACCGAGGGTAAGGTTGGTACCATCTTCGGCGGCACCAACATATCGGGCGACATACCCAACGACGCCAAATCCAACGTCCGTATTGACGGTGCCAACGCCATTGTCTACCAAACCATCTTCGGCGGTAGCAACGGCTATTACCGCTGCATGGGCAACAGCACCTACAACGACGTCACACCAAAATATTCGCTCAACAGTAGCGAGAACACCCACACCGAGCTCGCCGGCGTAGCCATACCATCCATCTTCCACACCAATGTTCTCGTCAGCAACGGCACCGTTCTCGAGCACATCTATGGTGGCGGCAACCTGGTCACCGTGGCTAAGCCCGACTACGCCTCTGGCAACGGCTCCACCAAGGTCAAAATCACTGGAGGTACCATCGGCGACAACGCCACCAATAGCGCCAGCATCTTCGGCGGCGGCAACTTCGCCTGCGTCTATGGCACCGCCGACATGATCATCACTGGCGGCACCATCTATGGCGACGTCTATGGCGGCAACGACAAAACCGGTACTGTCACCGGCCGTGGCCGTACTGGCAACAGTACCGCCAAAGCCGACGGCGTCACCCTCGACACCATAGCTCCTATCCCCGTCCTCGACGGCGGCCATACCACCATCGCCCTCAACCAGGCCAATGCGGCCTCCTATGTCCTCGTCCAAGGCTCGCCAACAATCTCCGGTAGTGTCTATGGCGGCGGCAACGGCGCATACAACTACGAATATTTCGACGACGAAAGTGGCTGGATTGTGGAAAGCAACGACCGATACACCGAGACAGTGTCGCGCTGCCAGCGCCCTGTGGCAATACCCACACAGTATAGCGGCTTTGTTGATATAAATATGAATAAGACCGGCACCATCGGCAACGTCTATGCCGGCGGCAACAGCGCTACAGTAGGTGTCGATGTCGTCAACTACGGTGACGGTAGCACAGCCCTCACCGCCAGCGGTACCCAAGGCACCGACGGCTCCACCCTCGGCGCGGGACGCGCTTTCGTATATATGAACTGCGTCGGCGACGACCCCACAGAAGATGCCAGCAACATCAATGTCGGCAACCTCTTTGGCGGCAACAACGTTGTCGACATGACCAAAGTGCCTCGCATGGTCCTCGTCAAAGGTAAAGCCGGCTACGTCTATGGCGGCGGCAACCTCGGCGGCATGACCGGCAACGAGTACATCAAAAACCTCTCTCTCAGCACCTATGTGCCCATCGCCTCTCCCAAGATGGCCGTGGCACACCATGTATATGCAGGCTGCAACGCCGCCGACCTTGAGCAAGACAGCTATGTCAGTGTAACCAAAGGCTATATCGGCGGCAAGATCTTCGGCGGCAACGACGCCTCAGGTGAAGTGCCTAGCTCCCACGTCCTCATCGGCGGCGACGCCGACCTCACCATCCACGGCGACGTCTACGGCGGCGGCAACGGCGACTACCCCTTCTATCGATACAACGACCCCAACGACCCAAGCCACATAAATCAATACAAAGACCTCGCCAGCAACTGGCACGCCAAACCTGGCTATGTCACACAAAACTACTACATCCGCGACAAAGTCACCCAAAAGATGTATCAAGACCTTAAAGGTCGTCCTTATGTCGACAGCGCCTCTGTCATCATCCGCGACAATGTCACCCTCGAAGGCAGCATCTATGGTGGAGGTATCTCTGGCGACTGCCGCAAAACCGATGTCCTCCTCGACGCCGAGGGCGGCAACCTGGGCGGCATGGTCTTCGGTGCCGGCCAAGGTCGTATCAACAACCAAGGTATCAAAGTCGGCGGCGGATGCCACGACTCCTATATCGCTGTCGCTAAACTCGACGCCACAGGCAACCATATCGATGGCTATGTCGACAACGCCACTGCCATGGGCAACGTCCTCGACAGCGCCGTGCTCACCGTACGCAAATTCCAAAGCCTTACCGGCGCACGCCACGTAATGTTCGGTGGCGGACGTTCCGGCAACGTGGGAACCACAGTGGTGCGCTATGAAGCCACTGCCCAAGCTCCACTCAAAGCCCTCTATCTCGGCTGCCTCGCCAGCGACGTACAAGTCGCAGCGACAGGCCTCATCAACGCCTACGAGCCCACCAATGGCTCCTGGATTATCGACACCATCTATGGCGGCAACGACTTCACCGGCCGCGTCAACAGCACCGATCTCATCATCAATAGCGGTACCTTCACCCATGTCTATGGTAGCGGCAACGGCGACTACGACTACCGTGCTTGGCTCACCAGCCGCATAGGCACCGAGGGTAGCGAAGGCAACCTCTGGGAAAACGCAGCCCTCATCGCCAACAACACCGGCAGCGCCGAGCATCCTGTTTGGGCTCTCAAAGCTGACAACGAGCTCACCTGCGCTGACATCATCCCCTACTCCATGGATGTCGACGTCACCATCAATGGCGGCCACTTCCTCAACACCGTCTATGGCGGCGGCAACATGGGTCTTGTCGGCAACCGCGACATGAACCCCGCCAACGTCCTCGCCGAAGACTATGGCAACATCACCCTCAACGTCCATGGCGGCAGCTTCCACCGCCACATCTTCTCGGGTGCCCGCGGCAAAGCCGACATGGGCACATGGCGTTACTTCGGCGCCAAATATTGGACCAACGACGCAGTCACCGACCCCTCACAGGCTGTTGGCAAGAATGTCGACGGCAAAGAGCTGGGCAAACAGCTTGTCTATGGTTTCAAAGTCTTCAATATGGACGGCGGCCATGTCGAGATGAGCGTCTACGGCGGTAGCGAATCGGTCGACGACGGCTACCCCTTCGAGTGCAAGAGCGTTGAATACACTGCCGCAAGATGGTACAACAACGACCAACGCAGAAGCTTCGCCAACAACAGCACCCTGCGCCCCTCTAGCGTCATCAACATCGTCGGTGGCACCATCGAAAAGAGCGTCTATGGCGGCGGCTACCAAGGTAACATCTACGGCTCAGTATACATCAACATCGGATCCCACGCCGTCTACGAGAGCCCCGTATGGTCCAGGACCTACGGCACAGCTCCCAACACCTTCACCATGGCAGCCTACAAGCCCAACATCACCGGCGTCACCCCTGGCAACCAGGTCATAGCCTCCAACGAGACCCTCTCAACCTCTATGGAGAACCCCGTCAACCTCCGCACATCGGTATATAATGGTAGCGACTGGGGCGAGGCTCTCGACAACCCATACTTCAACACCCGTGGTGTCTATGGCGGCGAAACCAACATCCTCATCGACGGTAAGGGCTACAACATCTCGCAGACCAACACCGAGATGAACATGCTCCCCTCTATGAACATCCGCTACAGCGTTATCGGCTCTGGCACCTCCACCGAAGGTGGCGACGTTACCCGCGCTATCACCATTCGCCACTACGGTGACTGGGATTGCCCACGCCCCTCACGCCGTCTCAGCTCTATACAGCGTGCCGACAAGCTCATCCTCGACAGCGTCTTCATCACTCTCGAAGGCGAACAGGATGCTTACATGGCTTACGCTTCTCCCTCCTATAGCCTTAACCGTCTCGACACCGTCATCATGCTCACCGACAACATCCTCTTGCTCCAGGCTCCCGCCAAATATATCGGTGAGCTCTCCAGCTTGAAAAAACTCCCCGACGGTCACGGTGTCATAGAATATGGCAAAAACGTTCAGATGATCTACGCCGACAACAACCTGCTCTATCAGAACACCGGTGGAGATGTTAATGTCGTTGCCGACGAGCTACTCGACAACCTCCACAACGGCCTCGCCGCAGGTGTCGACTGCCCAGGTCCTGATCCTGAAGACCCCGGCGACTGCCAAGACTTCGGCTTCTGCGACAAGATGTCCACTGCCCGTGGCCAACTTGACCAGACAGGTGCCTTCAACAGCATCGTTATGGCCAACGGTTCCTATTTCCAGCTCTCGCGTTTCATCGACCTCATCGACGCAGTATCCGGCAGCCTGGTAGGCGACGGTGTTGAGGACGAAGTGGTCTATGGTGGCGTCCATGGATGGTCCTACCTCGTCAACGAGGACAAAACCATGGCATACGTCTATGGCCGTAGAAAAGCTGGCGTAGGCGCCAACGACGGCGGATTCGTGGCCCCCTGTCTCTGCGACAACAACGGCACCTATCCCAACGAGATCGACTATGTCGACGTTAGCGATATAACTCCATCCTACCGCACATGGCGTGTAGGCTCGCAGCTCGGTAGCCGCACACGCCACATCACCCTCGTGGCCAACGCCGTTCCCGACGACCGACTCAACTATAACCTCGACGGCACCTTCGATGTCATCGAGGCTCCCAACGCTGCTCCCGCAACAACAGCGACATCACATACCTTCGCCCCTGGCGACGACTTTGGCTATGCCACAGCAAAACTTGAGCTGCCCCCATCAAACGGCGGCAACTTCTACGTCATCAACCAGGTTGTCATCGACCAGGAAAACGGCGGTGACCTTCACCTCGTCGACGAAGGCTTTGTCAAAGACAACTACGGCGGAACCAGCTATGTCTTCCAAGCTGGCGACGGCAACCGTCACTCCTCTTTCGCCGACATAGCAAGCAACCCCAACCGCTATTTTAGTCTCGCTTTCACCAGCAACAGCGGTACCGGCGCTCCCGCCAACTTCAACAATGTCGCCGCTTTCAACAACAGCAGCTGCTGGACCAGCAGCATCGTTGGACAAATAAACGCCAACGAGCGTGTCATCAATAGCAGCAGCACCTGCTGGCCCTACTCCCTCGTCGTCGGCAACCGCTGGTACACCGAGACCGAAGGCTACATCTCGCCTACTGTCAAACCTGGTATCGGCATCATCCCCTCTCTGACATTCACTCTTACCTATAATAAGAATATCACCAACACCATCACCCGCGACATCCTCTTCCGTATGCAGGAGTTCGACTCGCAGGGTAATTATGTAGGTCCTGTCGATGTCATCATCACCATCAGCACCGTGATTAGAGATTTCGGCAACATGGAGGCTCCCGTCATGGCTATGTACAACGAGGGTATCACCAACCAGTATATCCGCAAAGTCACCATCCCCGCAGGCTTCCTGCAGCGCGACATCTGGATCGAGGGTATTGACTGGGAACTCAACGACCGTGACCTCGATGACGACCATGCAGATGGTATCAACGATAACGACTGGTTCCACATGCAAGGCACCGAAACACCTATCGACAACAACAACCACTTCTCTATCGAGGTCTGCCCCTCCGAGAGCAACAGCGACAACGTCACCAACCACCTCGGTTGGTACCACATCAACGCTGAGAATATCGACGTCTACAACACAGCTCTCGAAGACCTCCGCAACACTACTGGCAATGGTAGCCAAACCTTCTTGGGTCCCACCGAGGGCGCAAATGGCTACAAGAGAGACCAGTCTATCTTCTACAGCAACCGCGACTACCTCAGCGATGGTAGCGAGGAAGGCCATACTAGCGACGTCACCGTCATCAGCCAGCCGGGACGCGGCAAGCTGATAGGCACCCTCGACGGTCGTGCTCCTGCTGCCGTCGATATCAAGCTCAACTTCAACGGCGACTGGGTATACCAGAACCGCTACAACAACCGTCTGGCTACTGTGACCCTCCACCTCGGCTGGGCCAACACCAAGACAACGGGCTCTGGCACCTTCGACCTCAAAATCTATGTGCTTACCCGTATGCATGGCGACACCATCTACTGGGCTCCCGACGCAACACTCACTAGAAACGGCTTCACAGTACAGTCGCACAGAGAAAAACATGGTATCCCTGACAACGTTGCATTATCTCCCGAAGATCCTCACGAAATCAATCAATTGGTATACAACAACCCCGATGAATTCCTTCGCACCTTCGCCGATATATCGTCCATGTATCGCGAGGGCGACGTTATCGACATCCTCGAGACTGTCCCCGTCGAAGCTGGCGGTGCCTACCAGAACCTTTCTGGCGACGACTACAGCATCATGCAGATTATTCGCTACTCGGGAAGCCACTTCAAATTCCCCGGCGAAGACTGCGCCAACACTCACGCCCTCTTCGACGTCAAAGGCAACCTCTCGCTGCGCAATGTCTGGATCAACGGTAGCTACTGTACACGTGTCAAAGAGAGCAGCACAACACCTCCTGTTGGTGGTAGTGCAGGCCTCGACTGGACACACGACGTAAACAACGGCGTTTACTACTACAACAGCGCTCGCCGTATCGAAACTCTCCACGAAAGCACAGCTCCTGTCATCTATATCCATCAAGAAGGTAGCGTCAACCTCAGCACCAATGTCCATATCATCAACAACTTCAACAACGGTAAACTGGGATTTGAGATGATCGACACCGACTCCGACGGCAACCCCGACACCTACACTGGCAACCACACCTATGACGATCGCATCACCGTGGCTGACGCCCCCAACCCCAACTTTGTCATCCCCGGCGGCGCCATAGCTCTCGTAGCTGAACCTGGCATGAAAAAACCTGAGCTTATCCTCGGCCACAAAACCCTTATCGCCGACAACCTCATGGTCGACTGGAACGCCGTTGCTGGTGCCACCTACCCCAACTACCCCATGAACTATGGCGCTGGCATCTATGTCGACGGCGGTATAGTAACCCTCGGCGCGGCTACCAGCAACAAGACCGCTACCGATATCGAAATACTTCACAACTACTACCTCAAGAGCAATGGTCTTGGCGCCGCAGGTGTCAAACCACGTAAGAAATATGAACTCGGCGGCAGCACAACAATATTCGATGTTTACATTCTCGACACTGTCAACTACGCCGAGTCCTATGCTCTCAACAACGTTTACCTGAGCCGCACCGCTGGCGAATGCCCCAACAACGTACGCCGCGACAATAAGAGCGACATCATGCGCCTCGCCACCGAACTCACACCGACAACACGTATCGGTATCAGCAAGTGGTTCCCAGGCTACAAATACAATGTCGTCGACCACCAACTCGAGAACTACATACCTCGCGACACCATCGCCGTGGTATTCCAGTCCTATGGTACCACCGACCTCGTCAAGATGGCCACCGAAAACAACGTCTTCTTCAACGACTCTACCTACTTCAATATCGACAACCGTTCACCACAAATTCCTGTCAACATAACAGTGAATGCCGAGCAGGTGCCCAACCCCGAATATCCTCCCGCAGACCCGTCGTTCCTCATCGACTCCTATGACAAGGTCAACTATACTCACAACACCACCGCCAACCCAGGCTATGGCGACCAAGTCACTGTCTTCTTCCACGAATACGTACACCCCAACATGGTCTACCTGCACCGCTGCGCCACCTTCGGCAAGGGTGTCACCCAGATACCCACAACAGCATGCAACGGTGTTGTCTTCAATGACTTCAAAGAGGGCGACAGTATAGCCTACCATTGGAACCGACTGGCTACCTGCGTGGCATCCACCGACTCCGTATTCTTCCACGTCGGCGGCGGTTTCTTCCCCTACACCTACACTTGGTTGCAGGATATCGTCGAAGAGGAAGGCAATAGCGTAACACCTGCCGTTCTCTCCACCGACCATCAGCTGCGCGCTCGCCAAACTTTCGGCGGCAACAACATATCTAATATGAATGACGGTGGTAGTTCAGACTACTATACCAAACTCCGTAACAGAGCCCAGGTCGACACCCTCGTCCTCACTGCCCTGCACCACCCACAAAGTGTTCAGAAGTCCACCTACCTGTATCGTGTACAGGCTACCGACATCAGCGGATGCTCCGTCGAGCAACCCTTCATGGTGCGTGTCGCCAAAGTCACCGACGTCACCTACCACGAGGATGTCGACAACTTCCTGCTCCACGACAACAACCCCAACTTCTCGTCACTCCACTACCGTATTGGCGACGGCGTCAACGCCTCGGGTGTCGACAGCAGCAGTTTCCACGACCATGTCAACTACAACGCCTCTACCGACCAATTCTTCGACGCTGAAGGCAACGTAGTCGCCGACTACACCTCCAACGATGTACAGCGCTGGGTCCACCGCACCGATCTCGACGGCAATACCCGCATGGGTATCCGCCGCGCTGGCTTCACCAACAATCCCGGCTACAACTATGCCTCCGACGACTTCGACACTGAGGAGAACCGCCGCAACGCATGGAAATACCAAGGCAAGCCCTACAACGACACACGCGTGGCATCCAACTCTGGTCTCTCGACAACAGTATACGCCGACCCCATGGTGCCTCGCTACCTCCGCGTCTACCAGTCATACAAGGTCACAGCAACCATGTTGCCCTCCGACGCACGTCCTGTTTCGCCCGCCAATGGTATCAACAGTTACCTCGCCAACGATGTCGCTGTCGGCCACGAGCTCAACCTTACCGAAGCCGACTTCTGCCCCGGCGCCATACTCCACCTCGTGCCTGCTCCTAAACCTGGCTACGAATATATGGCTTGGAACTTCGACCCGTCGTCCGACTCAGTCACCAATTTCGTGGTTCGCGACAACAACGCCGAAAACAATATCGAGGTCTACTACGCTCCTACAGAATACTGGTATCGGCATGTCACCAGCAAACCCGCAGGCTATGTTCGCGAATACAACGGCGACGTCACCATTACCAGCCGCGAAGGTCTGGCTTGGCTCATAAGCACCGTCAACGGCTTGAACGACCAAAACGCCCACTCCTTCCACAACAACGTCATCACCATTGACTTCAGCGGTTGCAACGCGTATGACTCTGTAGATATGCAGAAATACAAATGGACCCCACTCGGCAATAGCAACAACCCATTCAGAGGTACTATCAAGGTCGCTGACGGCACCACACCTATTATACGCAACATCATCGTCAACGAAAAGACCATACCTCGTGTAGGCTTCTTAGGCTATGCCGACAGCGCCAAGGTTGAAGGCTTCCGCCTCCAAGACCTAGCCATCAAGGGTAACGACAAGGTTGGCGGCCTCGCCGCTGAAACCCACGCCACCTTGATGAAGGACATCAGCTTCACCGCTGGCGCTCTCTTCGGCGAGAACATCATTGGCGGTGTCGTCGCTACTGGCTACAACAGCACCATCGAGAACTTCAGCACCGTGGGCGACGCTCTCAAGATGAAAGGTAGCGCCATCTCCGCGGGCGGCTTCTTCGGCACCGACGAAGGTAGCAACATCTACAATGGCAACATGGACCTCAACGCCACCAACCTCACCGCCATATACATCGGTAGCTTGGCAGGTCAGGTGGACACGACATCCAACACCAACGGCAACGGCAAGAAAGGACGCAATGTCAAGTCAGGCGAAAGAGCCAACTACAACAACAACTACGTCCACATCGTCACCGACGACAACAACCATCGTGTCGGCGGTTTGATTGGTAAGGCTGAGGCTCTCAACATGAACAACAACTATGTCTATGGTGTCACCAAGGGCGATGAATATGTCGGCGGTCTCGTAGGCAACCTCGGACAGAATGTAAGCATCAGCAACTGCTACTATGTCGACGGCATGGCAGGCCAGATGACAGGCTACACCCTCAACGGTGGCGCCATCCAGAAGTCCACGACCTTCAGCGGCTACGGCAACCAGGTGGGCCTCACCGAACGCATCAACGGCTACACCAACCTCACCCGTGTCCTCAACGCATGGGTCAAGAACAACATCGACGGAATACACTACAACACATGGCGTTCCGACCTCGAGGGCGAAAACAGCGGCTACCCAATCTTTGGCGATCCCGACATGATCTCCATCTACGACTCCATCAATGTCGCCAGCTGCTACGAGTATGAGTTCGAAGGCCTCACCTTCGACCAGTCGGGTCGCTACATCTTCCATGTTGTCGACAGCAGCGACTACCTCGACAGCACCTTCACCCTCGTGCTCACCATCAACCATGGCGACAGCACCTCGGTATCCGACAGCGTCGTTCTCGGCCAGGGCTATGAAGGCTTCGGCCTCCAGCTCAGCGACGAGGATATCCGCGCCGGCATCGCCGGTCAGGGACAGCGCGACATATACACCTTCATCTATGTCGACAGCCTCTACAACGCCAACGGATGCGACTCAATAGTCTTCCTCACACTCTATGTCGTCAACAAGAACAACGAGACTCCACAGGTTAGCAGCCAGCTCACCGACGTCAAGGTGTACCCCAACCCCACCAGGGGCAAAGTCACCGTCGAGGGTAGCGACCTGCAAAGCGTGGAAGTCTACGACAACGTCAGCCGCCGCGTGCTCCTGCAACGCGTCGATGGCGACAGCATGAACTTCGACCTCAGCAACCACCCGGCAGGCTCCTACTACGTACGCGTCAAGACAGCACACGGCACTGTGGTCAAGAAAGTCATCAAGAAATAAAGTAACGACTAGTAATTCATAAACATCCAGTTATTCTAGGTAATATAGCTAATCTAGCAAGAAATGAACACACCTAAAGCCAACAGCCTCAAAAAGCGCTACATGCCCCCTGAAATAGAAATCTACCAGTATGTGGTGGAAAAGGGGTTCACGCAGTCGCCAGACGGCACTACAAGATTCGAGAGTTTTAGCGAAATCAACGACGCTCAAAACGAAAACGAACGTGGTCAATGGGACGTCAGCTGGTCTTAATAACGCCCCCTCAACAACAAAAAAACGATGACAACAGAAATGAAAATACGTAAATTCATTATCCTAATGATGGCTGTGGCTACCCTTGCAAGTTGCCACAAAGACAAGGGCGTTATAATGACCCTGGGCACCGCTATCGAACCTGTCGTAATAGAGGATGAGAGCAAGGTCTACCTAGGCCATGCCGAGAAATACCTCTACTGGGAGGATGGCGACGCCATCAATATCTTCCAAGAGGACCATGTCAAACATGAATGCCCCCTTATAACATTGCAGGAAGGCGATCAGCTGGCGCGCTTCCAAGGTGGCCCCTTCGAGGACGACCAACGCGCCTATGGCTTCTTCCCTAAAGAGATGAATGTGTCCTACTCAGGCAGCGACTGGATTCTCAACCTACCCACCGAGCAACGCTACCGCCAAAGCTCCGAATCGGCACAACACCCCGACTCCTCCTTCGGCAAAGCAGTAATACCTATGGTGACCTACGTCAAACCAGGTAAGTTGGCTACAGAACCTATGATATTCCATGTCGTCGGCGGCATACTCCGACTTGAATTCTACGGCACCATGGCGGAACCTTTCACCATCGAAACCATCGAGTTTGAATCGAAAGACAAACCCATCGCCGGCAGTTTCAAAATCCATGACGACCCCTCGGCAACAGCCGACGGACCCGAGACCAACATTCAGAGCGCCGAGCCTATCCTCACCGCCAACGGTGGCTCTAACATCATCACCATCACCGACATCAACAAAACCATAGGCGGCGAAAGCGCCAGCAGCAGCCGCAACCTCTTCACCTTCTACCTGCCTCTCCCTGTCACCACAACAGGAAGGATGAACTACACCATCAAGGTCACCCTCAGAGGCAAACAAGGCGGAGTGCAGAAACAGGCTGTCAAAATACTCAGCGCCAACATACACCGCAGCAACCTCACCATGATGCCCGCAGTGGGAATCTCCGAAGTCGTGGCTTCCGGCAACGGCACCACAACGACATCGGGACAGATGATTGTCGGCGAAGGCTCCAAAGACCGCCCCTTCCAAATCTATACCGCCGAGGAACTCCTCTACATAGCTCAAGAGATGGAGAAAGCCGATGGCCGTATCAACGGACAAAAGATTCGCGGCACCAACGACCCCAACCCCACCTACTTCAAGGTTGTACGCTCCGACATCAGCCTCGTGCCTCCTAGCGGCAAAGGCTACAACGCTCCCAAAGACGGCACCAGCGTACAATGGTCACACGGCATTCGCAACTTCCGCGGCATCATGTACTTCTCCTCATCAACAGCTGTCAACGGTGGCATCAGCAACACCAGCGGCTACCCCCTCTTCGAGACTATATCGCAATATGGTGAAGTGCGCGAAATATATGTCAAAGGCACTTTCAACATCGGTTCCGCGGCAACGGCATTCTCACCCCTATGCCTCACCAACAACGGCACCATGATAGATTGCCACAACAAATGCAACGTCACCACAACAACATCACGTAACATCGCTGGCATCTGCGTCACCAACAACGGCACACTCAACGGCTGCGCCAACGAGGGACGCCTCAGCACCAACGGCAACGTGGGCGGCATCTGCTACATCAATGGCACCCAAGGCACCGTGCAGGGCAACTTCTCACTCTCAGGAGCAGAACCCACAGGAGCCCAAATCGGCGGCATCTGCCACACCAACAACGGCCAAGTGCAAAACTGCCTCGTCACCGCCAACAAGACCGACATCGACGCCACCGGCAACTGGGGCGTCATCGTCTACAACAACAACGCCTCAGGAAAAATATACAACTGCATCTCCTCGGGTGTCGCTGTGCTCTCCACCAATGGCAGCATTGGCGGCATATGCAACACCAACAAGGGCGACATCAACTTCTGCAGCAACCGTCTGGCACTGAAAGGCGCCACAGGCAGCATGGGAGGCATAGCCGCTATCAATGACGGCGGAGTCATTTACAACTGCTACACCTATGGCGGACACCGTATCTCGGGCAACGCCAGCGTTATGACAAACCCCGACCATGCCGGCGGCATCGTGGGCTACCACAAAAGCGGCAAAGTCTACAACTGCTACAACACCAGCATAGTGGAGAGTGCCATAGACAACGGCGGTATAGTAGGACTTATCGACTATGGCGCCGACATACAATCCTGCTGGACCATCATGGCGTCGAACTTCTATGGCCGTCTTGGCGAAGAAGACGACGGCGCTGGCGGAACCAACGTAGCGTCGATAGGACCCTTCTGCTTCACACGTTCCAGCGACGTGGGATGCAACCACATCGGTCCCAGCAACTTCGCCGTAACAGCCATGATCAACCCCGACCTCAACGAATATGAAGGCGGCATGCTCGCCAACGCGCTCAACGCATGGACCAAACCTACCGACGGCCGCACCTACTACTCCTGGCAGCAAGACAACATCAACAACGCCCCCACCTTCGCAACAGGAGCCAAAAACAAACGCAGACGCTAAACATCAATCACTCGTCACCAACGATTTAGATAAACAAAAAGGGAAACGAACGACACGAGCAGCACGACTGGATGGCAAGTATAACACAAACAATTAGTGAAATTAGTGGGATTCGTGTTCAGAAAAAAATAAAACATCCAACATCTGAATCAAAACATTAGCCAACCACAACGACAAAAAAACTTACCATATGAACAGATTATTACTGACCAATGGAATGAGAAAATATTTGCTTATGGCAGCATTGCTGCTGACAGGCGTGATTACGGCGCAGGGACAAGCTGTCATTATGAATGGCAACTACTACCTGACTCACAACGAGGCGGGGACAACTGTGAACACTGCGGCCACCACCACGTTCAATCCTAATACCTGTTTATGGTATGTCAACAACCGTTATATACAAACTGCCAATAGTAGTGGTACAGCATATGACGGCAACTCCTATCTGCAACGGACTTCTTTATCGTTAGGTGGTTCTTCCAGATGGACACAAGCTTCAAATGGGAATACTGTATATTACTCAACAGGAGGGTGGAGAGCTACTTATTACTACCTCCGACTCAATAACACCACTTGGCAAATAAATAATACCAATAGCAATAATGGTACTGTGTACAATGTCACCATCAGCACAGTAGAGTCCTCTTCCACTAATCCCACCATCAGCGGTGCCAATGTTTTAACGGCGACAGGCAATTCCACCTACACAGCCTCGGGTGCATCCTACAGAGCTGGTTATACCAACTACCGTTTCAACAACACAGACCATTTCTTCAACGGCAACACAGCCATCACTCCTGCCAACGCAAACATTACCTACTCTTGGAGTCTGACCGACAACGCCTATGCCACGGTTAACAGCACCTCTGGTGTGGTCACCGTCTCCAGCCTTCCCGAATACGACATCGTCCTGACGCTTACCGTCACTGCCACCGCCACCGGCGGCACTCCGGCGGCTCCCGCCAACACTACCCTTACCGGCACCAAGCAGATTACCATCCAGGGCACCAAGCCTTCGGCACCCATTATCAGCGTCAGCGGCAATACCGTGACGCTCTCTACTGATGCCCCAGGCTCCACCACCATCCGCTATACCCTCGACGGCAGCAACCCGACGGCAACGACGGGCACCGTGTATAGCGGCGCCATCGACCTCTTGAGCAGCGCCACCTCGCCGGTCACCATCAAAGCAGTCACCGTCCGCAGCGGCAACGCCTCCGACGTAAGTACAGAAATTGTAACACTGACTCTTCCTACACCCACTATCACCATAAACGGAGAAGCTCAAACGGCCTCTATCAGTAGCAGCGTTGCCGGTGTGACCATCTATTATACCACCGACGGCACAACACCTACCACATCGAGCAGTCAATATACCGGAGCCCTCCCCAGCCTTACCTATATGACCACCGTCAAAGCCATCGCCGTCAAGGACGGCTGGAACAACTCGCCCGTGGCATCTGGTATCGTGACTATCCCCTCGGGCGTAGGCGGTGGTGTTGTCACCCTGTTCGACTACGAACCCCACTCCTGGAGCTACTATAGCGACACCAACTGCCCCGTCCGCAGCCTCTCACCTGCCGACGTGACGATTACCTACTACGGCGACGGTGTGATGATGACAAACAATAATAACTATGCAGCTGGGACTACCGACACCATTTTGCCGGGTAACCCCAACTATAAGGTGGGTGCCAAGGTCAACGTGGGCGGCGAGAACGAGAACACCTTTATATATTATAAGACCCTGGAGCGTGGTGCCAATACCCAGACTGCCTATACCTTTAGTTCGAGTAGCCAATCAGCGGCCGAATCACGATGTCCCTATACCACCATCCCCAACCCCTTCCAGGTGCGCCCCAGATATGGAGACCGTGGTTCCACCGATGCCAATGACTTCACCGGTTGGCGTGGCTTCCAATGTTGGCGCCTGAAGAGCGTGTCGGGTGGTGCTGTCTATAGTGCAGCCAGCGGTGGTGACGCTCTTACCGTGGGTGCTGTCATCAATGCCGAAACAAAAATCTATTTTGCCCCTGATAACGAATATGGCATGAAGGTGGAACTGGAGGCCGTGTGGGCCAGAGCCTATGTAAAGAAAGCAAATCAGGCAAATGAGAATCCGGTAGGAACAAACAATGTCGGCTACGAACGCAACTTCTGTGTCCCCACAACCGGTGCCGGTTACACGCTTTATACCGGTAATGGTAAGCGTATCACCAATGCCAATCACGTTCCTGTGACCATTTCGTGCTACTATCCCGACGGCACGGCTCCCGACAACACAGCCAATTCTATATCAAACACTGCCACGTCCCTTACCGGAGACACCAAATTCGAGAATATCCCCATTAACTTGACCTCGAACACCCTCACCCTCGCCAACTACGATTTAATTATTGGCCGTGGATGCTCGGGCACAATAAATTACGTTAGAGGAGTAAGTGGTAATACGACCGCTCCAAATTATACTATGCGTATAGAGAGCGGTACAATCAATTATCTTTCTCTCCTGAGAGGATATTGGACAGGATCCAACAATTATACAGATAATGGCTCTACTATGTCTGGAAACGTGGATTTGCGTTGCGTTTTGGGTTGCGACTATGATAGGGCCACCAATGAGGGTGTTACGAACAACCTTATTATCAACAATAATGTTATCTTAGGCGCAAATAATACAATAGACGATGTCAACAAGCATCGCGAAACGACCAACCTGATCGTTAAGAGCGGTAAGATTGGCAATAGTATAACTATCAATTCGAACAACAGTTATATGGCTGATGCCTACCAGTCAATATATATGAGTGTTTCAAACAGCCAGCAAACAATAGGACAGCGCAAAGTTCTTATTGAGGGCGGAGAAATAATTGGAATCGCAGGCGGTATAGATGCTCACTATCTTGGTACAGGAGTTACTAACAATAACGTTACGG
>JAEEGL010808094.1_pt1 | contig 30766 bp, 26 predicted proteins | sample 9134231 | NCBI WGS metagenome assembly JAEEGL01 (sample SAMN16246548, study PRJNA631951) | gut metagenome | biome: gut microbiome; feature: rumen; material: fiber-attached | host: Bos | place: Iran: Karaj | collected 2018-10 | reverse complement strand
TCAATCTGCTTTGAAATATCCCTAGCCATGATGACCATATCGGCATCAGTTACCTGTTCAGGAACCACCATGATTCGAATCTCTCTACCTGCTTGAATAGCAAAAGATTTTTCTACACCCTTAAATCCGTTTGAAATTTCTTCTAATTCTTTTAATCTGCTTGTGTAAGTCTCCATAGCCTCGCGACGAGCACCTGGTCTAGCTGCGCTGATTGTATCAGCAGCCTGAACAACACATGCAATGAGTGTTTCTGGCTCAATATCGCCGTGGTGTGCCTCTACGGCATTAACAACTGTCTGAGACTCTTTGTACTTGCGGCAAAGATCTGCGCCGAGCTGTACGTGTGTACCCTCTTGCTCTCTATCTACTGCCTTACCTATATCATGGAGTAAACCAGCTCTCTTAGCCACTCTTACATCAAGACCAAGCTCTGCAGCAAGTAATCCTGAAAGCTGAGCAACCTCGATAGAATGCTTGAGAACATTCTGTCCATAGCTAGTTCTGAATTTCATCTTACCAAGAAGTCTAAGAAGTTCTGGGTGAATACCCTGAACACCAACCTCGAGAGCAGCAGCATCGCCTTCCTCGCGGATTTGCTGTTCAACCTCCTTCTTAGCCTTTTCTACAGTCTCTTCAATTCTAGCTGGATGAATACGTCCATCTACAATAAGTTTTTCCAAAGCAATACGTGCTATCTCACGTCTTACTGGATCAAAAGCAGATAAAATAACTGCCTCTGGAGTATCATCAATGATAAGCTCTACGCCTGTCATTGTCTCTAAGGTGCGGATATTTCGCCCTTCACGACCAATGATACGTCCTTTCATTTCATCATTAGGAAGCTGCACTACAGAAATTGTTGTTTCTGCAACGTGGTCGGCAGAGCACTTTTGAATAGCACTAACTACGATTTCACGTGCCTTCTTATCAGCCTCGTCCTTTGCCTGTGCAAGACTTTCCTTAATAAGTTTTGCGGCGTCTAACTTGACGTCTTCTTCTACAGATTTTAAAAGTTGTTCTTTTGCTTGTTCGGAGGTAAGTCCTGAGATTCTCTCTAGTTCCTGCACACGCTGTTGATTAAGCTTTGCAACCTCTTCTCGCTGCTTGTTAAGCTGCTGTTCCTGGCGATTAAACTCAGCCTCGCGCTTTTCACAGGCATCTAACTTCTTTTCAAGGTTCTCTTCCTTTTGAGAAATTCTATGCTCGCTTCGCTGAATCTCAGCTCTGCGCTCGCGGATTTCTTTATCTAAGTCGTTCTTTTGCTTGATTGCATCTTCCTTTGCCTCAAGCATAGCTTCACGCTTTTTAGCTTCCGCGCTCTTAACTGCTTCATCAATAATCTCACGTGCCTTTTCTTCGGCAGAACCAACCTTTTTTCTAGCTTGATTCTTGTGATAACTATTGGAGATAACCAGTGTGATAGCAACTGCAACAACCGCAACGATAACCATAACAATAATCGTCACTGCGTTCACAGGAGCACCTCCTTATTTAATTTATTGAATTGAGTAACTATCTTACAAACTAAATATTCATAATAATGAATATTCTTACAACGTAAAACAGTTTGTAAACAGTTATAAAAATAAAAGCTATAATGCTCTCATTTATTAACATCAACACTCTAAGTTTAACTTTATAGTAGGCGTCTGTCAAGCCTATGTATACTATATATAGAGGTTAAAATTTCGCCTAATCTAAGGGGCTTTGAACTAGTTCAAAGAACGTTTAATCGAATCGGATGAGAACCCCCTGCCAGACAAAAATCTATACATTTTGGCTTTGTCCTCGTAGGTGGCTGTTTCTTTATCGTAATGCTTTTTGATAAGGAGTTTTGTGATGAGTTCTGTTTCGTCGGCTGTATATTCTTCCTCTAATACACGCTCAATAACATCTGAAGATATACCTTTGCCCAACAAATCCTGCTTGATACGAGCCCTGCTACGGCTGTCTTGATAAAAACGCACATGACTAGCTGCCATCCTAGCATCATCCAAATAACCATAGTCATTGATGTAATCAATGGCTATATCAATAACATCTAAAGGATAGCCTCCATCTTTGAGTTTGTCCCGTAGATTCTTTTCGGAGCGATCCTGCTTTTCTAGCAGATGAAGAGCGCGCTTCTTGCATCTAGGGATAAGAATATCGCGGCGTATGCTATCGTAATCAGTCTCTGATAACTCTCCACCTTCTACTATTCCATAGCTTTCGTATTCTTTTTTATATAGAACAAAATCTGTCCCGCCAGCGAGACAGATTTTTGCTCTTCCCTTTGTTAATTTAACAAGAGATTTGATTTCCATTATTCAATAACCTCTGTAGGAATATCTGATTTTTCACCACCAACAAGACCAACTTCGCTTTCATCAGCCTCTGCGTAGTGATTGCGAATTCCGTCTGCGATTTCTGCGCAAACATCAGGATTCTGCTTGAGATACTGCTTGGCATTTTCGCGACCCTGACCAATTTTCTCGCCAAGGTATGCATACCATGCACCAGATTTCTGGACAATATCAAGATTGGTAGCAACATCAAGAATATCACCCTCACGTGAGATACCCTCGCCAAACATGATATCGAATTCTGCCTCTCTAAATGGAGGTGCCACCTTGTTCTTTACTATTTTGGCGCGTGTTCTGTTACCAATAACCTCACCATTTTGCTTGAGAGCCTCGATACGACGAACATCGATACGCACTGACGCATAGAACTTAAGTGCACGACCACCTGTAGTAGTCTCTGGGTTGCCAAACATAACACCAACCTTTTCACGAAGCTGGTTGATAAAGATGACAACGCAGTTTGTCTTTGAAACAATACCTGTGAGCTTTCGCATAGCTTGTGACATAAGACGTGCATGTAAACCTACATGAGAATCACCCATGTCGCCATCGATTTCTGCCTTAGGTACAAGTGCAGCAACCGAATCCACAACAATGATATCCATAGCACCTGAGCGAACCATGGTCTCGGTAATCTCGAGAGCCTGCTCACCATTGTCTGGCTGAGAAATATATAAATCGTCGATATCGACACCGATTGCCTTGGCATATTTAGGATCTAGAGCATGCTCAGCATCAATGAAGCCTGCAATACCGCCTGCCTTTTGAACCTCTGCAACTGCATGGAGAGCAAGTGTTGTCTTACCAGATGATTCTGGACCGTAGATCTCGATGATACGTCCCTTAGGAAAACCACCCTGTCCAAGTGCTATATCAAGACTGATTGAACCAGTAGGAACTGTCTCGACTTTGATATCTGCGCCCTCTCCAAGCTTCATAACTGAGCCCTTGCCGTATTGCTTTTCAATCTGAGAAATAGCCGCGTCTAATGCTCTTAATTTATCTTCATTTGCCATTTTATAAAACCTCCGTTCGGAACAATTGTTCGTTCTTTTAATATAATAATAGTGAAATGTAATTAAAAAGTCAACAATAAATTGGGATAAAAATTCGAAAATCCAAAAAGACTGTGGCGACCGCCACTGACAATAAATATACATGCCCACACAGCCTTTAGTCAAGTTTTTTTTGTTACTATTCGCAGTTTATTTTGATTAATCTTGCCCTGCCCGCTCCTTTTATATCCGCTGGAGGACACCTTGCTAACGTCGCATAAGATTTAGATTTTCTAAAAATGCTAATGCCACCATTCTTATTTGTGGGTGTTCGTTCAACTATTTACAATTCTATCAAGAATGTAGTTACCTGTATGGACACATATGTGTCTTGTAAGAAAGGCTTATCGAGTCTTGCTTGGGTATAATTGCTTACGCATTGGAGCGCGCTTAGTGAAATTAAAAGTGATTTTTGAAAATATATAGTCATCAGCCGCCAGGACGGCGGCTGAAAATGCACGCTGAGGCAGGACGCCGAATGTGCATTGGTGACTATATATTCAAAAATCACTTTTCTCATTTCACTTAGCAAGTGTATTTGCGAAGCAATTATCCTAAGTAAGACTTGATAAGCCTTTATATAATCTATGAATGTGTCCACCCGGGTAACTACATTCTTTTCGAATTGTAAAATCGATGAACGAACACACACGAATGGTGGCATTTTAGCATTTAGAAAATCTACAATCTTAGCTCAATTGTTAGCAAGGTGTCCTCCAGCGGATATAAAAGGAGCGGGCAGGGCAAGTTGCGCTATATTAACTGCGAATAGTAGCTACTTAGTCTTGTTCTTAAGGCTGAGGCATGGTTTTTCGATTAGGTGCCAGCTGAGCCATGCCAACGGTATTACGATTAGGAATGTTAGGGCCATGTTTTTGTGTGGATTCATGATTAAGATTTTGCTGTATTCGTTTTTCGGCGCCCCAAGGAATTCTATGAGGGTTTGTTGGATTGGAAATGACATGATGTAAATTCCGTAGGATAAGTCTCCTATCTTGTCATACCAGCTTGCTACAAATCGCTTTTGGAATGCTAGATAAAAGATTATGTAAGAGCCAAACACTCCAAATCCAATAATAAAATCTGCAAATAGTATTGCCAGAACTAATCCTACTATAGCAAGGGCAAAAATCCCCAAAGAAAGCTTAATCTTATCGCCATATAGATAGTATCCCATCCCAATTGTAAAGAAGAATCCTAGCTTTACGAAGTTTGAAACTACCGCATTAGACAAAAATGAATTGTTCCCGAAACTAGAGTAGGTCTGCACTAAATACAGACATCCCAATACACCTGAAGCAACAAAGGCACTGGGCTTGAATCTTTTCCACACAAGAGCAGTGACAGCCACCAAGATATAGCAAACCACCTCGTACATCAATGTCCACAAGGAGCCATTAACACTTTGATTATAGTGGTTTATAAATACCCAAGGCAAACCAGAATATTCAGAATCAAAATATAGATTCCTAAGATATTGCAAAGAACCGTCTGATATATAAATATTAAAAGGGAGCTCTGTTATAATTGGGCCTAATACAAACACAGCCACCATTATAACCACAAAATAGAGAGGCCATATTCTAAGGAATCTTGCTTTAAAATATGAACCCACACTCTTTGTTCTGTCAAAGCTCCTGCAAATTAAAAAGCCACTAATGATAAAGAAAATATACACCGCAATTCCTCCGGCTAATGCCTTGTGATTGGTGAGTGTATAAAACACATCCCTAGTCTGGTCTGCAATGCAAAGAGCATAGGAATGCATATATACCACCATCAAACTGGCAATTAGTCGGATTAAATTGAGGTTATTCTTTCTATCAATAGCAGCTTCGTTTATAGTCATTAATTTGTACCAAATTCAGAGAGAGTTAATCCTTCGTTTCTATCAAGAACCATTCCAACAGACCATGAATTAACAAACAATAATAGTGGTCTATCCTTTAAGTCCTTGATTTTCTTCATATCGGAAGTACCAGAAATCTTGTCGATGTCGTAATCTCCCTCAATCCATCTTATATGCTCATAAGGAAGATTCTCTAGACCGATTTCTACATTGTACTCGTTGTTCAATCTATATTTTAATACATCAAACTGAAGAACACCAACAACACCTACGATGATTTCTTCCATGCCAGTGTTGAACTCTTGGAAAATCTGAATTGCACCCTCCTGCGCAATCTGAGTGATTCCCTTCATAAATTGCTTACGCTTCATGGTATCAACCTGACGCACACGGGCAAAGTGTTCTGGCGCAAATGTAGGAATACCTTCAAATTTGAAAGGCTTCTTTGCTGATGTAAAGGTATCGCCAATGCTATAAAGACCTGGATCAAATACGCCGATGATGTCGCCAGCATAGGCTTTATCAACGATTTTGCGCTCGTCGGCCATCATCTGCTGAGGAGCAGAAAGCTTAGCCTTACGATTGCCTTGTACATGCAAGTATTCCTTTGTCGCATCAAATGTGCCTGAACAAACTCTAAGAAATGCCACACGGTCACGATGCGCCTTGTTCATGTTGGCCTGTATTTTAAATACAAATGCCGAGAAATCCTCTGAAAATGGGCTGATTTCCCCAGCATCACTCTTACGAGGAAGTGGTGAATATGTCATCTGAAGGAAATGCTCAAGGAATGTCTCTACACCAAAGTTTGTAAGGGCTGAACCAAAGAATACTGGTGAAAGCTCACCTTTAGTGACAAGCTCCTGATCAAACTCTGCACCAGCACCATCAATTAGCTCAAGCTCTTCCATAAGCTGGTCGTATTTCTCCTGTCCAATTTCCTCTAAAAGAGCTGGGTCGTCTACTGAAAGAATACGCTCCTCACCCTGTTTTGTACCCTTTTGTGTGTCGGAGAACATTCGAACAGTGCGCTGGTTTCTGTCATAGACACCCTTGAAGCCCTTTCCAGAGCCAATTGGCCAATTCACAGGAACTGTTGCTATTCCAAGCTCGTTTTCTATATCGTCTAAAAGCTCGAAGGTATCATTGGCGTCTCTATCCATCTTGTTGATGAATGTAAATATAGGAATATGACGCATAACACAGACCTTAAAAAGCTTTCTTGTCTGTGCCTCGACACCCTTAGAAGCATCGATAACCATTACCGCCGAATCGGCAGCCATAAGTGTACGATAAGTATCCTCAGAGAAATCCTGATGTCCTGGTGTATCAAGGATATTTATGCAATATCCATCATATTCAAACTGAAGTACTGAAGAAGTAACCGAAATACCTCTCTCCTTTTCGATTTCCATCCAATCAGAAACAGCGTGCCTTGCTGTAGCCTTGCCCTTAACAGAACCTGCAAGGTTGATTTGTCCACCGTAGAGCAAGAATTTTTCTGTAAGTGTAGTTTTACCTGCATCGGGATGGGAAATAATCGCAAAGGTGCGACGTCTCTTTATCTCTTCTTCTACTGAATGTGCCATGTTTCCTCCAAAAAATTATATCCAAAATAATGACATATTGACCGAAAAATAGCCTATACCCTACGGTATAGGCCATGATTTCATAAATTTAAACGTAATTAATTGTATTTACGCTTTCTAGCAGCCTCAGACTTTTTCTTACGCTTTACTGAAGGCTTTTCATAGTGCTCACGTTTGCGAATCTCTTGCTGGATACCAGCTTTAGCACAACTCCTCTTGAAACGACGAAGTGCGCTGTCCAATGATTCGTTTTCTTTAACCGTTACATATGACATAGTCTAATCCTAACCTCCCTCCATCTGGGGATTGTACTAATTAATCTAAAAGCACTAATAAGCATTATAATAACTAAATTAATATTAGTCAACTACTTTTTTTAAGTTATTATTATCCCTATAAAACGCTTGTACTAGTAATATATTCATCTTGATTAAAGCATACCTTCAAGAACTGTTTTGGCCTCAGCCAATGCATCTGCAATACCAGCTGGATTCTTGCCGCCGGCCTGTGCCATATTTGGACGACCGCCGCCACCACCGCCAACCTTTGGAGCGATAGCCTTGATGAGGTTGCCTGCATGAGCGCCTGCAGCCTGTGCTGCATCTGTGACCATAACTACAAGGTTTACCTTGCCATCGTTTTCTGATGCAAGAACAACAACACCTTCGCCAAGCTTGTTCTTGAGGTCGTCTCCAAGATCGCGAAGTCCGTTCATATCAACACCAGCAACTGATGTTGCAAGAAGCTTGACTCCCTTAACCTCGGTGACTGAATCCATTACATCGCCAACTGCAGCCTGTGCTGCCTTTGCCTTCAAAGACTCAAGCTCTGAATTTGCTTCCTTGAGCTGCTTCTGAAGATGCGCAATCTTTTCTTCAACCTCAGCTGGCTTACACTTAAGTGCTGCAGCTGCTCCGTTAAGCTTTGTCTCAAGGTCGTTGTAATATTCGAATACAGCCTGTCCTGTGATTGCTTCGATACGACGTGTACCAGCAGCAACACCTGACTCTGATAAAATCTTGAATGCCGAAATCTCGGATGTGTTTGCAACGTGTGTACCACCACAAAGCTCTACCGAGAAATCTCCCATTTTGACTACGCGAACAGTATCACCGTATTTCTCACCAAAGAGAGCCATTGCACCGCTCTTCTTTGCCTCGTCAATTGACATGATGGCAGTCTCAACAGCAAGACCTTCGGCAATCTTGTCGTTAACCATCTTTTCAACCTTTGCAAGCTCTTCTTCTGTCATTGCAGAGAAGTGAGAGAAATCGAAACGAGTTCTGTCAGCGTCCTGATAAGAACCTTTTTGCTCTACGTGAGTTCCAAGAACCTCGCGAAGTGCCTTCTGCATAAGGTGAGTTGCTGAGTGATTCTTACAGATACGAGCACGACGAGCGGCATCCACAGTAAGTGTAACCTGCTCTCCAACCTTAATCATGCCTGATTTCATTTCGCCCACATGGCCAATCTTGCCACCCTTGAGCTTGATTGTATCCTTAACCTCGAACTCACCGTTTGCTGTGGAGATAACACCTGTGTCTCCAATCTGACCACCCATTGTAGCGTAGAATGGCGTTTCGGGAACGATGATTGTACCAATCATGCCCTCTGCAAGTGTATCAACAATCTCAGTCTCAGTAGTGAGAACAGTGACTGTAGACTCAGATGTAGTCTTGTCGTAACCAACAAACTCTGAAGTAATTTTTAAGTCGATATCGTCGTAAACAGATGCATCTGCACCCATGTAGTTAGTCTCTTTGCGAGCAGCACGAGCTGTCTGTCTTTGCTTTTCCATGCAAGCCTCAAAGCCTTCAGCATCGTATGTGAAGCCCTTCTCCTCAAGGATTTCAGCTGTAAGATCTACAGGGAATCCATAAGTATCGTAAAGCTTGAATGTATCTTCGCCTGAAAGTTCCTTTGAGCCAGAAGCCACAAGCTTTTCTTCCATACCTGCAAGAATATCCAGACCTTTGTCGATAGTCTTGTTGAACTGATCCTCTTCTGCTGTGAGAGTCTTAAAGATGTATTCGCGCTTCTCCCAGAGCTCTGGATAGCCATCCTTGCATTCGTTGATAACTGTCTCGGCAAGCTTTGCCATGAATGTACCCTTGATTCCAAGAGCACGACCGTGCTTAGCAGCACGACGGATGAGACGACGAAGTACATAGCCACGTCCCTCGTTTGAAGGTGTAACACCATCAGATACAAGGAAAGTAGACGAACGAATATGGTCAGTGATAAGACGGATTGAAACATCGTCGAGAGCATCTACCTGATACTTCTTGCCTGACATCTCGCAAATCTTGTCACGAATAGCCTTCATAGTATCAATATCGAAAACGGAATCAACATCCTGCATAACTACTGCAAGACGCTCGAGTCCCATACCTGTATCGATGTTCTTTTGAGCAAGCTCTTCATAGCCGCCATGGCCATCACCGTTGAACTGAGTGAATACGTTGTTCCAAACCTCCATGTAGCGGTCGCAATCACATCCAACCTTGCAATCAGGCTTGCCGCAGCCGTATTTCTCTCCACGATCATAATAAATCTCTGAACATGGACCGCAAGGACCTGCACCATGCTCCCAGAAGTTGTCGCATTCACCTGTCTCAGGATCACGATAGAAACGAGTGATTCGCTCTGGGGCAACGCCAACCTCTTTAGTCCAGATTTCGAATGCCTCTTCATCCTCTCCGTAGATAGATGGATAGAGACGGTTTGGATCAAGGCCAAGAACCTCTGTAAGGAATTCCCATGACCAAGCGATGGCTTCGTGCTTGAAATAATCACCAAATGAGAAGTTTCCGAACATCTCCAAAAAAGTAAGATGGCGAGCCGTCTTACCTACATTATCAATATCACCTGTTCTAACACATTTCTGACATGTGGTAACGCGTCTACGTGGTGGAATCTCCTGTCCGGTAAAGTATGGCTTGAGTGGTGCCATACCCGCATTGATAAGCAATAAACTGTTATCATTGTGTGGTACAAGAGAAAAACTGTTGAGACAAAGATGATCTTTGCTCTCAAAGAACTCCAAGTAGGCGCGTCGTAAATCATTAACACCGGTATTCAAAACAACATTCCTCCAAAAGATTATTCATCGGAAGAAACATCTGATGAATCTACATCGATTCCTTTCTTCCTATTGCTAGCCTGGCGGAGCTTGATTCCGATAAATCCGCCCATAATGCCTAAAGCAATTAGTATGATCATTTTTATTAAATAACTTGCAAAACTAGATAAAAATGCAGACATAGCAATTCCTCCTAATTTTCAAATATTTAGTGCATACTCGCTATAAATTATAATGCAAAGTATTTTTAAATTCCACCAATTTTTCAGAAAAATACTAACAAAATCACTAGAACACACTGGCAAAAAATAAACATATTTCTCAGTAGTGCTGCCGCCACTTTGATGTCCTTTGGTTCGACCGGCTTGTCGTCATCGCCGATAGTGTCATTTTTGAGTGAAACCTCTAGCGCTCCGGCAAATGCGGACACAGCTTTGTACTTGTCTCGCAGATGAATGTATCTAGCATTCTTTCCATTAAAACCACCAAAGGTATGTCTAGCACAGATAACGGCTAACCATCCGCTGAATCTTCCAGGTATGTAGTCTAAAATCTTATTTACTCGGGCTGGATACAAACCAAAATGCTCGTATCGCTTTTCCTTGTGTCCTACTATCCCATCTATTATATCAACTGATCTGTAGATGACCCCACCTATCGGTCCAAACAAAAACAAAACAATCATCGGTGAAATGCAAGAATCCCCGGCCTCGTTAGCCACCTTGGTGATAGTAGCCTTGGAAAGCTTTGATACATCCATCCCATCCGTGTCTACTCTGGTGAAGGTGTGCACTGTAGACCTAGCAGTCTCTATATCGTCGCCATAAATTGAGCACATCACCTCTCGAGATGTATAAAAGATGTGATTGGCCTCAAAACAAAAATAACTTGCCACTGCTTCGAACAAAATCCCAAGTACCGGTGAAATCTCATAGAACAATAAAGTAAAAAACGTAATTACGATAAATGCTGGAAGCAAAACCAGAATTAACAGCCACACTCCAAAATGTCTTTGCTTTGATGGCTCTAGCAATATCAACTCATCCCCAAGAAGTGCTCTATCCAAATATTTTGCCCAATTGTAAATTGCATCAAACGGATTCCAAACTCCGTATAATCTGCCAACAAATAACTCAATAATCGTCCCCAGCAAAAGCGCTAAAATGTGATATTTAAACATCGATTCGCCCCTTTTCGTATGCTACACAGATCGAATCAGGCAAACAATAGCCACTGAAAAAATCCATGCAGTCTCCGCTGTAATAATGTAATCGTCCTCTAGTAAACATAAAGCTTCAGCTGTACATCTTCTAAATGGATTGATGTAACAAATAAAAGTAATTAGCGTGACAAGGATTGGTCCAAGCGCCAGTAATTCATATTCGTTAAATCCAAAGGCTGCAAGAATGCAGAACTCCACTATTAGAAGACCTATAACTATCTTAGATTGATTTGAATTTTCATTGAAGATTGATGTAAGCAAGCCCATGAAAATTCTTGAAAAAATAAATCCGTAAAAAACAAGCTGAAAATAAAAATCATAAGTGTTAAGAAGAGCTGTAAACCAAATGCACATAACAACCAAAAATCTTAACACTCCCCTATCTCTGCTTTGACTCCAACTGATAAAACGATATTTGTAAGTAGGAATGCTGTCAATATATGCCACAAACCCAAGCACATGACGGCCTCCAGTGATAATAGTTGCAATCACAATGATACCTAAGCACACTGATACATCGTCAAACCGTCTGTACCAGCCAAGCAAAAACCATCCATAGGAAGCCAAGCAAATCAAAGCTCCTATAAGGGGAACAAACGCCAGTCTGTACCGATCTCCCTCATCTTCGTAATAAGGAAGAGGTATACATGAATATGAAGAAAAGGCATTTACAAATGATTTTAATACATTTTTCATTCTATTTCTTCTTTCTTTTGTGATAGAACTGAAGTTGTTGTATATAGCCTTGGTAACCGCTATAAGCAGTATTTATATATTTCAAGTAATCATCCTTAGAATAATTACTGTAATCTTCTGTAATGATTTTTTTCATCCAAGTGTCTATTGGATAGCTCTCCATAAAATGAAAACCATAAAGCATTATGCAATTTGCAACCTTTGGCCCAACTCCCTTTATGGCAAGAAGTTGATTGTATGCCTGGTCGTAAGGTAATTGGCTAATGCTTTCTATATCAAGGCCACCGTCTAAAACAGCCTTCGAAATGCCTATTATATAATCAGCCCGGTAACCCAAGGCTGTGCCATCCATAAGCTCTGACTCAGGGATGTATGCCAGCTTTTCAGCCTTTGGGAAATGAATTCCGTCTGAGTACCTGTCACACAAAATCTGAATGGACTTTTTAATTTTAGGAATATTGTTATTTTGAGAAATAACATATGATATAAAAACTTCCCACAAATCCTGTCTTAGAATTCTCATTCCGAAGGAATCCTTAAGGGCATCCTTCAAAAACCTGTCATTGCTGCCGCGGATTGCATCGTTAAAAGCTTTGTAGTCGGTTCCGAAATCAAAATATCTCTGCCAGAAATCCCATTGGGAATCCTCACATGCAAAATCCCATGTGTCAGTATCTTTGTTTAAGTAGAAATATATGTCGTTATCCCCAGAACAAGCGCTGTAGGTATCTGGTATGCCATCGGCACCCTTTGTCTCCTTTGTCATTCTGAAGACCTGCCCAGAATTCATAATGACCTCTGGGTTAAACTCTTCCGCCGTAAGACTTTTGCTAAAAACCATTCTAGTCCTCTATTTCAAATAGCATATTTTCTTGTTCTATATCGATTATACGATCCTTGAGATTTGCAATCCCTGGGCGCCCCTTAAAACGCTGAATCCACTTGTAATCTCCCCACATATGCATCGGGAAGATGTGGTCGCAATCGATATTTTGGATGAAGTATTCCATTCCAAGGAAATATCCATCCTCTCCCATGCGGGAATCCAAAACCACAAAGCCTATATCGAAATGACGATTTAGAAGAGGCTTTAGCATCCGCTTGTACTCGCGACCATATACCTCGCCGTAAAGCTCACCGCGGCCCTCTGCATTCCACCAATTCAAATCCCCTGCGTGATAAATATCTAATCCATTAACATTTACTACAAATGCAACACCTGCATCGGTTGAACGGATAGTTTCAATTACCATGTCATCTACAGTGTATTTTTTCATAGAAGTGACAAACTGAATTTTGTCCTTGATAGATAAATCAAAACCATTTCGTATCAGATAATTTCTGCCAAGTCTAATATCTTTGGATAAGATAAACTTGATGTTGTCTCGCTGTTCTGCCCATCTAAGAATTTCAAGATTCCAATGATCCTTGTGACTATGACTTGCAAATACGTATAGATATTTGTTTGGGTCTAGCTCTGGTAAGCTTCCTCCGTAATGAATTTCTGGTAGCAAGACGCTTTTGTCAAAATAATCAAATAGCAAGTATCTATCTGAAAGTTCTACTAAGAAGCAACTGTGCATTATGTAATAAACCTTGTACATTATTCTATTCCTCTGATACTATTCTTACTCTGTCTTTGGCATTTAAAAATGCCTTCACAACTAGTGGATCGAAATGCTCTCCCGAGCTTTCAGAGATGATGCTGATAGCCTTGTCGAAAGGGAAAGCCTTTTTGTAGCTACGTTCTGAAACCAAGGCATCAAACACATCTGCCACAGCCATAATTCTAGCCGACAAAGGTATATCTTCACCGGCCACACCGTAAGGATATCCTGTACCGTTCCATTTTTCATGATGATACAAAGCAAGATTTCTCGCCTCATACAGGTAACTGCCTGTGGATTCTGGAATTGTAGCTATAACCTTGTCGATAATTTGCGCACCTGCCAAAGTGTGCTTTTTCATCTTTTCGAATTCCTCGTCGTTAAGCTTGTCCGGCTTGTTGAGGATTACATCGCTGACACTGATTTTGCCAATATCATGAAGTGGCGCCGACTGATAAACATCTGAAATAAAAGTCGAAGTCAGCTCCTCCTCGTAGACCCCCTCCATAAGCATCTCATCCATAATTAATCCAACATACTCTGCGGTCTTTTTGACATGATCACCAGTACTGCGATCACGGCTTTCAACCATATCCGCAAGTACGATAATCAAAGCATTTTGCATTTCTAATATGGTGTTGTTCTTCTGTTGGATATCCTCTAGATAAGACACATTATCCTGGGTCATGTCAGAGAAAACCCGGTAGAGATTTTCCGTTTCATCGCCAGTGTGAATCAACAATCTACTAAAAATATCAGCTATAACTTTGAAGGATTCCTCCTCGTGCTCATCCGAGAATTTGGACGCTGTATATGCCATTGTATTTAAAGGCAGGATGATGTGATACTCTGCAAAATATAAAAACACTGCAAGTATCAAAATAAACAAACCTATAAACAGTGAAATCTGATTAACTAAAAAGCTAATAGATTTGGCATTCATTTCTTTTATTGGAATAACGTATCCAGCACTGACTGCTACCTCGCTAATGGATTGTCTATACAAGACATAGCTGATGATGATAGACGAAAATGCAACCAAGCTTGATACCAGTGTAAGTGCAACTATGATTTTGGTTCTGAGGGAAACTGAACGAATCTTGTTTCTCTTGATGCGTCTGACAGTTTCAGATGTAAGAGGTGCTTGCATCCATGCGTGGATTTTAAACTTGCCACGGAGTTTCTTTGGAATGATGGTGGTGATTGCAACCGCCACTACGACAGATATAGTCTTATCCAACAAATCGATAATATAATCCGCAACTATTTCTGCACCTGTGAAAGAAAGCCCTGCTCTCTCATAGAAAAACTTTACCAAATCAGAAGTGGTATAACCGGCGCCGAAGCCGTATAAAGTCAAGGAAAGAAATGCCCCCAAGACTCCGCCTAAGCCGGCTAACAGTATAAGTGTAAGGATAAATTTGAGGGGCTTTTTCCACCAGCCCTTTTCGTAAGTCCAACCTGTTAACAACGCTATAAAAACATGAATCATGCCGTAGGAAACGGACTGAGGATCTGTGAGTACGCTATTGATGAACGCACTAGCCAAACCTACTACTATTCCAGGTATGTATCCCCCTAGAATCGTGGCAAGTATGGTGCCTGTAGCATCTAAATAAACAGGCCATCCACAACGCGTAGCTACAGTTTTACCTAAAATATTAATTCCTATACACCCGAAGGCCAGTATACCAAAAGCTAACTCCTTTTTGGCCAAGGTCCTTGTACCATAACTTCGAATTATATCCATACAAAACCTCTTTTAGCTTTTTCACACTCACATCGTTATTATAGCAAAAAAAGCTCAGACATGAAAACAAGTCTGAGCCTTTAAATCTAAAAAAACTATGAAGTTAATTATTTGACTTTAATGCAAAACTAGAATCCTCTAACCTTAAGACATTTAGGCATACACTCAAACGAGATTGTATCAAAGAAGCCAAGGTGCTCTCCGTCTGCATGGACGCACATTTTATCATTCATTTCGATTTTGATTTTGTCAAAATTTAATAAATCAAATCCCTTCTTGCCCTCGTGCTTACCTGCCACTAAAAATGGTAACAAAGCAAAGCATTTTAGTCGACTGACATCATGAGCATAGAAGGCTGTTAAGAATCCTGAATCAGGCCTAGCCTTTGGCGCCATTGGAACACCGCCGCCCTCAGCCCTACAGTTCATTGCGGCCGCAAATATAGTGCCTTTAACATCCATCTCGGTCTTTTGATTGGCAAACCAAGTTGTAATATGAGCGTCTGAAAAAGGCATGGTAAATATATCTCCGATAGTGAGAAGACTGTATGTAGCCGAGCCAAGGCCGAATCTGTTAAGGAAGCTTTTGAGCTTACTGTCGAGAGCTTGTAAACAAACGTAGGCATCTACACCTATTCCCGAGCTGACGCCAAACAATCTCTCGCCGCCATCATATATAACCTTGCCTACATCAAGCATCTTGTATTTGTCTGTATCGAGAGCTCTCTTAAGAATATCTAGAGCTGTGCCCTCCATACCAATTCCGCTGACGTAATCGTTGGCAGAGCCTGATGGCAATGGAGTGTATATCGTATTTTCGAAATCTGCAATTCCGTTAAGAGCCTCGTTTAATGTGCCATCGCCGCCCATAACGAAAAGTGCAACTTCCTCCCCTTTGCTTGTTGCTTCTTTAGCAAAATTTGTAGCATCAAAGGCTCCTTGCGTAAAATGAACCTCATAGGGTATGTCTTCGGATTGAAGATATGCCTCTACCTCAGCCCAAACCTCAGCCGCATGGCCAGTTCTGGAAGCCTTGTTTACTATAAATACGTTCTTCATAACTATCCTCATTTTCTCTAAAATATGTGGAGTAGGACATAGATTTTTCTTTTGCACTACCACCCTGTAAATGATAGCATAATATGTAGCTTAATTAAAGGAAGGTAATAATATGTTTTCAGATGAGTTCAAAGAATTGGCCAAACACAAGGTTGAGCACAACAGCAAACGTGCTGTATCTGTACTTGGTTGGACTGTTGGTTCTATATTTATCGGTCTTGCAGTGGGTCTGTTTTCAACAGTCTTTGGTCTTTCTATGAGCTTTGTAATTAAGACTCGTGAAGCACACCCTTGGTTTATATACTTTCTCCCAGTGGGTGCAATTCTAATTACCTTCATCTACAAAATCATATTAAAAGTTAAGGATAGCGGAACCAATACTGTCATCGCAGCAATTCAATCAGATGAACCACTTCCATTTAGACTTGCCCCTCTTATTTTTGTGGCAACTCTTATAACACACCTCTTTGGCGGTTCGGCAGGTCGTGAGGGTGCGGCACTTCAAATGGGTGGCGCAATAGGAAACGGAATTGGTCGCGCCTTTCGTCTTAATTCTACCGACAAGAAAACCATGATTATGTGCGGCATGAGCGCTGCCTTCTCTGCACTATTTGGAACTCCTATGGCTGCCGCCATCTTTTCGATGGAGGTTATATCTGTAGGCATCATGCACTACGCTGCATTGGTACCTTGCGTAATTTCATCATTGGTTGCCCGAGCCGTAGCAGCACACTTTGGCCTTAGCGCCGAAGAATTCATCATTTCAGGTATGCCAAAATTTTCCATAAAAACAGCAGCTATCATATGTCTGTTCGCAGTGCTATGCGGACTTGTTTCCATGCTGTTTTGCGTCGTCATGCATACCTACGAAGACTTCTTAGCCGACAAGCTGAAGAACCCTTACATCAAAGGATTAATCGGAGGATGCTCCGTACTTGTACTCACTCTTATCGTCGGCGCTCAAACATACAACAGCACCGGCTCCGCAATCATCGAATCCTGCTTCACCGGAGCAGCAATCGGACTACAATTCTTCTTGCTTAAAATACTATTCACCACCCTTACACTATCCTGTGGCTACAAGGGCGGCGAAATTGTCCCTACGCTATTCATTGGCGCAACCTTCGGAGCAGCCATGGGCCCAATCCTCGGAATGTCCCCATCACTAATGGCTGCTGTCGGCATGGGTGCCCTCTTCTGCGGCGTCACCAACTGCCCAATCTCAAGCCTCCTCATCTGCTTCGAACTATTTGGCTACGAACCAATGCCATACTTCCTGCTAGCCGTAGCCTTCAGCTACTGGGTTTCCGGCTACAGCGGACTGTACAAATCCCAAAAAATCATCTACAGCAAATACCGCAGCAACTACATCGACAAGCACGTACACTAGCGCCAGCCACTCGCCCCCGCGGCCCGGCCCACCTATATTTTTCGTTGCCCCGCACCGCCCTTGGGCACCCACTCCCTCGGCACTTTGCTCACAATTGAGCTAAGATTATAGATTTTCTTAATGCCAAGAGGGGAGCTTCTATCGGGTGTACGGCCGTCGATTTTACAATTCGAAGAAAATGCTATGTCCCTAACGGACACGAACGTAATATATCAAAAGCTTCCACAAACCTATCTTGGTGTAATTGCTTTGCAGATTACATTTGCCAAGTGAACGCAGGCAAGTTATTTTTCCATATATAGTCACCAATGCACATTCGGCGTCCTGCCTCAGCGTGCATTTTCAGCCGCCGTCCTGGCGGCTGATGACTATATATGTGAAAAATAACTTCCGTGTTCACTAGGCGCATTTCAATGCGCCGCAATTACTACCAAGATAGGTTTGTGGAAGCTTTTTCGATAAAAAAAAATTACGTGTCCGTTAGGGACATTCATTTTCGATAGAATTGTAAATAGTTGGCCGCACACCCGAATATAGAAGAAGCGACACTTGGCATTTAGAAAATCATAATCTTATGCGACGTGAGCAAAGTGCCGAGGGAGTGGGTGCCCTGAGGGCGGTGCGGGTCATGGACAAATCGGTGGGCCGGGCCGCGGGTAGGTAGTGGCTGGCGCTAGGTGGACATGTAGTGTTGGATGCGGTTGGCATCCAGGTTTTCGCCGATTACGATGAAGACGTCTTGGCCAACGGGCATCTGCGTGAGTTCGAATTCTTGAGGGGTGGCATTGAATTGATACCATTGGTTGGCTTCCCTGAAGAATCCTTTGGCCCGTAGGATTTTGCCGTAGGTTTCATCGGTCATGAGGGTATTGATTTTCTCTTCTATGGAGTCCTTGTTCATTGGCAGTTCGAGGAAATAGACTGTTTTGAAGCCTGCATCGTCCATGCCATATTTCTTGACGTACGAACCCATAGAATAAGAAGAATTTGCAAGTTTTTCAAAGTCTGAGGCAGTGAGTTTAGCCCAGTCTTTGTCGAAAATGATTGAGTCTATGTCTTTGTTGAGCTGAGCCTTGGCAGCTGCAGCCTTTAGGTGCTGCCTAGTTGAGTTGAGCTTGGCAGAGTCCACAAGCTGTGTGCGGCTTAGAACTATTGTGCCGGCATGAGCCAGTTGTGATGCCAAGAAGTAGTCTGATGAATCAGAGAGATTATCCTCTAGGCGGGCATCCACGACTGTGATTACATTGCCTATTTCGTACCATCTATCTAGAGGTTCGTCCCTGACTGCGTCAAAGAATTCATCTACATCAAATATCCCTGAAGGTTCAATGATAACTCTGTCATAGCCACTCATTCCCATGGCAATAAGCTTTGTTTTGAAGCGCCTGCGGTGGCAATCCGCATCGCAACCTCCGGCCACCATTTCAAGCTCACAGTTGTCTCCTCTGAGTTCATTCAATAAAAGCATATCGACATTGACTGCACCGTAGTCATTCTCTAGAATTCCTATCTTGAGTCCCTGATCCATGAAATACTTGGCGTAGAGCTTCAAAAATGTAGTTTTACCGCTTCCCAAAAAACCCGTTATCAAATCAACCTTAACCATTATTTATGCCTCTGTAATTTCTCCAGCGATTGCAGTAGCCGCTGCTGTGGCAGGGCTAGCTAGATATATTTGAACCTTACTAGTACCCATACGTCCTAAGAAATTACGATTGTTGGTAGCCACTACCACTTCTCCGTCGGAAAGGATTCCGCCGCCACGACCGCAGCAAAGTCCGCAGCCAGGAGTTGTTATGATAGCACCAGCATCCGAAAGAATCTCAAGAGTACCATCAGCTAATGCTGCACGATAGATTTTTCTACTAGCAGGTGTGACAATCATTTTTACGTATGGAGCAATGTGCTTGCCCTTTAAAATTGTTGCCGCTGTTCTTAAATCTTCAAGACGTCCATTTGTACATGAACCTAAGAAAACCTGATCAACCTTAGTTCCCTTAAGCTCAGAGACAGGCTTGATGTTATCAACAAGGGATGGACATGCGCAAACTGGCACAAAATCCTCAGCGCGATATCTGAGAATCTTTGCATAACTAGCATTGTCATCGCCATGCAAATCTTTGATTTCATCATCGTATGGAATCTTGCAGTAATCACAAGTCTTGTCGTCAGGAGCAAACAAACCGCATTTAGCACCAGCCTCCACTGACATATTAGAAATAGTCATTCTGCTGGCAACACTCATGGCATCTACGGTACTACCTGTAAATTCAAGAGAATTGTAAGTCGCACCTGATGCTGTCAGATCACCAATGATTCTAAGAATGATATCCTTAGAGGTAACATTGCCTGGCAATGTACCATCGATTTCGATTTTGATTGTCTCAGGAACCTTTATCCAAAGCTGACCTGTACCAAGGATACCTGCCATCTCCGTATATCCGATACCAGTAGAAAAGGCACCAACGCATCCATAAGTAACTGTGTGACTATCTGTACCAAAGGCAATGTCCCCAGGCTTTACATAGCCAGCTTCTGTCATGAGCTGATGGCAGATACCATCTGTTCTATGAACGTGCTTTAGTCCGTATTTCTCAGCGAATTCATCTCCCACTCTAAAGTGTCTAGAGTCGTCGGTCTGTGTTGCTGGAAGGAAATGATCATAGATAAGTACAACCTTTTCAGGATCGTATACCTTATCAAATCCCATCTCTTCGAATTTTTGTACAGCAAAAGGCACCATGATATCATCGATCATGCACCAGTCAACTGGAACAGTTACGATGTCTCCAGGCTTTACCTCATGGCCTACCTTTTTTGCGATTATCTTTTCAATAAGTGTGTATCCCATTGTATTCTCCAAATAATTAATCTAATCCGTTGCGCTTTCGCATCGCCTTAACAAGTCCTCCAGCTTCAAGAATCTCTGTAAGATTGTCTGGCAAAGAAGCTATATCGTAGCTCTTTCCATTGACCTTGATTTCCTTGCCTGGTGTAACCTCTGCTATGTCTCCCTCTGAAACCTCATCAAACAAATCAGGTTGCTCAATCAAAAGCAAACCATTGTTGATTGCATTTCTAAAGAAGATTCTGGCATAGGATTTTGCAACAATGCATGATACCCCAAGAGCTTTTACAACCTCTGGAGCCTGCTCCCTAGATGATCCACAGCCAAAATTGTTTCCAGCTACAATCATATCTCCCGGCTGGATTTTGCTTGCCAAATCTGGACGAAGTGGAGAAAAAGCATATGGCTTCATTTCCTGTACCGTCTCAAAGGCTAAGTATTCTGTAGGCAGGATGATATCTGTGTCAATGTCATCCCCTAGCTTCCAAATCTTTGCACTAAACATATATATTCCTCTCTATATAAAGGTTGTGTGCAAAATCTTACCTTCACAATGTATTAATATTCCTTCGTCGACTAACACGTCTCCTGCGGAACAATAATACATTGTTAAGGAGATTTTGTTCTCCAATTTATCTACTATTGATATTGCTTAACAGTATATTTATAAAGTGTAATTTAGGAAAAATAATAAATAGCTTTTTGCTAACAATTATAAATCCTCTGCAACAGTAATATATCCGGCTACCGCGGATGCGGCTACGGTTGCTGCACTGGCCAAGTATACAAAGGAATCCTTGTGACCGGCGCGTCCCTTGAAGTTACGAGTACCTGTCGATATGAGGGTTTCACCTTCGCCGATTACTCCCTGACATGCGCCCCAGCACACTGAGCAGTTTGGATTCATAACCATGGCGCCTGCCTCCATAAATATATCCAGCAAGCCTTCCTTAAGCGCCTGCTTGTACACAGCGCGGCTGGCAGGAACCACTAAAAATCTAACCTTTGGATGCACATGCTTGCCCTTGATTACTGCAGCACCCACACGCAAATCTTCTATACGACCGTTGTTACAGCTACCTAAGAAAGCTTCATCAATCTTGACATCACTGCAATCCTTTGCAGGAGCAATGTTATCTACAAAATGAGGCTTCGCAACTATTGGCTCAATCTCAGATAAATCTATATCATAAACCTCAGAGAATTCTGCATCATCATCTGATTTAAAGATAGCCTTTGGTTCACGACCGTGCTCCTTGAGATAATCCATGGCTACATCATCAACCTCCATGAGGGCTGTCTTTGCTCCAGCCTCTACACACAAGTTACAGATTGCAATACGATCCGCAATCGAAAGGTCATGTAAGCCCTCTCCTGCAAACTCCATTGCCTTATAGTTAGCACCGTTTGCAGAAATCTTACCTATGATGGTAAGAATCAAATCACGGGCATAAACACCTGGCTTTAAGGAACCGTGAAGATTGAATCTGATTGTCTCAGGAACCAAAAGCCAAGATGTACCTGTGACAATCGAATATAAATAATCAGTACATCCAACACCTGTACCAAAAGCTCCTAGTGCACCATAAGCACATGTGTGACTATCTGCTCCAAAAATCAACTCTCCAGGTCTAACATGATTTTCCATCATAATCTGATGGCACACACCCTCGCCCTCATAAAACGTAATTCCGTTTTCCTTGGCAAACTCACGCATCTTCTTATGTGATGCTGCTGTCTTTGGACTGTCAGCTGGTATGTTGTGATCGATAATCCAAACCAGCTTGCTGACATCTGCGATGTGAGGGTTCTTGAGGTTGTTATACATATCAATAGTAAGATGTGTTGTACCATCGTTACTCATCATTTTATCTACTGTAACAGTTTCGATATCTCCAGCCTTGCAGCTCTCTTTGCCCGCTGCGGCAGCGATAATCTTTTCCGCCATTGTCATTGCCATATTAATCTCTCCTTAAAAAACGTTAGGTAAGGCCATCGAGCCCTATTATTTATTCAATGAAGCTATTAGTCCACCTTGATCTAAGATTTCCTGCATCTTTGCTGGAAGCTTGGTACATGAGTACTCCTTGCCGTTTGCAAGAATTTTGCCAGATAATAAATCAAGCTCCATATCATCGCCATCTTTTACTACGTCGTAAAGCTCTTTGCTAACAATAACTGGCATACCAATATTAATAGAATTTCTATAAAAAATACGGGCAAAAGATTTTGCAATCACAGCCTTGACCCCGAGAGCCTTTAGTACACTAGGTGCCTGTTCTCGAGATGAGCCGCAACCAAAATTCTCATCCGCCACAACAAAATCGCCAGGCTTAACCTGACTGGCAAACTCTGAATTTAGAGACTCAAATGTATGAACCTTCATCTCGTCTATAGTTGGAAATAGTAGATACTGGGAAGCAATAATTTGATCCGTATCTACGTCTTTGTGAAATTTAAATACTTTACCCATAATTCCTCCTAGTACATTTTCTGTTCAAGATATTTTACCTCACATCTTTAGTCATTTAAAGAGGTAATTTCATTAAAAACCAGATGGGCATCAAGAAAGAGTTTTTACTATGAAAAAGATCGCAAAGCAATTTTATAACAAAGAAAAAACACCCTCATAGCTTTTCAGCTTAATTTGAAGGTGTTTATTCGTCTCCAAAACCGATTATTCTAGATAATCCGACCATCAAAATGTCATTTTTGGTTGGATGCTTCATCAGATGCACCACTGTAAACAAAGTCATTATCTTATCTTGATAATACTGCTTAACCTGAACCTCTACTCTAGTTCGGCCCTCATTGTATGCATTAATCAGTGCCTGCCTTGATAGATTATCATAATAGATTTTATCGTAACCCTTCGGCGAATTAGCCATTGAATCCTCTGTCATATCATCTATAACGCCAGCTGTGGAGGTACCAAAAGTCATATCATCGGACTGACTCATAAGGTAGTAGCTGTTCTTGATAAGGTTACCGAATACAATCAATTGATATTCATTTCGAATAACATTTAATAATGCTGTATTTGAACTAAATGTTCCTACGGCAGCCAATGGATTTTCTTCTACGGCAGGCTCGTTGTCAAACATGGCTATAACAAGGAAATCTTCCTTGCGAATTGGCTTTGAGAAGAGATAGCCTTGTACTCTATCGCAATCCATGTTCTGCAAAAACTTCAACTGCTGTAGTGTTTCTACCCCCTCTACTATCGTTCGAAGGTTTAGCTTGCTAGCAAAGAAAAATACTGTTTCAAGGGTTCCTCGGCCTCGCTCATCCTGACAATTATCTGCCAAGAAGGCTTTGTCTATCTTTAGGAAATCTACTGGCAAATCCTTTACAAATTGTAGAGAGGTAAAGCCTGAGCCAAAATCATCTATGGATAGCTTGACTCCCAAATCTACCACCTCAGTTGCCCAACGCTCTACAAGACTAAAATCCTCAACAGCAAGAGCAGATTCTGTTATCTCGACCTCCAGCTTACCTGGCTCAATATCGTATGTATCAATTAAAACTCTGAGTTTTCTAGAAAAATCAGCTTCGCGGATATGCCATCTGGAAAAATTAACTGCTATCGGAATAGCAAATTCTCCCATCTCATGAATGGTTCGACACACCTCTTCAGCCATATACCAATCCAAAGTGCAAATAGCATCTGTCTCTTCTAGGACAGGAATAAAGTCATCTGGTGTGACGATGGTACCATCGGACTTCTCCCATCTAGCCAATGCTTCAGCACTAATCAGACGCCCAGAATTAGCGTCATACTGAGGCTGATAAAAAGCCTTCAGTTCTTTGGTCTCTATAGCATTGATGATTTGGTTAAAAAATTCAGATTTCATAGTCTCTACATTCTCAACATTAATTCCCTATCAACAACCTGACCGTTGCGATAGTAAACTCTAGGGACACGCTTGCTAACTGCGCATGTTAATTCATAAGGAATTGTTCCTGCTATTGCTGCAAGCTCATCTATATCATTATTCTCACCAAAAATCTCAACTTCACTTCCAACATCTACCGTTGGCATATCTGTAATATCTATCATGCACATATCCATGCAAATTTTTCCACGAAGCTTCGCCGGTCCTTCCTTGGTAACCAAGCTGCATTTATTAGAAAGACTTCGCAAAAATCCATCCGCATATCCGTATGGCAATACACCTATACGTGTCGTCTTGTCTGTGACGAACACGCCGCCGTAACTGATTGCCGTACCAGCGGGATAGATTTTGATAGTACTTACAGTTGTTTTCATTGTCATGGCTGGCTTCAAACCCATCTGCTTGGCAAACTCGCCATAACCATAAAGTAATAATCCCGGCCTAACCATATCTAGATAAGTCTTGGGATATCTGACCACTGCTCCAGTATTGGCACAATGTCTGATTGCAAATTTACGACCTAGCTTTTCTTCTACCGATGCAATAACATTTGTAAATAATTCAAATTGATGATCGGTATACTTCTCGCATTCAGGCCCATGCTCATCTGAGACTGCGAAGTGAGTGAAGATCCCCTCTGCATCAAGCCCCGGCATATTGCAGGCCTCCACTATACCGTCTACGCCAGTATCAAAATAATCATTGTCACACAGGTAGCCTAGTCTAGACATTCCTGTATCAACCTTGATGTGAATCTTTAAAGTGCCACCGCAGCGAACAGCCTCTTCGCTGTACTCATCCGCCTTTGCTTTGCATGTAACGGCTTGGGTGATGTTGTATTCAATAAGTCGATCCACCTGCTCCTTGGGAGTGTGCCCCAAAATCAGAATCGGCATCTTGATACCGTTGACTCTGAGTTCAAGTGCTTCATCTGCGCTGCTTACCGCCAGATAATCGGCGCCTATATCTTCTAACAACTGGCTAACCTGAATGCTTCCATGTCCGTATGCATCTGCTTTAACAACTCCAAGGAACTTAACATCCTTGCCTATCTTTTCTTTAATCTTTTTGTAGTTGTAGGCAATGGCATCAAGATTAACCTCTGCCCACGTGCGTCTGAGAGTGGATTCCATTTTGTAAAACTCCTGTGTATGGCTATTGTAGCCTTTTAGTATGTTAAATCTGTTAAAAATTAGAGAACCTTCGACAAGAAATCTTTTAGTCTCTGACTCTGTGGAAACTCAAAAATCTCTGCAGGTGTTCCTTCCTCTAGTATACCCTTTTCATCAAAAAACATAACCCTATCTGCAACTTCTTTTGCAAATCCCATCTCGTGTGTTACCACAACCATTGTCATGCCGTCATCAGCAAGCTCTTTCATAAGCGAAAGAACCTCTCCTACCATTTCAGGATCAAGAGCTGATGTTGGCTCATCAAATAGGATGACTTCAGGATTCATTGCAAGTGTGCGGGCGATTGCAATGCGCTGCTTTTGACCGCCTGAAAGGCTATCTGGATAAGCATCTGCCTTATCAGAAAGCCCGACTCTTTCTAATAATTCCTTTGCCTTGCTATCTGCTTCTGCCTGAGTCATAAGCCCAAGCTTCACTGGGGCAAGCGTAAGATTCCTTTTGATAGTAAGATGTGGGAACAAATTAAAATGCTGAAAAACCATCCCCACACGGCGGCGAACATCATTTATATCTACGCCCTTTTTAGTGATGTCTTCTCCATCTAAATATATGACGCCAGAAGTAACATCCTCCAACTGATTAAGAGTGCGGATGAAGGTTGATTTGCCACAGCCGGATGGTCCGATGATAGCAATAACTTCTCCCTTTTCAATTTGCATATTTACATTTGTAAGAACCTCGTTGTCACCAAAAGACTTTGCCAGATTCTCAACCTTTATTAAAACTTCGTTACTCATATTTTATCTCCTTTATTACTGCTCGCTTTTTCTAAGATTCTTTTCTAGTTTTCCAACTCCCAAATTCAGAAGCTGAACAATAATAAGATAGATGATTGCAACAGCGATAAGTGGCAAAAATGCCTCGTAGGTAATACTTCTTATAACATCGCCGCCGCGGGTCAAATCCATAAGACCAATGTAGCCACAGATGGATGTTTCTTTTATGAGTGAGATAAACTCATTTGCAAGTGCCGGCAAAACATTTTTGATAGCCTGTGGAAGGATGATTGACACCATGGTCTGTCTGTATGAAAGGCCAAGGCTTCGGCCTGCCTCCATCTGACCTTCATCGATTGACATGATACCGCCACGCATAATCTCTGCCACATAGGCGCCTGAGTTTATCGCAAATGCGATAATTGCAACAAGTACCTTCGGCACATTTACAGCTTTAAACACTACATAGTAAATAATCAAAAGCTGAATCATCATAGGTGTTCCACGGATAATCGCTAGATATAGCCTGCATATAGAATTGAGCGCAGTTAATCCACCGGTTTTATCATGGGTCACTCGAACAATAGCCACACCAAAACCGATAATCATACCCGCTAATACCGCGCATATTGCAATAATTAATGTGTTCTTAAAACCTTTTAACAGATACTGCCATCTATTGTCTTCAATAAAGTTTCTCTTCAGATTTTCAACGAATGCAACCTTGCTACCCGCAAGAGAAACATCTCTTGAAACGATGACCTGTTTAGAAGTTACATATGAATCAGAGAAGTTAATAGATTTGAGACGTTCTTCAGTCATTGTCATGCCGGCGATTCCCAAATCCACCTTGTGTGAATCTACCGCATTGATGATGCTGTCAAACTCCATATCCTCGATTTCGACTTCCATTCCAAGCTTGTCACCGATGGCACGGATGAGCTCCATGTCGATACCCACCGGCTGATTCTTATCGTAGAATTCGTATGGCGGAAAAGCTACATTTGTTGCAGCCACAAGCTTGCCGTTTTCATAGGTAGTGCCCTCTGGAGTGACATAAGGACAGGTGCCCTTTTTAGCATCATCTATATAGTTTGCTGATATTTGCTCAATCACGCCCTCTTTTTTGAGTTCTGAAAGAGCGCCGTTGACCTTGGTCAACAGCTCGTCATTATCTTTGGCGATACAGATTGCATAGTCTTCAAGTGCAAAAGGCTCGTCAAGAATAACGAGGGTATCCTCGTCTTTAGTACAGGCAATAGCCGGTTGTTCATCTATGATTACACAATCAATCTTGCCCTGCTTCAAAGCCTGCATAGCATCGGCTACCTTGTTGTAGCGCTCTATGACTGTGCCGGCATCGTCGCCCTCATAATCAGAAGCATAGATGTCGCCAATTGTTCCAAGCTGAACACCAATTCTCGCTCCTGCTAAATCATCAATACTTTTAACCTGTTTTTCTGTTTCTTTAGCCTTAGAACCGCAGCCAATCAACATAATGGTCGCCAAGGCCATAAGAAATACTGATAGTTTCTTATTCATGTATATTTATTCCCTCTCATTGCATATAGTGCGATAATGATACCACAAATCGCCTGAATTCACCATAATAACACGCGAAAATAAATATACACTTAATTTTATTTAGCTCTGCAATCTTTACATTTACCCATGATTACAGTGCTTCCCGGCTCGGTGAAAAAACCATATTCAGAATCGATAAGTTTTTCAAACTCGTCAACGAACTTATCCTCCAGATGGAATACCTTGCCGCACTTTGAGCACTGCGCATGCATGTGCTTGCCACAGTGAGTGTGTCCCTTCGAATATTGATAGAACCAGGAATCGCTGTTTGGCTCTTTCATCTTCATTAAAAAGCCCTGTTCGCTCATTCTTTCAAGATTTCGATAGACCGTTGTGCGATTCACACCCTCAACCTTTTTGCCCAGCCAGTCATATATCTCTTTGGCTGTAAAACGGTTATCCGGATTTTCTTCGAAATACTTATTAATGAAAGAACGCGCCTTTGTTTTATATTCGTTTTTCATAGCTTCACCTTATACTGCAAGACAATCATCAAGAGCCTTCTTTATCTTGTCCCTGTCATAACCTCTACCGATAAAAACAATCTGGTTTAATCTGTCACCATACTCTTCATCCCAATCTTCTTTTATATCCGGATATGCGGTTAAAACCTCCTTCATCTCCTCCTCTGAAAAAGAAGATACCCAGTTTGAAACCTCAGACACAGTCGCATTTCGGCCAGCCTGCTCAAAAAGCTGAACATGAATATCATCGTTTGAAAACCAGATATATCCCTTGGCTCTAATTATCTCTTCAGGATATTCGTTCTCCATGAATTCATAAAACTTGTCGACATCAAAAGGTCTCTTTTCTTCATATACAAAAGACGATACTCCGTATTCATCCGTGCAGGATTCTTCCATCGCCTGCTCTCTCGCCAGAGCTTGCTGCATCTCGGATGAATTCATAGTCGCCTCATAATCAAACTTGGTTCCCTTGAATATCTTGTCAGGATGTACCTGCCCATGCATACATTCGATTATCTCTGCTTTATGCTGCAGCTTGCGAATCAGTTTGATTACATCTCTGGTCTTATCCGAGGTTAACAAATCACATTTGTTCAAAAGCACTACGTTACAAAATTCAATCTGATCCATCACAAGGTTAATAATATCTGGATCATCATCGTTTTCCTCATCGAGCTTGTCATTAATTCCATCTAAAAATTCGCTGTAGATTCTGTCCACATCCACGACTGTGACAATGGAATCCAGATAATAGGTCGGCTTCTTTTGCATGTCCTGATACATCAAAAATCCATCGGCAATAGATGCTGGATTACTTATGCCCGAAGCCTCAACCAAAATTCTCTTAACCGCCTTTTGCTTAGACAAGGATTCTATCTGATCCATGAAGGCCTCCTGAAGGGTACAGCAGATACATCCATTTGTAAGCTCCACCATCTTTGAATCTGCCTCCACAACATTGGTCTTTGCAATCAAGGATGCATCTATATTTACACTTCCCATATCGTTAACAATGAGCGCAAGGCCCTTGGCTTCTTTGCTCTTGAGCAATTCATTTACTACAGTTGTCTTTCCTGAACCTAAATATCCTGTGATTATTGTGACCGGTTTTTTCTTATTCATTAACATGATGTTTCTCCTCGCATAAATTATTACATGAAGTTTATAAAGTCATCTGATGTCTGACTGTCGGATGGCTTTCCTTATTAAATGATATCTACAATTTCTTTTTTTGGTGTTTCGCATTTGCGGATTAGATTTACCTTGCAGATTGGAACAGTCACGTTGTAATCTGCAAAATGCTCCTTGTTCATGAAGCCATCAATCTCAATCCATTCATCAATCTTAAGCTCATCCGCGCCTGCGTAATCACATATGAATCCAAACAGAGTCATATCCAGCTCGCAGCAGGTCATGGCATATCTGCCCGCCAGAAATGAATTTTTTGTTACGCCCTTATCCTTTATAACCCGCGCCTTGAACTTTACACGCTTGTTTAAATATCTGTCCGGATTTTCCATCGAATCCAGATAGAAAATCGAGTAAGCGTCACCCTTTATTTCGATAATATCTGCATTCAAATCATACGGTAACTGATCCTCAAAAATAATTGAAAGCTCTTCGCCGTTTTTATCTCTGAATATGATATTGCCCTTTGGATTAACCGCCTTTATGTTTCTTCTGAAGGCAGGAATCTTGTCCTCAACATCATTGCAATTATTAAAAATTACCATGAAGGCGTTTCGCACCTGCTCTGACAGAGACGATTTCATGTTGCGGGCATACAATTCAAACATTCCCGCATCTAAAATTGCAATCTCCATGATGTCTGTCCAGGTTTCAGGAAGGATCAAATCCTTTCTGGACCACATGCCGTTAAACTCAATTATTATTCGCGCTGGATTTAGCTCTTTTTCTAGTTTAGTAAGATTCTCTAGTGTGAATTCATCTTGATTGTATATATATCTAATCTCTACTTTTAGCATGTCCATCAGGTAATCGTCGTATTCAACATCACCATCTTCACATACTATAAGCAGAGTCGTTTCATCTATTTTAAAATACGCTTCTTCGATAAGGCTTTGAATAAATGTGGTCTTGCCGGCATCCATAAAGCCATTTACAAAATAAACTCTTTCCATATATTATTAGCCCTTCTACAAATTTGCAACTCGATTGCATATTTTAATGCTATTGTTCATGGAAGTCAATACTTTTGCAACTCATTTGCAAAAAAGAAAGGGTTTGCTTAACAAACGCCAGCATTGCGAGGCGACAATTGCTGTAAGCAAATAACTAATTTCCCGATTTTCTAGCTTGACGTAGCAAATCGGGAACCCGACCTGCCATCAGCGAAGCTGATTATTAATGGCAGGTCTCAATTTCTGTCGCCGAGACACATATTTCACACGAAGTGTGT
>JAEEGL011790719.1_pt1 | contig 30767 bp, 33 predicted proteins | sample 9134231 | NCBI WGS metagenome assembly JAEEGL01 (sample SAMN16246548, study PRJNA631951) | gut metagenome | biome: gut microbiome; feature: rumen; material: fiber-attached | host: Bos | place: Iran: Karaj | collected 2018-10 | reverse complement strand
TGTCTGTTCTGGTTAAGAACGGGTTTGTTGAACCGATATTAGTCAATCAGCGTATCAGGACTTATACCTTAAGCGAGTTTACCAGGACAAATGAGAAAGCAATTATAAAACGCCTCAAAGCCGCATGATCACTATGTTTCCGTAATGGTACGTGGCAAAATGAAATGTGGAATTATATAATCGCGGCGGACAATGGAATACTGAAACCAACAACAATTCGGTCGAAAGGAGTGATTGAATGGATTTCGGTGAAAAGATAAAAACGCTTCGTGAAGTGAAGGTATGACTCAGCGAATGCTGGCTGATCAGTTGTATGTTAAGAATTTAAGCAGTCTATATAAGAGAAAAGATAAGCAGTGATTTTTGGTTAACGTTTGGTTAACGTTTTTTCGAAAAGATGCAAAAAATAATGCAAATATACGTTCTACAAACGCGCGAAAAACCTAATAAAATCAAGGTTTTGCGCTTGGGTATATAAATCTGTGAAACGTGGGGGAATTCGTTTGTAATCAGCAGGTCGTGGGTTCGAGTCCCACAAATGGCTCCAAGATAAAACCCTTGATTCCGTAAGGTTTCAAGGGTTTTTCTTTTGTGGCAGTGTTACTGTCAAAGTGGGGGCTGTTTCTACGTGGGTATGGATGGGAGGCGGCATTGGGGAATAACGATGATCCATTCTGTATTGCAGATAAAACGGGAACAACAATTCAAGAATAGATAAGATGAGACAGAAAACACAACCTTTGAAGCGTTTTTGGCGAATTAATGCGTAAACTAATCCGGCAACCGAAAGAATAAGTGCCACAAACGGAATGCCCAATAACAGATAACCGAAGCCAATAAACTCAAAGAAAAATACGACGTAGAAAAGTGTCACGATCAACGCCGGTAAGAAAAACGGATTCTTTGCTCTTTCATTATTCATTTTGTTGTCCTCGTTGTAGCGTTTCCGTACATAGCGCGGTTTATCTCTTCATTGACACTTTCTATCGAAGCGCTCTCTTCATAGGTGTGACTGTGAGGCGTTATCGGGACCACAGGATGGCTTATCGGTCTTGACAGATAGCTCAGAAAACCCAATATTTCAAGGAAAACTAAGATGAGACAGCAAAGACACCCTATGAAGGGTTCTTGCAGTTTTCTTGCGTCAACCAATCCTGCGATTGAAAGAAAAATCGCTGCAAACGGAGTGCAAAACAACAGGAAAGAAAGCAGTTTTTTCAGCGCGTCCAGGATACCCAGCATATCGTTAAAATATCTGCCGACATTGGCATAATAGAGAACGAAAATAATGACCGGGAAAAGCGTCGCTATCAGCGCAGGCAGGAAAAACGGATTCTTTTCTTTTTGATTATTCATTTTGTAGTCCTCGTGCTCGCGTTACCTACCCAGCGCGCGGTTTATCTCTTCATTGATACTTTCTATCGAAGCGCTCTCTTCGGGGGTGAGGCTGCGAGTAACTATCGGGGGAACATAAGGATGCACATATCTGTATTGTAAATAAATCGGGTACAACAATTTAAGAACAGATAAGACGAGACAGAAAACACAACCTATTAAGCGTTTATCCCGGCTTAATCCGTAAACTATTCCGGAAATCGAAAGAAAAACAGCCACAGACGGAATGATCAATAACAGATAACCGAAGCCAAAAAGCACGGACAAAAAGATAACCGGGAGAAGTGTTACGATCAACGCCGGTAAGAACAACGGATTTTTTTCTCTGTCAACATACATTAGCTTCACCTGCCTCCGTTTACTGTCTACAGAGTGTCATTATTCTCGTCAAAAATAAAGCACCACTTGCGATTTTTGACGCGCCGTATTGGTAACATGCTTATTTTATTGGCTTTGAGGCGTTTGTCGCAATCAAGCTGCTTTACTCAAATGATATAATTGTCTTAAAGATATATTAGAAAAGAGCGACGGAAACTAAGGGTAAAGGAATGAGTACATCTGAAAAAAGAATAGAATACGGTTCTGACAAGGCTGCGCAGAAACAGAAAGCTCTCAGGGAATCCGGAAACATAAATGCCGGTTTTCAGGAGATGGCGGAAAACGTATATGCCCATCTTAACGATGAGATATCAAAGAAGATCTTCGAGGCCAGGAAAATGTATATGGCCACGGGAGATCTGGGATATATTACAGGACTTGAGCCGAAATACCGAAACCTGAACAGTGACATGCAGGTTTTTGTTGAGAAGCTTCAGAAAGGTTCCCACTGCCTGATATATGGTGCGGGCGTCGCAGGACATTATCTTGCCGGAAGATTTAAGCAGTTTGGCGTGAAGGTCGATAGCTTTATTGATCAGGATGAGAGCAAAGGTCCTGTAGATAAAGAAACTGGGATCAGGGTAATCACAGAGAAAGAACTTAGTGAGAATAAGGCTCTGTATTGCGATAAGACAGTCATCATCTCTTATCCGGTGAAGCCTGTGGCTGATAAGGTCAGGAAGCGTCTAATTGAGGCTATCGGAATAGACGAGAATAATATCCGCTTTGGAATCTTTGACTTGCGCAATAACCAGGGACAGTATTTTGATTATTTCGAAGCAAGAGAAAACGAAGTCTTTGTAGACTGCGGCTGTTTTGACGGGGCTACATGCTATAACTTCGCAGGCTGGTGCGGAGCGAAGGGTTTTGACCACATCTATTCTTTCGAAGCTGATCCGAAGAACTACGCGGAGAGTAAGGAAGTTCTGGCACCGCTCGGAAAATGCGATCTTTTCCCATATGGCATTGCAGACGTAAACAAGAAGGTTTATTTCGCTGCGGACGCTTTTGAGACATCCTGCATCATTAGCAGGGAAGAAGCCGAGAAGAGGAACTTCGAAGGTGTTGAGGAGATCGAGGCGGTGGCTCTTGATGATATCCTTGAAGGCAAGAGGATCACTTTCATCAAGATGGATATAGAAGGCGCGGAGTACGAGGCGCTTCTCGGTGCACGCAAGCTCATCATGGAAAACCGCCCGAGAATGGCGATCTCCGTCTACCATAAGTTCGAGGATTTCGTTACGCTCGCAAACCTCGTTCTCGAGATGCATCCTGACTATAGGATCGCATATAGGCACTATGGATTTGATGATCTTGAGACCATCATGTATGTGGAGTGACGAATGGAAGAACTGTTTATTTCTCATTATTTCTATCCGGGAACGGACCCTTGGAAAAATATTATGAATCTCTTCGAAGAGGAGGCTTTTCGCGTTGCGGCTGAACTTGCCGATAAGCACCCTGATACAACCAGCTTTGGAAGATTTGCGGATTTCGTAAATTACTATCCCAACAGGAAAAGAGCCGATGAATATGTCCGTGAAGCATTTATAGAGCTCGGAGGCAGACCTAAACTGCTTCATCCGTATTCATTTGTGCTGGGAGAATGTGAATACTTAAGAGATTGGTTTGATACAAACGATAAGATAGTATTGGCTCTTTCGGATATTCCTGACGAACAGATCAGTTTTACGCTTGGTGACAGCTGCGCGCTTCTGATACACGGAGAAGAGCCGGTTGTTCTTACCAAATCCATGCTTCTGGATGGGGTCAGAGCGTGTGAAGGATCGGTTGAAGAATACTGCAAAAAGTCATTGGGCAAATATGCTTACATTGAAGTTCAGTTATGGGATCGGTTGAATTAAGGAGTATAATGACGCTCAAGGAATAAAAGGGATAGGGAGATTATTATGGGAAAGAAGAAAACTACAGGGATAATCCTGATCTTGCTTACGCTTTGCCTGTTTACCGGATGTCTGTTTTCCTTGCCGACGGATCATCTTGGCAAGATCGAAGGCGATATTACATGTGATTTCCGTGCCGGAAAGAATGCGACACACAAAAAAGAGACAGTCAAGACGGATGCCGTTTTCGATAAGGACAGATTCGTAGAGCTCTACAATGAGGATGCCAAGTACGACCCCTCATTTTACAAGCATCATACTGACAGACTCGATCTCAAGATCAACGCTGATGAAGAACGCGAGAAGTTTGAGGAAATAGCCGCTTCTGAGGTGAATTTCAGAGTTTATTTCAACGAACAGAACAGACACGTCTCGTTATTCCGCTATGATTCAAAACTTTACTTTTTCATAATGAGCATGGGAGGAAGAAGTAAGCCCGATGAGAAGGGTTATTACTACCAGGAAGTACCGGAGAAAATGGCTGACTATTGGAATCCCATCTACGACAAGGTAATGGCCGACAAAGAAGCTGACCGCAAGCAGATGTACGGAAGCTTTAACGTTGAAGAGGCTATGAGCTATGACAAAAAATTTACTGCCAAGGTCCTGATCGGATCAGGAATGGTCACGGTTCAGATAATCGACAACGAGACAGATTCGATCGTAAGCTCATTCAAGCCTTGCGGAAAGGGCGAATTCTACGGCATCTGCTGGGAAAATGACAGTTATAACCTCTGGGTACAGACTGATACTTCCCTCGTTATCTGTTACAGCATGAAAGAAAGCAAGTGGGACTGGCAGATAAATGAAAACGCTCGCAAGCCGGATTATATAAAAGGCAGATATGACTGAACTTATAACATGATGAAAGCAACAAGAACATTTTTGGCAGAGATAGCCGAAGAAAAGGCGTGGATTCCTTTCCGTGGTTTTGAAGAAGCTGACGGATACTATGGAACATAATGTTATGAAGGAACACAAAGCGGTTTATGTTATAGCGGCAATCATTTCATTGCCTGTTTGTGCTTATGCCGTATATATGAAAATATGGATTTTAGCGGCTATTTCTGCCTTGGCTTTTTTATCCATCGCACCAGGCTTAGTTATTTCGGTCATAAAAGACAAACGTGAAAAAGAAACGGATTCAAAACACAGCGAAGAATTTAAACGGATCAGAAGTGCCGGAGATAACGGTTATGAATATGCTTTCACCGAATACTACAAAGATTCTTTTGACAAGATCTATGATTGGGAGAGAAGTGAGTTTGAGGATATAATCTGGACGAAGTATCAGAAGGGAATTATCAAATTAGCGTACCTGTTACCATATTTGAAAAAATATGACGGCATTAGCAAATTGCAGACCGATCTGGCTGCACAATCCACTCCTGAAGGCTGGAAAAGCATAATATCTGAAGCGCTTGACCGGGCATCTGATTATAAGACGTGATCGAACGAAGACTCGCAATGTTGACTGAGGTTTAGAAATGATAAATGAATCTTATCTGAACAAACTGATCCACGAGTGCAATGAACTCAGAACAAAGTCTTGTTTTAACAATTTGGATGCCGGCACCATGAATGTTTCTTATATGACCAAAAAGAATCAAGAGTTCATTGGTTACCTGCAAGGCTATTATGAATTGTACAGAAGGAATCTGTATAAGATAAAGGAAAGCGACTCTATAAGAGCTAATTCCAAGAATTATATGAAGATCTATAGAGATAGTGATGGCGCGATCCGTCAGATCGAAAAATATGTTAACGGGCGGTTAGATGTAATTCACCAGTCTTTTACGGTTCAGAACAAGACTTATCTGTTCCCGTTTACCGGCAAGGGCGGTTATTATCCGACGTATACATAAGTGACCGTGTATTCAGGTGATGGCATAAGTGAAGAGTATATGGCAAACAGGACTCAGATCGTTTATACGAAATATGAGTCAACCGGGCGTGAGAATGAGATTGGATATTCTTCTGTGAATTATGTTGAAGGCGGAAAAATACCGTTCTTGGAAAAAAGGAAGGGCGTAATACGCCTTGACCCCCTTCAATGTGATGAAACAGAATATAGTAGTTGGTTAGACAAGAAAATATGAAAAAACACTTTAGCGAAAACGACTTATACGGGAGGATGATCTAATGGAAAGTCTGACGATGAGCTCAAAGGTTTAATGAAGAGTTTCTAAAACTGTTGTCTTATGCAGTCCGGAGAGATCCGGACTGTGTTTTGACAGAACATTAATATCTCTTCGTTCTTGCCGCGTTTGCGATTCCCGCGATTACGATAACAACGCCTAATAAGCACCAGAATGCGTCGATGGCTGTTCCGAATCGTGAATACACAGTATGAACGTTATTGACCGGAACGTCAGCGAACTGAACGGTGTCAAACCCGGTGTTTTTCGAATCGAATCTCATGATCACGCGTCCCTGATGATCTGTTGCGGAGCTGATGCCGTCATAGGTTACCTTGACGACAGATTCTCCGTTTTCGATGGCACGGAATTCGGAAAGATCCGTGTGAGCGTTTTTGACTGCGCTCCAGTCCCACGATGGTATTATCAACAGATCAGTATCTTTGAAGTGTCCGTTGGTAATGGCTCCTGAACCGCGGACAAAGCCGGGGAAGCAGTCATCGAAGCAGATGATGGCGGAAATAGTGCCTTTATCCGTAACAACTGTCGGAATTATGCCGGGACCGGTTACATATTCGGATGTCTCAACGATAGGAACGAGGTGAGTTTTTATGTATTCAGTGACTGAACCGTCAGGAAGAACGATCGCCAATTTGTCTACGGATAAACCATTTTCGCTCTCATCGGTATCGGCAGTCTCATAGCCTATGACAAGGATCATGTTGTTCTCTGAAGCCAATCTCTTTGCGGTCACAAGCAGCCTTGGTTCATCCGTGTCTTTAATGTTCCATGCTTCCTCGCCCCAGCAGGCAATCTCCGCCTTGCCCTCTGCTGCGCGTTTTGCTTCGGAAACAAAATACTGTTCCGTCTCTTCATATGTCAGGTCGGTGTATCCTCCGGAATCAAGGCTTCCGTGGAACTGGTTAATTATGCATGCAACTTTAACGGTCTTATCCGTTTGAACGGGAAATGATGTGAGTCTGACAGCGCCAAAGCATAGAACGCCTGCCATGATACATGCAAATGCACCAGTCAGAATCTTACAACCGCCCTTCTTCTCGGTTATGCCAATGATCACTGATGCAAACCAGAAGATCAGAAAAGACAGGCCATAGCTTCCGATTACCGATACGATTTGTGTGAGGATGCGAAAAGCGCCCTGAGTATATGCCATGGATGCAAACGCACCGGTGGGGGTGAAAGACCTTGCGATCTCGATTGCCGTGAAGACAGAAGGGAAGACCAGACTTCTCAAAAAACTGCCCTTAAACTTTTCTGCAAGAACCTTGTCGGCAATGAATGGAAGGATCCAGCCGATGCTCCAGAGAAGACAGAATATGGCGTCAATTATGCTCCGGGTAGCCAGGATGTTATACCACTTGATCATCGTACCCAAAGCAATTACGGCTATGAGAGCTGTATAATCGACTTTGCTTTTTGCTTTTCTGCTGAAATAAAGAAACGCGGCAGGCCATATCCATGCTGTTAGAAATATATTCCATCTGCCGCCGGAAAAGACAAATGCGGCAGCTCCTATGAGCAGCATTATCTTTGCCGTCATGTTCGTTCGTATTGTTTCCATATAGATCATCCTTTGATAAATATGTTACATCTTCTCGTTTTTGTGGGAAAATATCAATGCTGACAAAGAAATTGGAAACCGCAATTTGCAATCAGAGCATCATGGGTACGCATATGAATAAAGAGTGGTCTGAACTTAACAAGAGAATGCAATTGGAGTTTAAGAAGAAAGATACCTTTGATGAAGGCATCGCATCTTTGTTTGAGCTTCGCGATAAACTCTGGAACACTATCCTTTCTTACAAGGCAGGCTTGAAGAGGGAAGATTTCGACAAGATCCCGTATATCAATGCAGACGGTTATCACAGCAAGACGATCGCTTATTCTTTGTGGCACATTTTCCGGATTGAAGACATTGTGGCACACACTCTGATAAAAGGTGATGCGCAGGTGTTTTTCGCAAAGAATTATCAGAAGAGGACCGACTCGCCGATCGTTACCACCGGCAATGAATTGGTTAAGAAAGAGATTGCAGATTTTTCATCTCAGTTGAATCTGGAAGAACTCTATACATATATGTCTGATGTGAAAAAGAGCACCGAGAAGCTTCTTAAGGAGATCGGTTTTGAGGATATGAAGAAAAAGATCTCTGATGAAAGGCGGAAAGCATTGGAAGCTCTCAGCGTTGTAAGTGAAGATGAGAATGCAATATGGCTTATAGATTACTGGTGTAACAAGGACGTCAGAGGTCTTGTTCAAATGCCTTTCTCGAGGCATTGGATAATGCATATCGAGGCTTGCGAAAGAATCCGGCAGAAGTGCTGAGAGTCAATAAATCAGGGTGTTACCAAAACGGTGCGCCCTGCTGCTCATGTGGTGCTTTATTATTCCCGTCTCTGATGCCACACTGAAATCACCAAACAGGTGAGGTGTGGAGCTTATGACAACCGAAGATACGGAAATAAATGAAGAACGGTCAAACGGCCCTGTCAGGATCATATTGATCGCCGTTGCTGTTTTCATTGGAGTGTTTTTGTTTCCGCGCAGAAATAAAATGCCGGGTGCCGGCATTGTCAGTTATGAAAGCATCGGAACGGGCATGATCTATTCTGTTGAAATACTTCACCGGCTGCCGGATCACGCAGATGAGAATGGCTGCGGATACTATGAGAAAGGTGTTGTCATTAAGCTCTTCGAAAAGGAGATCTACAGACACACCTATACTGACTACGAACATATCGCGGAGACGAGTGAGACATCGATACCGAAGACGATGTATGATGACTGAAACGTTTATTTGAAAAGCCCGGGAATTCATCCCGGGCTTGATAGTGTAAGTTACAGTTTCACCGTTGCGATAAACTTATCGTTTTCGCTCTTGATGTCGAGCTTAAATCCGAGCATCGCGAGATTGTTGTTTGCGATCGCGAGTCCCAAGCCCGTGCCGCCGCTTCCTCTGGATCTGCTGCCTTTGACAAACGGATCTTTAAGGTTTTCCGCATTGTCAGTCTTCTCTTCAGAAATATTGATGATGATCAGATCCTTTTCATCCAGGGAAATGTCTATCTGAGTGCCTTCCTTGCTGTAAAGAACGGCGTTGCTTATCAGATTGGAAATGGCCATCCTGAAGAGCTTTCTGTCAGTGCTGACCACTACGCTCTTTTTCTCATAACCGATCTTTAACGAATGCTCTTTTATCATGAGTTCGTTATCGGCAATGAGTTCCGCGATAACGTCTCCGACATCCACATTTTCTTTGCTGATCTCGGCAGTCTGCCTCTCCGATTTGGAGAACTCCAGGATGTCGTTTACCATCCTGTTCATCTGAGCGACCTTCTCTTCTACCTTGGCGGCATAGTATTCCTGCTTGTCGGATCCTATGTGGTTGGAAAGATTTTCGGCGTATGCGGAGATCGCTGCCATAGGGGTCTTGAGGTCATGTGCCATCGCGTCGACCATCTTGCGCCTATACTCGAAGATCTCATATCTTCTCTTTCTTGTGTTGTAAATGATGGCCGCAGGAACGAATGCCAGGATGAACGCGCCGCAGCAAACGAGAATTATGGCGATCAGGAGCGTGCTTTTATAGGCTGTTCTAAAAGGTATGGTACTCGCACCGGTCTCCCTGCAAGTGAAATTGTGACTCATGTTGCCGTTCTCATATTCGAGATGCCCTATATTTTCCAGACTTCCGCCGCCAAACGGATCTCCTGCAACGGTGCCGGTAGCAAACATAAAACCGTCGTATTCAGGATTTATGAGCGTCATGCCCTCGGTATCTTTCGGTTCGATCTTGAAGGATACATCTGTATCATCGCCTTTCGAATCTATTATTCTGACGCTTACAGGAATGAATACTCCTTTTTCAAGATCCGCATAGAATTCCCTGCATTCAAATTCGATCTTGGGAGAATGCGTAAAATACTGGGAATATTCTTTATCAATAAAACTTTCAGCCTGCACTTCCGGAGTGTCAAAATACTTCAGATAAGTTTTGTCAGCCAGTTGGAAATAAGCACGGTCTCCATCCCCATCCGGAGCTCTGTAAGTATATGTAAGTATTGCGTCCCTGGATGTGTCCACCCTGTCTTTACCATCAATAATGACCTCATAACGCGCACCTGTCTCACAATAGTGATTTATCAGATTTTCCTTTGCATAAGCGAGATCATTTCCTGACAGTTCGGGTTCAGTAAGTACTTCCTCTAAGAATTTGGCTATTGTTTCTTCACGCCAGGAAGCCGTTTGCATCACATTAAAATTATACACGTAATATTCGGGCAAAAAATATATCACGCCTGCGGTCGTAAAGACGGCCAGCAGGACGATCACGCTGATGAAATACGGTATCAGGAATTTCGGTTTCTTTATGGTTGTTTTGCGGGATTTCATTGTTACTCCTCCGATATGCGGTAACCCCTGCCGATCATCGTCTTGACCAGGCTTGCGGCGTCACCGAGGCTGTTCCTCAGCCTTCTGATCGTGTTGTCCACGACCCTGTCGTTGACGTCCAAGTCATCGCTCCAGACGTGTTCCAGGATGGCCTGGCGCGTCAGGACGGAGCCCTTGTTCTCGAGCAGATATACCAAAAGGAAATACTCTCTGGCATTGATCTGTACTTCGCGGCCGGAGACTTTGACGAGCATGGTTTTCTTGTTAAGGGATATCGCGCCGCAGTCTAATTCTTCGCCGTCATCTTCCTTTTTCGCGCGCCTCAGGAGAGCCAGGCTCTTTGCATAGAGAAGACGCAGCGAAAAGGGCTTGACCACGTAATCGTCACAGCCGGTCGCATATCCTTTTAATACGTTGTTCTCGGAACCCAGGGCGGTCTCGAATATGATCGGGCAGTCGCTTCTTTTACGCGCTGCCTTGCATATGTCAAAACCTGTTGCCCCGGGGAGCATTATGTCTAAGATCAGGAGATCGAAATCCTCACCCGTGACCTTGGCCAATGCATCTTTTCCGTCAGATGCGGTCACCACTTCCCACAGCCCGGCGTCTTCCTCGCGATAGAAGTCGCACATGGCCTCGAGCAGCTCGGGTGAATCTTCAACGATCAGCAGTCTGTATGACATTTTGCGTTCCTCCATGCATACATCATATCCTATCGGTATGTCGTCAGTGTGTCACGGCACTGATTTTCGAAAACCATATAGATTATACGCAATTTGGCGGTTTGACATTTGCTATAATGGGAATATGGTCTTCTCACAAAAACATACACATATTGCAAAGGGCATCGCCATACTGCTTTTGCTTTATTACCATATGTTCATTGATTATGGCGATTTTCGCGGCTTTCTGGCACTGATAGCCCACAGCTGTGTTTATGTTTTTGTTTTTCTGTCGGGACTCGGACTGACGATATCATTCGATAAAGCATCTTCTTCAAATACCAAAGCATTAAGCTGGATTGCAAAGCATATCTGGAAACTTGAAGTGTTCTTTTGGCCGCATTTTCTGATCGGGACTCTGATCTATACCATTATCTGCAAAGGTTCCATATTGGCGTTTTACGGAAATATGGGGAATTTGTTGCTGGATTTCTTCTGCTTCTCTGACATGGTGGGCGGGAAACACCTTCTCGGCGTCTGGTGGTATATGGGACTGGCCATATTTATCGTCCTGGTTCTTGTTCTTTTTGCAAAAGCTTTTGGCAAGATAGGCTGGTACATTATTCCGGTTACTTATGCCTTGATGCTCATCATACCCAATTTATTCGGTAAGGATGCCTACGATAATCCGGGGCCGTACAAGGGATATCTCCTCGCCGTTTGCCTGGGTGTTATCTTCGCAAGGAAGAAACTGTTTGAGAAATATATGGATTTCCTTAAAAGAAGATCCGTTCTAATGAATGTCATATTGTCATCGGGATGCCTGACAGCCGTTGTGGTATTGACCATTCTTCTTCCGCTGACCAGATGGAACCATATAGCTGAATTCCTGCTTTTGCCCCAGCTCGTTAAAACGGCAGTTGCTATTCTTTTTGTCTTTTTCGGTCTGAACCTGGCGGAACTGAGCATTGTTTCTCATTCGCTCGAGTTCTTGGGCAAGATGTCAGACGATATGTTTATTATTCACATTGCGATCAGAGTGGCTTTCCCGCCGGTTACGAAAATGACCGCAATTCCGGAAGTAAATTATCTGATCTTCCTGGCTGCGGGCATCATTTTGACAATGGCTTACAAAGGAATCAAGTCGATTTCAAAGTATGACGTGCTTATGGAAAAAGCTTTTTCAATGATGAACCGGGGTAACATGCCGAAGCCCAAAAGCGTTGAAAAATAAGCATGTTACCAAAATGGTACGTTTAAAATTCCAAGTGGTGCTTTATAATCTGAGCAGGGAATGACAAACTGAAGGCACCAAGCAGATGCAGGAGGGTGCTCTTTATGGATTTTGGCGAAAAGATCAAAGAGTTGAGAGAAGCAAAGGGGATGACTCAGCAAAATCTTGCTGACCTTCTCTTCGTGACAAGACAGACTGTCTCAAGATGGGAGGGCGGCTCACGCTATCCCGATCTCGTCACGGCAAAGAATCTGGCAGACATACTCGACACGACGGTCGATACTTTGATGGCCGATGATTCGGCAATGCACATTGAGCAGAGAGCCAATTCATACGGCAGACTCGCCGGCAAGATCGAGACGATGGTGATCGCCCTTTGCGTAGCGATCAGTCTCGGAACGCTGTTCTTATCCTGCTGGTGGCTCAGGGACTGCTTTGTTGAAGAGCTCTTCTGCGTAGACCACTGGTATTTTCCTTTTGTATCGATAATAGATATCTTTGTTAACGCATTCATATCGCTCATGCTGATATCCTGCATGATCAAGACGATCCGCAAGGAACTCCCCATCGGAAAGACAGGTATATTGGGAGTAATCTTCTTTATATACAGGGGATTGGCAAATCTCGTCCTCGTATTGCTCGGTTTTGAGAGCCGCATTGCAGCAGATCCCATTACAAAGCCTTCCAATTCGGGATACGGAATCATGTTCGCCCTCTGTTCCATGGTCTGTGCGGGACTCAGTTTCCTCATCGCATTCTACATTTACAGATTCCTGATCTCGGGCAGGATGGTCAGATTGTTCTTGTATGTGCTGGCTGCCGGCGTCCTTCTGGCGCTTAACATGGCCGGATATCTGATTTTTAGCGGGGCATATTCGGAAGCATTTGTAATACCTGAGATGATCCTTTTCGCGATGCCGCTTAACGAGGCACTCTGCGTCCTGTTCGGACTTGTCATCGCGTTCGGAACACGCAAAAGATCCGTTTCTCAGACGAAAGAATAACAAGCAGATAACTGAAAAACTCCGGGCGGGCTTTATGCCTGTTGGGTTAATTTGTCCTATTATCAGGGGGTGGCATTATGAATCACAATGAATTTGAGCAGGAAAGCAGACGCAAACTGCGCGCACTTAAGGTGTGGAAAAGGGTGATCATCGTTCACGGAGTACTCCTGTTCCTTATGGCCTACAATTTTCTGATCATGGTATTCTTGCAGCCGGGTTCCTTTGCCGATCTGCCGCGCTATTTTATTAATATCATTGAAGATTTCATAAACTATCCAATTATGCTCATCTCTTATGCGCTTATCTCACTTTCCCTTAATCTGTTTACCATTCCGAGACTTATAGCTCTGTACCGTTTCATTGAAGCCATCGTGTTAGGAGAGAGAAAGCTTAAGCACGTGCTCTTCTATATTCTGTGCGTTCTTTTGCAGTTTGTGATCATCGTATTAGGGCTTTCAACTTTTCTTGCAAAGGCTCACAAGCCTGTCATCTATCTGTATCCCGGGACAAGAACCGAAGTTAACGTCAAGCTTGAGTTAGACGGCAAACTTACTGCTACATATCCGAGTTACAACGCGGAGGAAGGCTGGACCATAACGGCAGATCCGGACGGGACTCTCACGGATAAGAAGGGAAGACAGTATTCCTATCTGTATTGGGAAGGAGATATCAAAATAAAGCCGGATCTTAGTCATGGCTACTGCGTGAAGGGCGAAGATACTGCCCGATTCCTCGAAAAAGCTTTGAGGCAGATGGGCCTTAGCGATAAGGAAGCTGATGATTTCATTACTTACTGGCTTCCCGAAATGGAAGGTAACAGGTACAACGTCATAACATTCCAGACCAAGGCCTACGAAGATGTTGCGTCACTGTACGTCTCGCCCAAGCCTGATACGGTCATCAGGGTCAACATGCTCTGGTATCCTTCGAATAAATATGTGGACATCAAGCCTCAGGATCTTGCTTCGATCAATCCGACCGAGCGTAAAGGTTTCACGGTAGTCGAGTGGGGCGGTGAAAAGTATAGGAAAAACGTTTTCGGTGCTTTGACGGAGGTCAGGTAAGATGGATACCGCCCGTAAGTCCAAGACGGCAAAAGCAGCTTTGATCTACGCGGTGATCTTGGAGTTGTTTTTTGTCGGGGTTGTTCCGTTCCGCCTGCTGGTTTTCAAGAATATCTATGAACTGTGGATGCACTCTACTCCTGAGAGCTGGTATAACTATCACGACGGCGGACGGAAAGTCATAACCAAAAAAGGAATAAAGTATACCGAATACTACAACAACACGACAAAAGAGAAGAGCGACGGGACAAAGCTGCGTGTCCCGCCCGGATCGGAGATCGAAGTGGCCATCGTAAACATGTGTAATTATCCCGATGAACCGGCCATGATCAATACCGCCTTCTACGAGTGTGACAGCGGAGTATACACGTTATGGGGCGGAATCCCGTTTGAATGGATCGAGAACCCGGAAGAGATAATCAAAGATCTTGATGCGCATAGGGCGAAGGAAGCGGCAGATAAAAAGCTTTACACGGCTAAAATGGTCATCGGGCTTGTACTGACGGTTGTCATTGCTGCCGGAATAGTATTCCTGTTATGGAAGCTTTTTAAGAAACGCGAAGAATTCCACTATTTGTTTATTGCCCTGTATGTCTTCACGGCGGTTATGCTGTATTTCTTCGTATTATTATGATAACCGTGAGGGTGGAAGTGGAATGCTTATTGATAAGTGACTAATCGGTTAACGTTTGGTCAACGTTTGGTCAACATGAGGCGGCCGGGGAGGTTTTTCGGTATAATCTAGAATAACCAACCACCGGAGTGTATTTTGATGAGCAGGCAGCGGAAAAGAGTCAGCATTAAGGTAAAGGTAGCGGCAACTGCCGTTATTGCCATTTCTATACTTACGATCGTGATAGTTGTATTCGGATATCAGCTTTTCGAGTCGAATGTTACTGACAGCTATGGAAAGTACTCCAAGACCACGCTCGAATACGCATACAAGATTACCGAAGACTACAAATTCGGCGATATGATCAGGAACCGGGAAATGCCTGATGAGTACGAGCAGATGCGCAAAGGTCTTAACCGCGTTAAGGACTGTTCTGATATCGAATATCTGTATGCAATATATTTCAATGACATCAACGATGTCCACAGCCTGACCTACGCCATAAACGCTAAATCCCAAAAAGAGATGGAAAATGGCGGGAAATATACTTATCTCGGCACTCCCTGTGAAGCGGAAGGCTTCCAGATCGATTCTCTGACGATATTTCAGAAAGCTGTCAGGGAAGGACAGAAAGAGAGTAACCTCATCGTAGGCAACTCGAAAGAATACGGCCGGATGCTCAACGCATATAGAGTTATTTTCGACAGCGAGGGCAACGCTGTGGGTCTGCTCTGCGTTGAGATCAATATCAGTAATATTAAAAGAGACCTACGTGTTTACGTTCAGACGATTGCCGTTATCGCTGCTATCGTTATGGTTATCGTTATTGCTGTATATGTTTATAATGCAGAGCGGAAAGTCATCAGACCGTTGGTCAAGATCGCCCGGAGCACGGATTCTTTTGTCCAGGAGATGAAAGATAATACTAATCCGGAAGAACTTGCTTATGATGCGCCGGCCATAAATACCAATGATGAGATCGAGGATCTTGCCGATAACATCAAGAGCCTGGCCGGCAACGTTAAAGACTACATGATCAACATAAGGGATATAACCACCGAGAGGGAAAGGATCGTAGCAGAACTCGATGTCGCTACCAAGATCCAATCGGCAATGCTTCCCGGCAAGTTCCCGCCTTATCCCGACAGGAAGGAATTTGAGCTCTTTGCATCAATGGTTCCTGCAAAGGAAGTCGGAGGCGATTTTTACGATTTCTATTTTGTTGATGACGATCACATAGTTCTTGTCATAGGTGATGTTTCCGGCAAAGGTATACCGGCAGCTCTTTACATGACCATTGCCAAGACACTCATCAAGAACCGCGCGAAAATGAACTGGGATTCATCATCGGCCATTCTTTGCGATGTTAATAAACTCCTTTGCGAAGGCAACGAGATGTCTATGTTCGTAACCGTCTGGCTTGCCGTTATCGATCTGAAGACGGGCAAGGGTCTTGTATCGAACTGCGGACATGAGCATCCGGTCCTGACAGACGGGAACAATGTTTTCGAGATTAAGAAATACCGTCATTCGCCTGCGATGGGTGTAATCCCTGACATTAAATTCGAGGAACACGAGATCGAACTGAAGCCCGGCGACTGCATATTCGTCTATACGGACGGAGTTCCTGAGGCAACAAATGCAAGAGCGCAGTTCTGGGGCGACGAGAATATGCTCGAGGCCTTAAATGCCGGTACTGATAAAACGCCGGAAGCCTTGATCAAAAATGTTTCTTCTGAATTGAAGAAATACGTGGCAGGTTCAGAACAGTTCGATGATGTTACGATGCTCTGCTTCAAGTATAAGGGCAAAGACGAATAAGAAATGTATTCTAAAGACATGATTCGGGGTGAGATCAATGTCAAATGATGTTCCGTTTTGGAGAAAACTGTTAAGGGTCTTTCTCATTCTTTTAGCCTGCGGACTGATCTATTTTTTCATCATCCCGGTCAAATCAGTAAGAGCTACGAACGGAAGCGTGGCATATTACCCGACAGTTCCGCTGTTTGCTTACGTTGAATATATCGAGAATGCCAGACCTCGCATTAAGATGCACAGGCCTATCGATCCGGCTACCGGAAAACCGGAGAAAGAACCGGAGGAAGATCCGTCAAAGACTGTCAAATACATTGTCGGTACCGGTCTGTACTTCCTGGACGGAACCCAGATCACATTTTGCAAATACAATATCTATAAAGATGGACATATTCACAGGACGCACGGATTTACGATCGAATCGCCGTATATAGAGCGATTAGGCGCCAAGAAGCCTGTAATGACAACAACGCCTGAATATACCGCCGTGCCGACTGTGGAAGAGACGGACGAAGAACCTGAGATCGTGGAAACATTTAATCTTACGCTCAATAAGGATTTCTCAATAACAAGAGATGATCATGAAGGATTCAAGAACCTCGGCTGGCACATAGAACGCAACGGAGTCAGGGTGCTCGACCGCAATGCATCCGGAGAAAGAACGCTTGAAGCGAAGCTGCAGTGGCTGGATGGCGATACAGGCTATTTCACCATATACCTTACCGCGGTCAAAAAAGGTAAATATGTCAGGGTCAGCAACATAATTGAATACGAGCTGGAAGAATCCCCCTACATAGCGGCGGGATCCGGACTTGTTATGCTCGTAAACGGAAAGGAAGTTCCTGTCATTTGGGAGAATACCGATACCGTCTTGAGTATAAAGAACCTTTCCAAAGAGGGCCTGACCATTAAGATGTCCAGGTATGACGGTCAGAGGCAGGGCGCTGATCTTGACACGAAGATGAAGACCAAGGACTCCATGACAGAAGTATCACCCGGCGATATAGTCCTCTTTTCAGGGAACCGGCTGGTCATCTGTTATGGTCAGGGTTCAGGGATTTTCACAAAGATAGGCAAAATAGATCTCACCGAAAAAGAGATCAAAGAGTTGTTCTCGAAAGAAGATGTAACTATTACATTAAAGAGAGGATAAGACTTTAAACGATCTTATTGTGCCACTCAAGCTCGGGATGCCTGAAGTAATACTTGGCCTTGACTTCGTACATCCTTGCATCGGCTTTCTGCATGGCCTTGCGGACGTCTTCATCCTCGGCTTCTTCGCAGTGGCATGATCCGAGAGCGAAATGAGCCCTGTCCGGAAGTTCGGAATTCTCACTCAGCGTTTCCACGAACTTCTCGAAATCCTCGCGGCCGATCTTTGTCGTGATGATCATGAACTCATCACCGCCGACACGGTAGATCTCCGAAGTATCAGTCTTATACTTGTTAAGAATCGCCGCAACGTCTTTGAGAAGTGCGTCACCTATCAGGTGTCCTTGGGTATCGTTGACGGCTTTGAGGCCGTTGACATCGATAAAGCAGACGCCAAAAGGCTTCTCGATGGCCTTAACGCCGGTAACGTCTTCGGTGATCCTGTTGTTCATGGCATTACGGTTGAATACGCCGGTAAGAAGGTCAGTAGAACTCATTATCTTCATCTTGCGGATGTTTTGCTCGTTAGCGATCTCCGCGGAAAGGATGAAAGCGGTAAGACCAAGCGTTTCCTTGATCATGAGCGTCTTTGCAGCATCGAAATTGCCGGCCCAGATGTAACCTATGGTCTTGTTGTTCGATCTGAGAGGATAGATCACGAGTGTTTTGACGTCGCTGTATCTTAATGAATCGATCCACTCCGGCGCGATCTTATGAGCCTCTTCAAAATCTTTCTCATTAACCATGGCAAAGCAGTTGCTCTTCTTGATCAGTCTCGGCCAGGTCTCGATTACTCTGTAGAATTCCTCTGTAAGGAAAGCCGATAACGGTAGCTGCTCGGGATCGTTGCCATAGTCTTCGCACAGGAGCGAATATTCTCTTTTCTCATAATCAGTGAGGAGAATGCTGCATCTCTTGGCGCCGCACTGCTCACGGATATCCGCAATGAGAGAATTCATTGTTTCCTGGAAATCGTCAGTCTCACGGAGCTTTAAGCACGTTCTGATAACGTTTGCGGCAGTCTCTGAGGATATGTCTGTGAGTTTCTCGATATCTGCCTTGGGATTCATCTCGTAAGAGAACAAGACGATGCCTTTTCCGGGGTCATCGGATACCAGAGGTGTAAGGAACACTTCCATCCAGGCATTGTATAATTCGATATCAAAATATGTGTGGACAGGTCTGTTTGCCGTGACGCAATTGTCACAGAGAGCCTCGAAGTTCTCGGCCTTCGGAATATACTTTGTATAAGGAACATTTGTCTCAAAGTCTTCAATGTTCTTTACTACAGTATGTTTGTATGCGTCATTTGCTTCGACAACGAGATACCTTTTATTGCTGTCCTTTTCATTAAGATCAACGGACAAAACACATGCAACTCTATTGAAGTTTGCAACGAAATCCTTGTAATCCATAACCCTCTCACCATAAGTAAGTCTGACATTTATTATATACCCGCGATAAGATTAATTAAAGAATAGACTTCATATGTTGTACTTGAAACAACCTTTCAATTTGTTAGGATAAAAACATAATGATTTAAGACTGTGAGGTAAAGATATGAAAAGAGAACTCGGAATCGCAAGATGCGGACTGGCGTGCTGTCTTTGCTCTGAAAACGTTAAGTGCAAGGGATGCAAAAAAGACGGGTTCCTTGAATTGTCGTGGTGTCCGGGAGCAGATTTCTGCGAGAACAGAAAATGCGGTATCGCCAAAGGGATCGCAGGCTGCTATGAGTGTGAGCCCGCTGAGTGCAATAAGGGATTGTATTCCGAGAAGATCAAGGCCAGGGCTTTTGCGGAATTCGCGAAAAGATACGGAATCGAAGAACTCCTTGATTGCCTCGAACGTAACGAGAAGGCCGGCATCGTATATCACCGCGAAGGCATAATGGGAGATTACGATGAGTTCGATGACTTGGAAGAACTCATCAACTTTATCAAAACGGGAAAAAGGTAATCTGACAAAACTCCGCAAAAACGGAAATGTAGTCATTCCTGAATACTCCTACAATGTGGTCATAGAGAGGAGGTAAGTATGGAGTGGATAGCAGCAATGCAGGAAGCGATCACCTATATGGAGGATCATCTTCTTGACGAGATCAACTATGAAGACGTGGCAAGGCACGTGCACACCTCAAGCTACGAGTTTCACAGGACTTTCAGCTGCCTTACCGGCATGACCGCCAACGCGTACATCCGTAACCGTAGATTGTCTCTGGCAGGCAAGGAACTTATTGATACTGACAACAGGATAACGGATATTGCACTGAAATATGGTTATGAGACCCCCGAGGCCTTTACAAAGGCATTTACGAGGTTTCACGGAGTCAGCCCCAAGGCCGCAAGAGAGGACGCTGCCAAACTTACGCTTTTCAATCCTCTGATAATCAAGATCACTGTTGACGGAGGTAAAAGTATGGATTACAGGATCGTACAGACAGAGCAGAAGAAGTTCATCGCTCTGACAAGAAGTTTCAGCAACGAGATAATCAACGACAACGACAATCACGAGATCCCGGATTTCTGGGGCGAGGTCAATGCAAATCAGATGTTAGGACCTGTCTGGATGCTAAGAGAAGACGGCAAGAGAGACCTTTACGGATTGTGCTCCCAGAACAAGCCCGGATCCGACTCTTTCGAGTACGGCATCGGAATAATCGTTGACAAAGACACCAAGGAGTTTGATCTTGCCGAACTCGAGAAGAAGGGCTTCAAGCTCTGGACCATTAATCCCGCGACTTATGTCGTATTCGACTGCTACGGTACAGACGGCGACTGCATCGGAGAGATGTGGTCCAAGTTCTACAAGGAGTTCCTGCCTCAGATGGGTTATGAAGCTGCAGACGAAGCAGACTATGAGCTCTATTATGAGAACGGCCCCGAAGGCTTGTTCTGCGAACTCTGGATTCCTATCAGGAAGGGATGAGCCTTTAAAGTATTTTGTCCGGAAAGCTGCCTTGCGTAAGGCAGCTTTTTTGTTGGGTGATATTGACAGATTCTTTGGCGGAAATTAAAATGAAACCACTTTCATTTTTACCGATTGAGGACATGAAATGCCAAAAGTCACTTTCGAATATATGGAGAACAAGCGCCGTCAGATAGTTGATGCCGCCTATCAGGTATGCCTAAGAAAGCCTGCCGAGATGGTAACGATCTCGGATGTCATTGCAGAGACGGGAATGAGCCAGGGCGCGATATACAGATACTATGACGGTCTTGACGGGATCTTTGCTGACATGCTTTCTGAGATGCGTAAAAAATACAGCATCATAGACAAACTGGATGAGATCATTTCAGACAAGACCCTCTCGTTTGAAGAGATTACTTATAAGATCTGCGACTGCCTTGCTGACGTGATGGAAGCACATCTGATGGATATCCAGAAGATCAATTTCGATTTTGGTGTTCTGGCGATAAACGAGCCTGAGAGAGCAGCGAAGATCATGGCGGGTATCAAGACTCCGGGCAACATGGATTATCTGGGTTACAAGGTATTCCCGAAGCTGATCGAGACTGCGAAGAAGCAGGGCTTCAAGCCTCAGGGAACGGCGGGAGAACTCATGGCCTATATATCTGCAGTTTATACGGGTATTGAGAAAACCTGCATCATGGGAGAGTGTTACGGTAAGGGCAATCCAAAGATGAAGATAAAGCCGAGAAAGCTTTTCGAGACATATGCGAAAACGATAATTCTTTTGGTCGGAGGAAATACATAATGAACAATAAGCCCATGCCTACTGGTGAATACGCCGTAGGAACATTTACATACACAGTATTTAATGACAGGGAGGAAGTGCTTTTCACGGGGAAGATGAGGAGTGTTCCTGCGAGAGTCTATTATCCTGTGAGAAAAGATTCCATAGAAGGATTGAACAAGGCAAGGTACATGAGCAGGACGATTGCCGAAGGACTCAAAAAAGTCATGCATGCTCCGATCAATTACGACAAGCTTGAAGCTTCCGGAGAAAACGTATCAGAATGTTATGAGAATGCACCGCGCGTTGAAGGAGTTAAGTTTCCGCTGGTTGTTTTCAATCACGGATTGGCATCTTACAGGGAGGCAAATTCATTCCTGTGTCTTGACATCGCGTCACACGGATATGTCGTGATCTCTGTTGGTCACCCTTATGATGCAAGCAACACTGAATTGGATGACGGAACCGCCATTCCGTTCCTGAAAGAGATAAGCAAAAAGTTGTACGATCCGTTTTTCAGCGGCGTGATGAAACTGTTTAAGCTGATGAAGACAGAAGGTACTCAAAGAGAGCTTGCCGAAAAGTTTGATGTTTATCAGAAACAATACTGCAAATTGATGATCGGCAGGATCGAAGAGTGGAAGAAAGACACCTTGACGGCAATCCGTTATGCAAAAGAGAATCTTTCGGATCTCATAGATTTTGAGAAGGGCTTTGCAGCTTGCGGACACTCGCTCGGAGGCGTTACCGCATATGAACTCTGCCTGGAAAATGATGAATTCGTATTCGGTGCAAATATCGACGGAGCACCGTTCGGAAACAACTACGGGAAAGTGCTGAATAAACCGTTCCTGCAGATAAGCATGAAAGCGAATCTGAAAGTGGAATCAAGATTCTTCTTAGATCACACGAAGCCGGTATACGGTGCCGTTTTCGATAAGATGCAGCATGCGTTTTTCTCTGATATGAAACACATGATGAAGCCGTCTTTTATTTCCGGCAAAATGGATCCCGATTACATGCATGAGAATCTATGCAAACTGCATTTGGAACTCCTTGATTCTTACCTAAAGAAGACGAAGGAAAGACCTGTTTTCGAGAACAGGGAATCGATTGAATTTACAGTGTATGATCCTGATCTAGATTGAGCTGCATGAAGTTGCCGTTCTTGACGAATCCGAAATCCGTATAGAGCAAAACACCCATATCTGATGCTGTGATCTGAACGCATCCGCAGCCGTATGCGCGTGCTTCTTCAACTACGCGTGAGAGCAGTTCTTTTGCTATGCCCATCCTTCTGTAATCAGGATCAGTAAACATACTGGACAGAAGGCCGATCCTTCCGCTCGGGCAGCTGAAATACGGGGGCTTCTCAACAAAGGACATGCCGCTTGTTCCGACGATCTTATCGCCGTCCATGGCAAGCCAGGACACGAACGTTCCGTCTGACATGTGCCTTTTATAGTAGTCCTGCAGAGCGGGAACGAGATCGATGTCTTCGGTCGCGCCTTCTTCACGCAACTGCTTGATGCGCATCTTTATGAAGGTATCGACCTGACCGGATGTAAGTTTCTGATAAGTGATCATGTAAGCTATATTATCACATCCTGCCCTTTATGCTGCGTGTCAACGTCCGGATATTTAGATGTATAATTCTCTTATCGAAAAGAAACGAGGATAAAGTCATGAAGAAATGGTATGACGAGGAATACGAATTTACCGTTGAAGTCACGGGCTTTCTGCACGGTGATACGACTGAGCATTATTGCCGCAACGGTGAAGAGATCGGCGACAAATACAAATGCACGTATGGCTGTCCGGTAAATCAGGACGGTGAAGGTATCTGCTCAAAGACCATGATGATGCTCTATCCTCTGATGGAAGCTGTAAGGAGCGGCGGTGATTTGGAGAACCTCGGCGGTGACGGCAAGTATACCAAAACGGTCGTCTGTCCAGACGGATGCGTGATTTTCAAACTGACGGCAACACCTTTGGGAAATGAGAATTTCCATAAAGGCGGATTCTGGAGTTATCCGGATGAGACTGTCTGAACACAATTGAGAGGGATTCTATGAAGGTAGGAATAATCGGATACGGCAGCATGGGCAAGATGCTGCTTTGGAAATTCTCTGAATCAGGCATTGATAAGGATGACCTGTATGTGTCTAACCGTACGTTAGAGAAGCTTCAGGAAGCAAACGGGATAGCTAATCCTGTTGATAATAAAACAGCCGCGGAACAATCGGATGTCGTTTTTGTCTGTGTGCGTCCAGTTGATCTTAAGAGCGTTCTTGAAGAGATCAGTGAGACGATAAATCCGGATGCTCTGCTAGTGTCTTTGAACGGCAGCATATCATTTGAATCGATACATAAAGTTATCGGTAACCGTGCTGCGAAAGTGATACCGAGCCTGACCGCGGAAATAGGACGATCACAGACATTGGTGTGCTTTGATGCAAATGCGTCAGAACAGGATAAGTGCAATCTTACAGGACTTCTTAGAAGTATCGGTGATGTGATCGAACTTCCCGAAAACGAGATGGGCATGGGATCTGAACTTGTAAGCTGCATGCCCGGATTCATCGCATCGATCTTCGATGTCATCTGCAGATCCGCTCAGGGACATACTTCTATACCGAAAGAACAGATAGTACGAATGGTCCTTTCGACAATGAGCGCCACGGGCGATCTCATGCTTCAGAAGGACATGACATTTGAGGACGTAGTAACCAGAGTCGCGACAAAAGGCGGCATTACGGAAGAGGGAACAAAAGTGGTTTACGAAGGTTTCCCTGAAGTCGCGGATCTTCTTTTCGAGAAGACACTTGAGAAGAGAAAGCTGACATCAGAGAACGCTGAAAAGAGCTTCTGAAAATATCATGAGTGCGGATTCGTATAAGAACAACAAGCCGGCCGGCATACTGATAATCACCTGCATTTATATCGTGGCAGCGTGTATCGGTTTATGGGCATACGTACTGATGCCATTTGCATTCTGGCTTAAACTTCTTTTGGCAGACTGCATAGCTACTGTTTTTGTTTTTATGTTCAGTTTGGCGTTTAACAACGCGTCAGTATATGATCCGTACTGGAGTGTCCAGCCGATAGTCATAATCACATTCTTTTCGCTGTTCTATGACGTAACCTCTGCTTCGCTGCTGTTGCTGATATCGATCGTTTACTGGGGCATAAGACTTACATGCAACTGGGCTTATACGTTCGGCGGTTTAGGTCATCAGGACTGGCGTTATACAAAGATCAAAAACGAGAACGGCAGACTGTATCCTTTGCTTAACTTTGCGGGTATTCACATGATGCCGACGCTGATCGTTTTTGCCTGCACGCTGCCGGCGGTTTTTGTTTTAAGACAGGAGCTTAACGCAAACATCGGAAGCATAATAGGAGCATGTGTCTGCATCGGTGCCGCGACACTGCAGCTCGTAGCTGACATTCAGATGCATAAATACAGAAAGAGCGGACAGCACGGACTTATCAGAACAGGTCTATGGAAGCATTCAAGACATCCGAATTATCTGGGTGAGATATTGATGTGGTGGGGCGTTGCCATTCAGGCTGTTTCCGTTATGCCGGAACGTTGGTGGCTTATAGCCGGAGCTGTTGCTAATACGGTCATGTTCTTTACGGTGAGTATACCGATGGCTGATAAGAGACAATCGTCCAAGCCGGGATATTCAGAATACAAAGCCGCAACAAGAAGCTTATTACCTTTACCGAGACTGTCCGGCAAAAGAATTGAATGAACAGGAGGAACGAAGATGGATTTTTATGAAGCCGTCAACAACAGGCACAGTATACGTAATTTCACTAATGAAGTGATACCTCAGGAAGTCTTGAAAAGGATCGTCGCAACTGCATACAAAGCGCCTGCAAATGATCATTTCAGAGACTGGCATTACATAGTAGTAACCGATAAATCAGTTATGCGCGAGATGCTTGAGGGCGTGCCTAAGAACCTCACCGTCAAGGACGTTGATGACATGACTTTCATTACGGATCCTATTCAGAAGGAGAGCTATCAGGTTGCGGTTCCCATGCAGTACAGAATGCTTTATGAAGCGGCAGCCGTCATCATTCCTTTGATGAAGAAAAAGGTTGATATACTCAACCCTTCCGATCTGTCTGATCTTAACTGCTATGCTTCGATCTGGTGCAGCATCGAGAACGTCTGGCTTGCCGCGACCGCCGAAGGATACGGACTTAATCTGAGGATCCCGAGAGGTGATGAGGAGAAGATCGCACGTGATGCATTGGGCTTCCCTGAAGAGTATATGATCCCCTGTTTTATCGGCATCGGAAGACCAACAGAGGATGCAGTCAAGACAAAACAGCTCAAGGTCGATCTCGATGAGCAGATACATTGGCAGAAGTTTAATTAATTGGGGTGTGGATGTGTATAAAGAATTAACGGTAAGAAGAATAGAAGAAAGTGATGCAAAGGCTGTTTCTGATCTTATCAGAACAACTATCAGCATCTCCAACAAGAAAGACTATCCGGCTGAACTGATGGTTCAGCTTATTGAGATCGAGACACCGGAACACGTTCTCCAAAGAGCATCGTGGACACACTTTTACATAGTTTTGGATGGAAGTGCTACTGTCGGCTGCGGCGCCATCGGACCGTACTGGGGCAAAGAAGACGAGAGCAGTCTGTTTACGATTTTCGTGCATCCGGATTATCAGGGAAAAGGCGTCGGCAGACTTATCATGCAGACGCTTGAGAATGACGAGTTTTTTCTCCGCGCGAAAAGGATAGAGATCCCTGCTTCGATAACGGGAGTCCCGTTCTATCTGAAGATGGGTTATCACTTTAAAGACGGCATCAGTGAACCAGATGATGAACACCTCATAAGGATGGAGAAGAACAGATAAATTGTTTTCTATTTCTCTTCGTATGCTTCCAAAGCTCTGGAATAGTAATTCCGGAGCTTTGTTTTTAGTGATTTGGGACTGATCACGACCGCGTCTTTCCCGAAACGTCTGAAATAGTCTTCGAGCTGCATCTCAGGCCAGTCAAAGTGATAATTGTCGCCGTCTATATAAGTGACATACGGCCTGTTCTTGACGATCATCTGATACATCTGTCTGCCGCGCTCTGTCATCTGAACGACGGCGTGTATATCCGCTGACATTGAATGCGGGCTCCTGAGGCCCTTTCTTGTCAGTTCGTTCTCTATCCTCTCATCGCGCGTGAATGTATGCGAAGTGATGAAAACATTACTCATCCTGGAGATCCTGAACGAACGGTTTTTCTTCTGTCTCTGGTCGTGGCAGAGAAGATAGCTGAACTGCTCTTCTTTGGAAGTGGCTATCATGTAAGGCTCAACAATCACCTTGTGATCGTGACCCCTCGATGAGAACGAAAGAAGCCTGTTCTCTGAAATAGCTTTGTTTATTGCTTCGTAAGTATCCTTGAAAATAATCTCTTCGCGCCTGCTTCTGGGTATGGAAAGGTATGACAGGAACATATCCTTTATGTAGCCTGACAGGGAGTTGTCCTTAAGGAGATTATTCTCGATTATCTTTATTATCTCGTAAGACGCACCGCTGACAGTAAGTGTGATGACCGCGCTCTTGCCTGATGCGGAATCCTTATTGTTTATATATGTTCTTATGATCTTATCCGCGAGGGCGGACGCGGCTTTGGGCTTCAATTCCTTTACAGAGGTAAGTTCGCTCAATACGCTGTTAAGCAATTCCTCGTTATCGTTCCTGTACTGATCAAAATAATTGACGATCAGTTCTTTAAGAAAACCGTTGAGATTAACGGTCCCGTTTTCCCTGGTGAACTCAAAGAGCTCGGCATCGGTGGCGAGCCTGGTTTTGGTGTCCTCTGAGAGATATATCTTGTACTTTTCGGTCATATGTAACTCCTGTTTGGGGTTGTAAAAAATAAGAAAACTGCTGAAAACACCTTAATATTCACATTATATTGGGGTTGTTACTATAAGTCAATCTGCATCTATCAAAACCCCACTATCCGGGTTAACATACAATTGCAACGAGCGAAGACACATACAGCAACTGGCTATCGAAAGCGGTTACACAAAGTTAAAGGCTTTGCTACGCAGGTTCGAATCCTGCCGAAATAGGTGTCTTGTAAAGCGTGTTGACTAAAGGTGCTAACAGCAAATGAGCGATCGATGAACTGTTAATTCATACGGATTTACTAACGCACCTTGTAAAAAGGAGAAAAAGGAAATGTTGAAGTTTTTGAAAAGAGAAGCAAATACGGCATATACAGCAAACGGTGCTGTATCTTATGCGAGCACAATGTCCGATAACCTGGACTTTTTCGCTACGGCCGGCGCACTGAGAAACGTAAGTGATGAGGAGATCACCGCCAGATTCATCAGAGCGTTCGCCGAAGACAGAGATATCGCCATGAAGACACTCTTCTATGCAAGAGACATCAGAGGCGGTCTGGGTGAGAGGAGAACTTTCAGAGTAATAATCAGATACCTGGCAGAGAACTATCCTGACATAGTCAGAAAGAACATTGCCAATATCGCTGAATACGGCAGATACGATGACATTCTGTCATTGATCGGTACTGCAAGCGAGGCGGAAGCAGTCGCTTACATCAGGGAGACCCTGGAAAAGGATATGGCGTCTATGCAGGCACAAAGACCTGTATCCTTAATGGCTAAGTGGCTGCCTTCCGTCAACGCAAGCAGCAGGGAGACTGTAAGGACAGCTAAGAAGATAGCTAAGGCCATGCACACGTCTGACGCTTCTTACCGAAGGATGCTGTCTGCTCTGAGAGCATACATAAAGATCCTGGAGAACAACCTGAGAGAGAAGGACTATTCTTTTGATTACATGACACAGCCTTCTAAGGCTCTGTTCAAGTACAGAAGAGCTTTCATCAGAAATGACGGTGAAAGATATTCTGACTTCATCGAGAGGGCAAAAAAGGACCCTTATGTTCTGAATGCAAGCACATTGACTCCTTACGATATAGTAAGCAGGATAATCAACTCCAGAACTTCAGGAATCTCTTTCTTCGGCAGGAACGACTTTGCAAGCTCACTTTCTGAAAAGGAAAAAGAAGTCTTGGACGTAACCTGGAATGCATTGGAAGACTATGTGAATTCCGACAATACGCTTGCCGTTGTTGACGGTTCCGGCTCCATGTACTGCAGCATGTTCGCAGTAAAGCCTGCGGCAGTTGCGGAGTCACTGGGTATCTATTTCGCAGAGCGTAACATGGGCGCGTTTAAAGACCACTTCATTACGTTCTCCGCAAACCCCAGGCTGATCAAGATCAAGGGTAAAGATATTTTCGAGAAGGTGAAGTATGCAATGAGCTTCAACGAATGCAGCAACACCAACATCGAAAAGACGTTCGACCTGATACTGAACACTGCGGTTAAGTACAGACTGAAGCAGAAGGACATGCCTTCAAGGCTGATAATCATCTCCGACATGGAGTTTGACTCAGCTACGGCAGACGCGTCCAAGACTAACTTTGAGAACGCCAAGGCCAAGTTCGAAAGAGCCGGCTATAAGCTCCCTCAGCTGGTCTACTGGAACGTCAACAGCATCAACAGACAGCAGCCTGTAAGGATGAACGACAGGGGCACGGTCCTTGTCTCTGGCATGTCTCCTCAGATCTTCGCGATGCTGAAGGACGACAAGCTTGACCCTTATTCTTTCATGATGAGCGTGCTGTCATCCGCAAGGTATAAGGATGTCGCTGCCTGACGGATAAAGATTCATTTCGTTCTCAATGGCCTTCTCAATTTTCGCTGAAATTGAGAAGGTTACAGAGAATCTGATGTGAAAAACAGGTCTATTCTCAATCACCTTCTCAAAATGGATCATAATTGAGAAGATTACAGAGAATGAAGAATATGAGGAAATAAATATGGAAGCTATAGAAATAAAAGGAAAGGTAAACACAGCCATCTGCTACGCGAAAGTCGTGGAAGATGAGGCTATCGAACAGATAAGACGAATGTGCGATTATCCGATGACTGAAGGGTCCAGGATAAGGATCATGCCGGACGTTCACTCCGGTAAGGGATGCACTATCGGAACGACAATGACGATCACAGATAAAGCGGTTCCCAACGTCGTAGGCGTTGACATCGGTTGCGGAATGTACACGGTCAATTTGGGGAAAGGCGATATCGACTTTCTTCAGGTCGATGCCGCGGCACACTATATTCCTTCCGGCAAGAGTGTCTGGGATGGGAGAAAAGAGCAGTTCGATCTCACTGGTCTTACCTGCTACAGACAGCTTAAGGATACAAAGAGACTTGTCAGATCACTCGGAACTCTGGGTGGCGGCAACCACTTCATAGAGATCGATGAGGCTGAGGACGGAACAAAGTATCTCGTCATACACTCCGGCTCCAGAAATCTCGGTAAGCAGGTCGCGGAGATCCACCAGAAGCTCGCAGTCAACCTTAGCAGAGGCTACGGAAACTATCTCGAGAAGAGAGATGAGATCATAAGAACTTACAAGGAGGAGGGCAGAAAAGACGAGATCCAGGCTGCTTTAAAGCAGCTCAAATGGGAAGTCTATGAAGGAGAGACTCCTATGCCCGAAGATCTCTGCTATCTCTCCGGACAGTATCTCGAAGACTACCTCCACGACGTAGAGATCTGTCAGGCTTTCGCGAAAAGAAGCAGAGAGCTTATGGCCGAGATCCTCATCGAAAAAGCGGGCCTTACTGCAGGTGAATCCTTCCACACGATACACAACTACATCGATACGGAAGAGATGATCTTGAGAAAGGGTTCCATTGCCGCTCACAAGGGCGAGAAGGTCCTTATTCCCATCAACATGAGGGACGGTTCCGTTATCGCCATCGGCAAGGGCAACCCCGAGTGGAACTACTCCGCTCCTCACGGTGCGGGAAGACTTATGTCCAGGACAAAAGCCAAAGACACTCTTTCCATGGAAGAGTACAAGAAAGCGATGGAGGGGATCTTCACGACATCCGTCAATGAAGACACTCTCGATGAAGCGCCTATGGCATACAAGTCTTTGGAAGACATCATAGATGTCATCACCGAATCCGTTGATGTTATCGAAGTCATCAAGCCGGTGTACAACTTCAAGGCATAAGAAAAGGACGATCATAAAGATCGTCCTTTTTGTATGGGGGGGAGTGGAAATTATTTATGTGCGCTTGTTGTGAAAGGATTTTCTCCGACGATCTCTTCCCAGGGAAGATTCTTTACGATCTTTAAGTAATTGAATCCGACTGCTGCTGCGAGGATGCAGATGATTGCGATGACGCAGATAAGTTCAACGAGATTGAAACCC
>JAEEGL013518707.1_pt1 | contig 30768 bp, 22 predicted proteins | sample 9134231 | NCBI WGS metagenome assembly JAEEGL01 (sample SAMN16246548, study PRJNA631951) | gut metagenome | biome: gut microbiome; feature: rumen; material: fiber-attached | host: Bos | place: Iran: Karaj | collected 2018-10 | reverse complement strand
ATTGTTGTTGTTACGAAAATGGAACCTAACTGTTCAACGCTTGTTGCTGCTGCGCCGTTGAAGCCGTACCAGCCAAGCCAGAGGATGAATACGCCGAGACATCCGATGGGAAGGTTGTGACCGGGGAATGCGTTAACCTTTGTGATCTTTCCGTCTTTGTCCTTCTCGAACTTGCCGATACGGGGACCGAGTATAGCTGCACCGATAAGTGCGGAGATACCGCCTACCATGTGGATCGCTGTAGAACCTGCGAAATCGTGGAAACCAAGGTTTGAAAGCCAGCCGCCGCCCCAGATCCAGTGAGCTTCGATGGGGTAGATCACTGCTGAGATGACAGCGGAGTAAACACAGTAGGAAAGGAATTTTGTACGCTCTGCCATTGCACCTGAAACGATGGTAGCGGTGGTAGCACAGAATACAAGGTTGAATACGAAGTTTGACCAGTCAAACTCACCGTACTTTGAAAAGATATCAAATCCGGGCTTTCCGATGAGACCAACCACATCTTCACCCAGTAACAGACTGAAACCGATAAGGATGAACACTACGGTTCCTATACAAAAGTCCATCAGGTTCTTCATTAAGATGTTACCTGTGTTCTTTGCTCTTGTGAAACCGGCTTCAACCATTGCGAATCCGGCCTGCATCCAGAATACCAGTGCGGCACCTATCAAAAACCATACAGAAAAAACTTCACTCATAATAATCTCTCCTTTAAAAAGCTGAAGGCGCGTAACCAATGGGTCACGCGCCTTTGCGTTTTATCTTAATATTATTTTTGATCTTATACGTAGAACAGCATCTGTTCATAGGTGGGATAAGGAAGGAACTCATCCGGGATAAGAAGCTCTGCTTCATCCGCAACCGCTCTTAACTTCTCCATCTGAGGGATAACGGTTGAATGATAGAAATCAGCCTGCTTCTGATAATCGGAAAGCTTCTCGGCCTTCTCCACTGCCTTCTTTAACTTCTCATTTTCGGCGTAGATCTTTGCGTAAAGGTCGGTTAAGATCTCAGCCTGCTTCTCTTCCGTTGCGGTCTTAAGGGAAGCTGAAAGCTGCTTCTTTGCAAGAGCCGCATTCACAAGTTCGTCGGTATACTCAAGCGCTGCCGGAAGGAACTGCTTAACTATCATATCCTGCATCGTGAGACCTTCGATATGAAGGGTCTTGCAGTAGTTCTCAAGCATAACCTCATATCTTGCATTAAGCTCTGTCTCAGAGTAGATACCGTGCTTCTTGAAGAGATCCACATTCTTCTTTGCGATAAGTCTGGGAAGAACATCCGGTGTTGAACGGAAATTGTAAAGTCCGCGCTTTTCCGCTTCCTTTACCCATTCATCGGTATATCCGTTTCCGTTGAAAATGACCTTCTTGTGAGCCTTGATGGTCTTCTTTAACAAAGCATGTATTGCTTCGGGAAGCTTGGCCTTGGATACACCCTTAAGCTCTTCATAGAACTTTGAAAGTTCTTCGGCAACAGCCGTATTAAGAACTGTGTTGGGTCCTGCTACGGAGAAGCTTGATCCTAAGGATCTGAACTCAAACTTGTTACCTGTGAAGGCAAAAGGTGATGTTCTGTTACGGTCCGTGGTATCCTTCGTGAAGTGAGGAAGTACCTTGGCACCGATATCCATCAAAACCTTACCCTTCTTATCGAAGAACTTGTCATTCTCGATGGAATCAAGAACAGCCGTAAGCTCTTCTCCTAGGAATATTGAAATGATGGCGGGAGGTGCTTCGTTTGCACCCAGTCTGTGATCGTTTCCGGCACTTGCTACGGAAAGTCTCAAAAGATCCGCATAATCATCAACCGCGCTTATTACCGCCATTAAGAATACAAGGAACTGAACGTTTTCATCCGGTGTCTTTCCGGGATCTAACAGGTTCTCCCCTCCGTTGATGCTTATGGACCAGTTATTATGTTTTCCGGAACCGTTTACGCCTGCAAAAGGCTTCTCGTGAAGGAGACATACATAACCGTGTTTCTTTGCAACCTTCTTCATGATCTCCATGGTAAGCTGGTTTCTGTCAACCGCTACGTTTGTGGTATCAAATACACGTGCAAGCTCATGCTGACAGGGAGCAACTTCGTTATGCTTTGTTTTTGCGGGGATACCCAGTTTCCAGAGTTCCTCGTCAAGCTCGTGCATGAAATCCGATACCCTGGGCTTCAAAGCTCCGAAGTAGTGATCCTCCATCTCCTGACCTTTGGGAGGCATTGCTCCGAGAAGTGTTCTTCCCGTAAAGATCAGGTCCTTACGCTTTTTATAATCTTCTTCATCGATCAGGAAGTATTCCTGCTCGGGTCCTACTGTTGTTGTTACTCCCGTTGCATCATCACGACCCAGAAGCTTTAATACCTTTACCGCCTCAGTGCTGATGGCTTCCATTGAACGAAGCAAAGGAGTTTTCTTATCAAGTGCCTCACCGCTGTAAGAACAAAAGGCTGTGGGAATGCAAAGGGTTCCGTCCTTTATGAAAGCGGGGGATGTGGGATCCCAGTTTGTGTAGCCCCTTGCCTCGAAGGTAGCTCTGATCCCGCCCGAAGGGAAGCTTGAAGCATCAGGCTCGCCCTTTACCAGCTCTTTACCGGAGAAATCCATGGTGATGTCTCCGCATGCACCGGGTGATATGAAACTGTCGTGCTTCTCTGCGGTATAGCCTGTAAGAGGCTGAAACCAATGAGTGAAATGTGTTGCGCCGTGTTCAATGGCCCATTCCTTCATGGCAACCGCAACGGCATTCGCAACATCAAGCTCTAAGTGTGTATTATTATCGATCGTCTTCCTCAATGCCCTGTAAATATCCTTAGGCAGCTTATCTCTCATTACCTTGTCATTAAAAACAAGCGATCCGTAGATCTCGGGAATACCCTTATCCATATTGTCTCCTTTCTCTTGGACCGGGGTCCGCGCCACCCCGGCATAAATAAGAATTATAAAGCAACGAAAAAGGCGCCTTAGGAATATATCCTAAAGCGCCTTTGCTTTATGGGCTTGATATTAAACTTGTTTTTTTTGTTTGTCAACACATTTTTTAAAAATTTTCCGTAGGATAATTTCCGTCGAAGCAGGCCTTGCAGATGGGAAGGTCACCGACCATCTTTTCAAAGTCCTCGATCTTTGCGTAGAAAAGGGAATCCGCACCTATGCGCTTACGTATCTCTTCCACACCGCTCTCCCCGGCGATGAGCTGGGAGTTATCCGGTACATCGGTTCCGTAATAACAGGGGTAAAGGAATGGAGGTGAACTGATCCTTACATGCACCTCTTTTGCACCCTTTTCCTTAAGGAGCCTTATAAGGTTGGCCATTGTGGTCCCCCTTACTATGGAGTCGTCGATGATGACTATGCTCTTACCCTTAACTGCACTTTCGATGACATTCAGTTTAAGATGAACCGCTTCCTTGCGGCTGTTCTTATCGGGCTTGATAAAAGTACGGCCAAGATAGCTGTTCTTGTGGAACACAAGGCCGAAGGGAATTCCGGAACCTGCGGAATAGCCTTCCGCAGCCGCAAGACCGGATTCGGGAACACCCGTTACTATATCCGCTTTTACGGGATGATCCGCTGCCAGAGCCTCGCCCGCCCTGAACCTTGCATCGTAAACACTCTTTGAATCTATGACTGAATCGAGACGTGCGAAGTATATATACTCAAACACGCAGTGAGCATGCCTTCCTCCGCAGAGAGTCGTATCCGAAGCTATACCGTCCTTTGACACGGTTATTATCTCACCGGGCAATACATCCCGGACAAACTCCGCATCAACGGCCGAAAGTGCGCAGGACTCGGATGCTATGATGACATCCTCTCCCCTTTTACCGATGCAGAGGGGCTTTATTCCCAGCGGATCTCTCATAGCAACAAGCTTTCGGGGGCTCATGATGATTATGGCGAAACTGCCCTTAAGCTTTGCCGAAACCTTCCTGACCGCTTCCTGAACATTGGCGGAATGTGCCCTTTCCTTGGCAACCATAAGAGCCAGCACTTCCGTATCCGTATCGCTTCTGAATACGGTTCCGTCGTTTAACAGCTCCTCCTTAAGAGCGGGAGCATTCGCAATGTTTCCGTTGTGAACGGTGGCAAGTGTTCCCTTTTGGTAATTAAAGACTACGGGCTGGGCATTTTCAAGCTTGCTGGCACCGGTGGTCGAATATCTCACATGTCCCACACCGATATTGCCCTTAAGTTCCTTTAAGCGGTCGGCTTTAAACACCTCGCTAACAAGGCCCATGCCTTTGTAGAAGCTTATATTACCCTTTTCACCGTCGGTATCGCAAAGCGCCATACCCGCGGATTCCTGTCCTCTGTGCTGAAGGGCGGTAAGTCCGAAGAAAATGTCCTTTGCCGCTTCCTTATCCTTCGTGTAGATCCCGAAGACCCCGCATTTCTCCCTGGGCTTGTCGATCATAAAAACCTCCTTAAGCGTCTATGGTTGATACTCCCATATCCTGTTCTTCCAGTACGTCAAGAACAACACGGAGTGTATCAAGGGATGTGAACATGGTCACGTTATTCTCGGTCGCACAGCGTCTGATGGCCGCACCGTCCTCGTAATGTACTCCCGAAAGGATGGCACGGGTATTGATAACGTAGCTGACTCCGCCGGCCTTTATGGCTTCCAGGATCTCGGTACTGCCCTCGCTTAACTTCTTTCTCACACGGTTCTTTATACCGTAATCCGCAAGATATTTACCCGTAAGTGAAGTTGCCTCGATATTGAATCCCAGATCGTAGAATCTCTTTATAAGAGGCATTGCCTCGATCTTATCCTCGTCCGCAAGGGAAACTATTACCGTTCCGTGAGTCCTGATGGCAACACCCGAAGCCGTAAGGGCCTTGTACATTGCCCTGTGAAGCTTCTCATCGTATCCGATGGCTTCACCTGTTGACTTCATCTCGGGAGACAGATAGGAATCCATTCCCCTGAGCTTAAGGAACGAGAAGGCGGGAACCTTTACATAGAACCTGTCGTATCTGGGCATGTTCTCGGTTATTCCCTGCTCGCTTAAACTGTGTCCCAGCATAACCTTTGTAGCTATGTCGGGAAGTGCTATTCCCGTAGCCTTTGAGATAAAAGGAACACTTCTCGAGGACCTGGGGTTAACTTCTATGATGTATACGTTTTCTTTTTCATCGACTATGAACTGGATGTTGAAAAGGCCCACGATGCCTATGCCGAGGCCCAGGCGCTTCGTGTAGTCGAGGATGGTCTCCTTGACTTTCTCGGATACTGTAAAGGGCGGATATACACTTATGGAGTCGCCGGAATGAACACCTGTCTTCTCCACCAGTTCCATGATGCCCGGAACAAAAACACTGCTGCCGTCACAGATGGCATCCACTTCCAGTTCCTTGCCCTTTATGTATTTGTCAACAAGAACGGGGCGTTCTTCATCAACTTCAGCCGCATTCTTAAGATAGTGCTCCATTTCCGAAGGCTTTGATACGATCTGCATCGCCCTTCCTCCCAGAACAAAGGAGGGACGGACAAGTACGGGATAGCCAATCTTCTCTGCGATCTTAAGGCCTTCCTCGATACTTGATGAAACATATCCTTCGGGCTTGGGGATTGAAAGATCGTCAAGGACCTTCTCAAAGAGGTCGCGGTCCTCGGCTCTGTCAATTGCCTCGACTCCCGTTCCCACAAGCTTAACTCCCCTGTCGTGAAGGGACTGAGCCAGATTAATGGCGGTCTGGCCTCCCAGAGAAACAATGACTCCGTCGGGCTTCTCCATATCTATGATGTTCATGACGTTTTCCGTGCAGAGGGGCTCGAAATAAAGCTTGTCCGCAGTGGTGTAATCCGTGGAAACCGTCTCTGGGTTGTTGTTGATGATTATAGCCTCGTAACCAAGGCTCTTTATGGTCTTTACTGCATGAACTGTGGAATAGTCAAATTCCACACCCTGGCCGATCCTTATGGGACCGGAACCGAGAACAACGATCTTCTTTCTGTCCTCGACTATAGCTTCGTTCTCCCGCTCGTAGGTTGAGTAGAAGTAAGGAATGTAGCTCTTAAACTCAGATGCGCAGGAGTCGATCATCTTAAAGACAGGCTGTACTCCCGTTTCCTTCCTGAGCTTCTCAACGTACGATAAGGGTTCTCCCCAGAGTTTTGCGATCTCCGTATCGGGAAAGCCCATGCGCTTTGCTTCAAGAAGAGCGGTCTTATCGCCCTTTTTATTCTTAAGAGCTTCTTCTTCATCCGTGATGGCCCTTAACTTGTCGATGAAGAACTTATCCATTCCGGTAACGGACACTATCTCCTCATCAGTGACTCCGCGTCTTAAAAGCTCTGCGATGGCATAGATCCTTGTGTCGGTACCGTCCTTGATGAAGTCAAGGATCTCCTGGTTTGTATTGTCGTCAAACTTGGCGTCGTAAAGGTAATCATGTCCCGTTTCAAGGCTTCTGATGGCCTTTAAGAAGCTTTCCTCAAAGGTGCGTCCCACAGCCATTACTTCACCCGTTGCTTTCATCTGGGTGTTAAGGGCGGGATTTGCGTCCTTGAACTTGTCGAAGGGGAACCTTGGCATCTTTGTAACGACATAGTCAAGCGCCGGCTCAAAGCAGGCAGGTGTGTTGGCAAGAGGTATCTCGGGAAGTGTAAGTCCCACCGCGATCTTTGCGGAGACTCTTGCTATGGGATAGCCGCTGGCCTTTGATGCAAGGGCGGAGGATCTTGATACTCGGGGGTTAACTTCGATGACGAAGTACTCTCTTGATACGGGATCAAGAGCAAACTGTACATTACATCCGCCTTCGATCCGAAGGCGTCTGATTATCTTAAGTGCGCTGTCACGCAGCATCTGATAGTCTCTGTTGGTAAGGGTAAGTGAAGGACACACAACCACCGAGTCGCCGGTGTGGATACCTACGGGATCCACGTTCTCCATGTTGCAGACAACAATGGCATTGTCGGCTGAGTCCCTTATTACCTCGTATTCGATCCCCTTAAAGCCCTTTACACTCTTTTCGATCAAAGCTTCGCTGACCGGAGATAATGAAAGGGCATTTTTGAGTATCTCTTCGTATTCTTCTTCATTTCCGGCAAATCCGCCGCCGGTACCGCCCAGTGTAAAGGCAGGTCTGATTACAAGGGGGAAGCCTATATCGGCTGCAGCCTTTCTTCCCTCTTCCATGTTCCTTACGATCTCGGATCTGATAACGGGCTCTCCGATCTCCTCACACATGTTCTTGAAGAGTTCTCGGTCCTCTGAAAGCTCGATGCTGCTCTTTTTTGTTCCAAGCAAAGTACATCTGCATTCATCAAGGACACCCTCGTTTACCAGTTCCATGGTAAGGTTAAGTCCCGTCTGTCCGCCAAGTCCCGCAAGAAGGGCATCGGGGCGTTCACGCCTTATTATCTTTGCAAGATATTCCACATTCAAAGGCTCCATGTAGACCTTGTCCGCAATGGTGCTGTCGGTCATTATGGTGGCGGGGTTTGAGTTACAGAGCACCACCTCATAGCCCTCTTCACGAAGCGCAAGACAGCCCTGGGTTCCCGCATAGTCAAACTCTGCTGCCTGACCTATGACGATGGGTCCCGAGCCGATGACGAGTATTTTCTTTATATCCGTTCGTTTAGGCATTTTTATAGTTCTCCATATTCTCTATGAATTTTGTAAACAGGTATCTGCTGTCGTTGGGACCGGGAGCACTTTCGGGATGATACTGAACTCCGAAGACTTTGTCCTTTTCGCACTCAACACCCTCGATGGTATTGTCAAGAAGGTTTACGTGGGTAACGGTAAGATCTGTAGCCTTGAGGCTTTCTTCATCCACCGCATAGGAATGGTTCTGAGAGGTTATCTCCGTACGTCCCGTCTTAAGGTTCATTACGGGATGGTTTCCGCCTCTGTGACCGAATTTGAGTTTATAGGTCTTTGCTCCGTAAGCAAGGGATATGATCTGATGACCGAGACAGATACCGAAAATGGGGAACTTTCCTTTAAGTTCCCTGACGGTCTCAATGGTGGCCTTGGCATCGGTGGGGTCCCCCGGTCCGTTAGATACAAAGATTCCGTCAGGGTGTAATGCGAGTATCTCCGCAGCACTTGTATCAAAGGGTACAACGGTCACACTTACGCCGAGACGGTTTAAGCAGTTGACGATATTCATCTTCATTCCGCAGTCAATGGCAACAACACGAAAACGTGCTTCATCTGCTGGATATATCTCGCGCTTTGTTCTTGCTGCGCGGTTTATTGCATCATGTGCATAATCAAAAGCCGAAAGACGGCTCATGCATTCTTCCAAAGGAGTCTCTTCATCGGTGATAAGGGCCTTTAAGCTTCCCTTCTCCCTGATGATCCTTGTAAGAGCCCTTGTATCCACACCGAAGATACCGCTGATATTGTAGCGCTTCATTGTGTCTTCAAGAGTTTCGGTGCATTCGAAATGATTTGGGTATTCGGTATAGTCCCTGACTATGAGGGCATTTATCCCCGGGTTTCGTGATTCGAAATCCGAATCGTTTATACCGTAATTACCCATGGAAGGAAATGTCATGACAACTGCCTGATCCGTATAGGAGGGATCCGACAGTATCTCCTGATAACCCACCATTGATGTATTGAATACCAGTTCCGAAAGCTTGTCTTCTTCGGAACCGAAGGACAGACCCGAAAATACGCTGCCGTCTTCCAATACCAGTTTCTTCTTAAGCCTCTTTGCCATTTATATTCCCTTTATCCTTTCCATCGCGCGCTGCGTATCGTTCTTGTCCCCGAAGGCGGTAAGTCTGAAGTAGCCCGCTCCGCATTTGCCGAAGCCTTCGCCGGGTGTACCCACCACATTTGCTTTGTCAAGCAGCAGGTCAAAGAAATCCCATCCGGACATTTCTTTCGGAACCTTCATCCATATGTAAGGTGCATTGACGCCTCCGAATACCTCGTAACCCATGTCGGAAAGTTTTGTTCTTATGAGAGTTGCATTCTCCATGTACTCCCTGACCTGAGTCATCACGGCCTTCATCCCCGCTTCGCTGTAGACCGCTTCACCGGCCCTCTGAACGATATAGGGAGCTCCGTTGTACTTGGTGGCGTGGCGTCTTGCCCAGAGAGCATTCAGTGACACTCCCTCTCTTTTGAGAGCCTTCGGAACCACCGCATAACCGAGCCTCAAGCCCGTAAAGCCCGCATTCTTGGAAAAAGAATGAAGCTCGATAGCAACTTCCTTTGCGCCTTCACACTCATATATGGAATGAGGGATCCCCTCCTCCGTTATGTATGCTTCATATGCTGCGTCATATATTATCACAGAATCGTTTGTTTGTGCATAGTCAATAAACTTTTGAAGCTGATCTTTTTTTATGACGGTACCCGTGGGGTTGTTGGGGAAACAAAGATAGATGATATCCGCCTTTTTTTTCGGAATCTCCGGGATGAAGCCGTTTTCCTTGGTACATGGCATGTAGATTATCTTTCTTCCGGCCATTACGTTTGTGTCTGCATAAACGGGATATACGGGATCCGTAACGGCAACAACATTGTCCTTATCGAATATCTCCTGAATATTTCCGCAGTCGCTCTTTGCTCCGTCGGAAACAAAGATCTCGTCGGGTTCTATATCACAGCCTCTCTTTTTGTAATCGATATCACTGATGGCCTTTCTTAAGAACTCATAGCCTCTGTCGGGAGCATAGCCCCTGAAGGTCTCCTTCTTTCCCATCTCATCCACAGCACTCTTAAGAGCAGCCATTATGGGCTCCGCTATGGGCTTTGTCACATCGCCTATACCAAGCCTTATGATCTCCTTATCCGGATGTTCTGCCCCATATTTCTTTACTCTCGAAGCGATCTCCGAAAACAGATAATTTTCCGACAGGTTGAGATAATCTTTGTTGATCTTCATGGTATCTTCTCCTTATACGTCAAATAAACCCGTGAATACTTCCCGGGCCGGACCCGTCATATAAACATGTCCATCCTCTTTATTAAGGGACAGCTTAAGATCCCCTCCCCTTAAATGTACCGTGATGCTGCGGTTCGTCCTTCCCGTAAGCACACCCGCCACCACCGTGGCACAGCAGCCCGTTCCGCAGGCCAGAGTCTCACCGCTTCCTCTTTCCCAGACGCGCATGTTGACATTATCCCTGTCAACCACCTCAATAAACTCCGTGTTAACACGCTTCGGAAAGAAAACATGGTTCTCAAAATCAGGGCCTATGGCCTCAAGAGGCATATCCTCAAGACTTCCGTCATAACCCTTCAACGTTTCCATAAAAACAACAGCATGGGGATTTCCCATGGAAACCGCCGTAAACTCAGCCGAGATCTTTCCCGCCGTTATCGGCACATTCACTGCCTTTTCAGCACCCTTTTCGATACTGAGAGGCACCTTCTCGGGAGTAAGAATGGGAGTTCCCATATCCACCGAGATTTCAACGGCCTTCCCGTCCTTCGCCGTAACTTCTATCTTCTTGATACTTCCCATACTCTCTATGGTAAACTTATCCTTCTTAACATACCCTCTGTCGTATACCAGCTTGGCCACGCATCTGATGCCGTTCCCGCACATCTCGCCTCTGGAACCGTCGGCGTTGTACATCTCCATCTCAAAGTCGGCGATCTCCGACCTGTTCACAAAAATGAGTCCGTCACCGCCCACGCCGAAATGTCTGTCGCTTATCTTCCGTGCCAGTTCACTCTTATCCTCAATGAGTGGCTGCTCCTTCACACAATCCACGTAAACATAGTCGTTTCCACAGCCTTCCATCTTAACAAATTCAAGTTTCATCTCATTCTCCGCATAAAAAAAGACTCTTCGACCACAGTCGAAGCGCCTTTGCCTCTATTGAATGAACTATACCCCTAAAACCTTTGGGTTGTCAAGATATATCTACGCATATTTCGCGGGTCCTGTCACGCAGGTTTGAGTGTATTTCTTAACGACGTGAGCGAATACCGTGTCTTATCAGCTCGCTGTATCTACTAATCTCCCGGGCTTTGTTCAGACCGAAAACATCCGGCTCCAACTTCCGGCCGTAAAAAGCACGACCGGTTCGAACAAGTCCCCGAATGTTTTTTCACAAAACCCGCTCGATAAGGGATACTGCGGGGCTGATTTCACCACGGTATTCGCTCACGTCGTTTGTTTACGTTGAGATTCCTGCGTTGACAGAACCCGGTTTATTCCTTGACTCAACCACATGCGTAAATACGGGTGGCACGATAGGCAGGTCACCAAGGGAGTTGAGAACGGTTGCTTTCCAAACCGTGAACTTGTCTGACCGACTGGCCTGCCTGCGTGACAGGACCCGCAACCATAACGTATACGAAAAATGAAGCTCTACTCCAGCATATAACAATCCTCGCACTTGGCATACGGGTAGTTCCAGGGGAGGGACTTGCCGCAGATACGGCATTTGCGGCCTTCCAGCTGCTGGTTTTTGAGGATGTCGATTATGCGGCCGGAACAGTCTCGTTTGAGTTCGATGATGTCGGATAAGCGGTCGCGGTGGTCGAACTTGCGAAGGTAGGCATAGATCAGGTCGTAGACGAGATAGAGGTCTTCAAGCTCTTCCATGCTCATTCGGTCAAGTTCGTCATCGAAAGGAACCAAGTTGGCGTCTACAACGTCGTTGATACGGTCTAACATGTCCGTTCCGCCCTGTTCCTCGATCACGGCGAAGCGAAGGAGTATGTCGGTTAAAAAGGCTTTGGAGGTGCGGAAGCCGATCATGATGAAGTCGTAGATCAGTTTCTTGTCGGTTACGACCTTTTCGAGTTTTTTGCAGAGGGCAATATCCTCTTCAAGATCCGCCTTTTCGTAGAGGCTGGTAAATTCCACGTCTTCCCAGCGCTTGAGGATCTCGGATAAGGGCATGTCGAGATATATGATGTTCTCCGGAATGCCCATACGTGCGAAGGATATGGTCTCGACAGAACCTTCAACCGCTCGTTTTATGGCCTTTTCGCGGTATTCGGAGGTATAGAAGCCTGTCTCGAAGAGACCTCGCCTTCCGGCGCGTCCGGCGATCTGTTTGATCTCGCTTACGTTAAGGGGGCGACGGGTGTGACCGTCAAATTTTCTTGTTTCAAGAAATACTATTCTTTTTATGGGAAGGTTTAATCCCATTCCGATGGCATCGGTGGCAACAACAACCTGTGTTTCCCCTTCCACAAAGCGGCGTACTTCGTTCATGCGAACATCGTAGGGAAGGTTTCCGTAGATCATGCTGGCTTTGATGCCATAGCGCTGAAGTTCTGCGGCAACGGCGATGACCGACTGCTTGGAGAATACGATCAGCGCATCCTTTTCCTTTACGGCGCCGGGGAATGTGAAACGTTCTTTATCAAAAACAAGGGGAACGGCGCGGGAGTTTCTTTTCATCTCCCAGGTGTCGCCGCACTCTTCGATGATGGCGGTTATGAGCTCCACACAGGATTCGTCGGAACAGATGTGAACTTCGTCGGCGCATATGCCAAGGATGGCTCTGGTCCAGGCTCCTCCTCTTTGTTCTTCACCGATCATCTGTCCTTCGTCGATGACTGCAACGTCGTAGATCTCGGTCATGCTGGCGGTCTCGATGGTGGCGGAATAGTGCTTTGCCCCTTCCACCATGATCTCCTCTTCACCCGTGATCATGTTGCATAATACTCCCGCTTCGTTTAAGCGGTCGTAGATCTCAAAGGCAAGGAGACGAAGGGGTGCAAGATATACGCCCTTATCGGCTTTCTTGAGGGCTTCGAGGGCATCGTAAGTCTTACCGGAATTGGTGGGTCCGACATGAAGAATGAAGTGCCTTCTCATTTTCCTGGCAAGGGGGTAAAGATCCGGGATACGGTCGGGTATACGGTCCGTGATCATACCCTGAAAGAGTCTGTCCTCTTCGAGGATCTCGTGCTCCATCCTTAGATAGACACGGTTCTGATATATGGAATTGTCAAAGGCAAGCCTTGCCTCTTCTCTGATGGCGGGAAGAAGCTTTACGTAGTAATCGTGAAGATCCTTTTCGTAGCCCTGACGGGTTAAGCTTCTGTAAAGGGCTGCTTCCTGATATTTATTGGCAAGATAATCCGCTGTGGCAAAAAAGGCGGACTTCTTTTCTTTCCACATGTATGACTTGTTGGCAAGGGTTGTTGTTATGCCCTTGGCATTTGGATTTCCCCTCAGCGCTCTGTAAAAAATATCTTCAAGAGAGGAACGGTCAAGCTTTGCCTTGACTTCATCGTATACAAGCTCCGTGAAGCGATATTCCTTAACATATTCGGGGAGGTATTTCACGTTCTCCCTTATGATATTTCTGCGTTCTTTTGAGAGGATGTCAAGAAACGTACTTCTTGCAGTCAGGAGTTCGGGAGTTATCTCCTTTAAGCCCTTGCTCTTCCTGCTTTTTCTTCTTCTGTAATATGCCATATAAATCCTTTATTTATCTTTGTAAAAATTGAAAAAAACTACTTTCGAAATCTATCGACCTTGCGATTATACCATAAAAATGTTACCATTCACACATAGAATGTTCTTAAGGAGAAACAAATGTATTACGTACCTGACAACACTGAATCCTGCGGCTTTTATGAGTGTAAGGAATGCGGGGAACGTTTTCTTGATACGAAGATCGTACCGAAGATGACATGCCCCTATTGCGGAGAGGTTCCGTCCATGGAGATAGGCCCCGACGACGAGCTTCCGGAGGTTACGGAAAGTGCCGAGCTCTTGGAAGTCATAGAGGGGGCAGAAAATGTTGAGAAGATGGATATTCTTTTAAGCCTTGCCATCACCGGCGGGGATTATGAATGGATAGATTGACACGCTCACCAAAGAAGGAGGTTACAATGATCTACAAACCCTATAAAAACATCTTCCTCTCCCGTCTGGGATTGGGAAATATGCGTTTCCCCACTACCGATAAGGAAGGTCAGCATATCGATTATGAGAAGGCTCATGCGATAATCGATGCTGCATTTGAGAACGGTATCAACTACTTCGATACGGCTCATGTTTACAACAACACCGATTCAGAAAGCTGTCTTGGCGAGTGCATGAAGAAATATCCCCGTGATAAATTCTATCTTGCCACCAAGTACAATATCGGTGCCGAGAAGGATTATAAGGGAATGTTTGAGGCTCAGCTTAAGCGCCTTCAGACCGACCACATCGATTTCTACCTCATCCACTGTCTTATGGACAGCAATATCGAGGAGTATCTCAATTCCGGTTGTATCGAGTATTTCCTGGAGATGCAGAAGCAGGGAAAGATCACTTATTTAGGCTTCTCTTCCCACGCAAGTACAAAGACTCTTGAGAGATTTGCCGATCATCATCAGTGGGATTTCGCTCAGATCCAGTTAAACTACTATGACTGGCATTTCGGAGCTACCGAGGAAGAATATAACATACTTACCAAGCGCAACATCCCCATCATGGTAATGGAGCCCGTCAGAGGCGGTAAGCTTTCAACCCTTACTCCCGACGCCGAGGAACTTCTTAAGAAGTCCCGTCCCGATGCTTCCATTTCCTCCTGGGCATTCAACTTCGTTAAGACACTTCCCAATGTTTTGGTGGTATTAAGCGGAATGAACGATATGTCCCAGATTGAGGACAATATAAAGACCTTCTCCACAACGGATTCTCTTTCTCCCGCAGAGATTGATATCCTTATGGAGGCAATAGAGTTGTTCAAGAAGCAGTATACAGCTCCCTGCACCTCCTGCAGATACTGTACTCCCAACTGCCCTATGAAGATCAACATTCCCGAGTACTTAAGAGTTTATAACAAGTTCAAACTTGACGGTGCCTGGGCCCTTGGAGAAACAAAATGGATCCAGAGCGACGGAACTCCCGCGGACTGCATAATGTGCGGCAGCTGCATGAACCACTGTCCTCAGTCCATCAACATTCCCAAGTATCTTAAAGAGCTTGCCGAAGCAATGGAAAAATAACAATAAACAAAGGCAATGGCCCACAAGGGTCATTGCCTTTCTTATTAAAGCCTGTCGGCTATCTCATATATCATTCTCTCTGTCTTCTCCCAGCCAAGGCAGGCATCGGTAATGGACTTACCGTAGCATCCGCCGCCTATGGACTGATTTCCGTCTTCAATATAGCTTTCAACCATGAAGCCTTTAACGATCTTTCTGATCCTGTCATTATACCTGCAGTTTGTAAGCACCTCATTTATGATACGGGGCTGTTCAAATGGATTCTTGCCCGAATTTGCGTGGTTTGTATCAACGATCACTGCGGGATTCAAAAGGTCCGGATGTGCATCATAAGCATCACAGAGCTTAACGATATCCTCATAATGATAATTGGGGAAGCTCTTTCCGTCGGGTCCCGTGTATCCGCGAAGGATCGCATGTGCGTAAGGATTTCCAAGGGAATGGGCTGCCCAGCCTCTGTAGATGAAATGATGATCTCCCTGAGCTGCCTTAATGGCGTTCATCATTACGGAATAATCTCCCGATGTGGGGTTCTTCATTCCCACAGGCACTTCGATACCGCTGGCGGTAAGTCTGTGCTGCTGATCCTCGACACTTCTTGCACCGACAGCCACATAACCAAGGATATCATCGATGTATTTGTAGCTTTCGGGATAAAGCATCTCGTCCGCACAGGTAAATCCCGTTTCCTTTACCGCCTTCATGTGAAGCTCTCTTATGGCGATGATGCCCTTGAAAAGGTCGGGCTTTTCATTGGGATCGGGCTGATGGAGCATTCCCTTATATCCGCCGCCGGTGGTACGAGGTTTGTTTGTATATATCCTGGGGATTATGAATATCTTGTCCTTAACCTTCTCCTGTACAGGAATAAGCCTTGAAATATAATCAAGAACACTGTCCTCTCTGTCCGCCGAGCAGGGTCCTATAATAAGAACAATACGGTCATCTTCACCCGAAAATATCTTCTTAAGGGCCGCATCCCTTTCCTGTACCTTGCCGGTGATCTCCATGGATGCGGGATACATCTCCTTGACTTCCATGGGAATGGCCAGTTTCTTCTCAAATTCTACATTCATATAAATTCTCCGTATGATTTAATGCGTTGTCGCACTGAAGTATAACATGGAATCCGTCATATTTCCACTAAAACTTGAAATTATTGAAAGATCGCAGGCTTATCTCTGCCTGCGATCCTTTGTATGCATCTCTTTTTTGATATCGTACATCAATTTATCCGCTTCTCGGATGTAATCCTGAAGCACTGCATTGGGCCTTCCTTCGGGGTCCGTAACCACATATCCGATACTTACCGAAATCTTGTAAGGAGCCGTATCCTCATCGTTCTTATGCCCCAGATAATCTATTATGGACTGCTTCATACCCGCTGCCCTTGCTTCGTCACAGTCGGGAACGATTATAAGGAATTCATCTCCGCCGAACCTTACCGCAATGCCCTCGTTCTGTATAGTATCGTTTATGGAGGCAACTACGGTCTTGATCGCATTATCACCGTGAAGATGTCCGAACTCGTCATTGATACGCTTCATATAGTTGATATCAACAAACATTACCATGAGTTCGGCCTTACGGCTTAAACTGTCTTCAAATATGGCAACGGCCTTGTCCTCATAACCAAATCGGTTAAAGAGACCCGTCATCTGATCCTTGTCATACAAACTCTTAAGCCTTAAGTTTGTCCGCATCAGACGCATCGACTGCTGAAGCTTCTCTATATAGGGATACAGCATATCTTCTTCTATGATGTAAGGTGAATCCGTAAGAACAAGATATCCGTAATTTGCTTCAAAGTAATGGAGCGGAAGCATGAAATAAATATGCTGCTCGCCTTCGATCTTCTCATATCCGGGAACGATGAGCTCCGCGTTTACCGGAAGATCATTTCTGATCTCTCCGTTCTTAAGTGCGATAAGAACCTCACAGCCCTTTCTTAAATGTCTTGCCCAAAGTTCCTGCTCGCTGATCATAACATCTTCGTAATATTCCGCATCGACGACGATATAAAAACCGTCACCCTCAAACTGATGATTTCTTAAATAATGATCCTCAAGGGTTTCCTTCATCACCTTATAACTGGGCATATCCGAAAGCCAGTTACGCATTACCCTTTCGTTCTGCTCAAGAAGCTTTGCACTGGTACTTCGCTGGAAGGAATGTCTGCAGTAAGCCATACGGCATGCTTCAAAATCCTCGTCCCCCTTGCATCCGCAGCTTTCTCCGCATACGAAAGAAGAAGGAGCGATCTCAACCTTTGTTTCCTTATCACCTGCGATTTCTTCAAAAAGTATCTCGCAGGCCCTGAAACCGATCTTTTCGTAATTCTGTTTAACGGAAGTCAGTGCCGGATAGAAGAATTTGCCTTCCTTGATGCTGTCAAAGCCGGTAACAAAGACACTGTCTGGTACGTCATAGCCCCTTCTCTCAAGCTCCGTACATGCTGCCAGAGCCATGATATCGTTTGCACAGACAAATGCATCCGGAAGTCCCCGCTTTGAATCACATATTTCGGAAACCACTTCCGCAGTATATCGATTTGACCATCTACCGTATTTGACGTTCTCATCAGGAAGGTCAAGGCCGTGTTCCTTAAGAACGGCTCTGGTTACCTCAAGCCTTGCGATACTGTCCACATGATCGGGAGTTCCGCCGATGAAGACCACGTCCTTTACATCATGCACCTCCACAAGGTGAGTAACAAGAGCGCGCATACCCTCATCATTATTAACACATATCGAATGAATGCCTTCGATATCCATACCTATACTTACTACGGGAACGTGAGCCTGCTTAGCACGCAGGCAGACGGAAACTGCCGTTTCCTGAGAATTCAGGGAAGACGAAAAAACGATGACTCCGTCATAGCTTGCCGGATCCATCATGCTATAGATATTAAGTTCACCCTGCATAAGGGTAACAAATTCGCTGTATGACGCAAAACTCAAAAAAGTGAAGATATCAAAATCCTTCTCCTTGGCGAATTGTTTGATACCTTCAAGGGCTGTTGCCAGCGAGTCATAATTCCATCCGTTTGCACATATGGCAATCTTCTTTTTCATCCCCACTCCAATACATCTGTCTGAACATTCTTTTTAGAACAGAATTCTCTATAATTTTACAACAAAATTGGTACGAATGGAACAGTTTTTTCACATTTTAAAGGTATAAAAAGAGAAATTTTTACAAAATATCCGAAAGTTACAAAAAAAGAGTGTCTCCTTTCGGAAACACTCTTTAAACTCATTACTTTGCGTAGTCTGTAACTCGAGACTCGCGGATAACACTGACCTTTACCATGCCGGGATATTCCATTTCATCCTCGATCTTCTTGGCGATATCATGTGCCATGATGACCATATCGGCATCCGTAACGGCCTCAGGAACTACCATAACTCGAACTTCTCTACCTGCCTGAATAGCAAAAGATTTGTCAACACCCTTGAAGCTGTTGGAAATGTCTTCAAGCTGTCTTAACCTCTGTGTATAGGTTTCAAGCGAATCACGTCTTGCACCGGGACGTGCCGCTGAGATTGCATCTGCTGCCTGCACAATTACCGCTATCAGTGACTGAGGTTCAACATCACCGTGGTGAGCTTCAACCGCATTAACGATAGTGGGAACTTCCTTGTATTTCTTACAAAGATCCGCTCCAAGCTGAACATGGGATCCTTCCATTTCATGGTCAACGGCTTTACCGATATCATGAAGGAGACCGGCGCGTTTCGCGCTTCTTACATCAAGACCGATCTCAGCTGCGAGAAGACCGGAAAGCTGTGCGACCTCGATGGAATGTCTCAATACATTCTGACCATAACTGGTACGGAAACGTAATTTACCAAGGAGTCTGACAAGCTCGGGATGGATACCGTGAACACCGACCTCGATCAGTGCGGCTTCACCTTCCTCCTTGATCATATTTTCAACTTCTTTTTGTGCTTTTTCTACCATTTCCTCAATGCGGGCGGGATGGATCCTTCCGTCTACAATGAGTTTTTCAAGTGCGATCCTTGCGACCTCTCTCCTGATGGGATCGAATCCTGAAAGGATAACCGCCTCGGGAGTGTCATCGATGATCAGGTCAACGCCGGTCATTGTTTCAAGGGTTCTTATGTTACGTCCCTCACGACCGATTATACGTCCCTTCATCTCATCGTTTGGAAGCTGAACAACAGAGATGGTAGCCTCGGAAACATGATCTGCAGCGCATTTCTGAATGGCGCCCACTACATATTCCCTTGCTTTCTTGTCCGATTCTTCCTTCGCTCTAAGCTCCATATCTTTAATGAGCTTAGCTTCTTCCAACTTTACTTCGTCTTCAACAATCTTTAAAAGGTGCTCTTTTGCCTGTTCAGAGGTAAGACCTGAAATTCTTTCAAGTTCCTGTATACGTTCTTCGTTGAGTCTGGCAACTTCTTCTTTCTGTTTTGCCAGGTTCTCTTCCTTTGCAGCTAAGCTCTGCTCTTTTCTCTCGATTGCTTCGGTCTTGCGATCGATGTTTTCTTCCTTCTGCTGGATACGGCGTTCGTTACGCTGCATCTCTGCACGACGGTCCTTGATCTCTTTGTCGAGTTCATTCTTACTCTTGATGGACTCTTCCTTGATCTCAAGCAAACTCTCACGCTTCTTTGCTTCAGCCTCCTTTAATGCCTCGTCGATAATGGAACGGGCCTGAGTCTCTGCATTTCCGATCTTACCGTTTGCTTCATTGAGCATTTTGTTCTTGGTAACTATGATGGAAACGGGCACTGAAACAACCAAGAGGACGATAGCTGCAATGGCTATGATGGGCCACATACAGGTTACCTCCTTATTCAATTTATTTCATTGCATAAATTTCTATATGGAATGCATAAGCATCCTAATATACATTTTTACAACAGATTAATTGTAAATAAATTGAAGAAGTATGTCAAGGCGAAATTATGTTAACGGCATCAATTATCCGGATCTTTCGAAATATCTTCCATTACCCTTCTTACGCGGTCCGTATCAAAGCCCCTTCTGTAGAAATAAGCAAGGATTTTCTGGCGCTCCTCATAACTCTCGTCACCTGTATATCCGCGTTTTTTTAAGGTCTTCTCTATCAGTTCATTCTCTATGTCGCCACGAGACTGCTCACCGTAGGCTTCCCTCTCCTCACCCAGCTGCCTTAAAGCCTCCTCGGTTAAGGAAACGGGGATGCCCTTGCTTAACAGTTTCTGTGTGATCTCCCTTATGGTATGCTTTGATTCCTGATCCTCAATATACATCATTGCATATTTAAGATCGTTCACATATCCGAAGGAAGAAACATAGCTTAAGGCCTCCTCCGCTACCGCCTCGGGATAGCCTCCGTCAAGAAGCTTCTTTTTAAGGGAATAGGAAGTATAACACCTGTCCTTTAACAGGTTCATTGCCCTCATCTTACAGCGTTTCGGAAGTATGCCCTTCATTATACGGTCATAATTCTCGCCTGAAAGCTCCATGCCTTCCTTAAGGTGAAGCATCCTTATCTCGCCTTTGTATAATACAAAGGATTCCTCTGTATCCAGAGAAATCCTTGCACGTTGTTTGTTTATTTCGGTGATCGAAACTATATTCATCATTCCTCGTCCGTTGCCTGACCTTCACCAAGACCGTAATGTTCCCTGACCTTTTCGGCGATCTCCTCTAAGATATCAGGGTTGTCCTTTAAGTACTGACGGGCGTTTTCACGTCCCTGGCCGATCTTGTTGCCTTCGTATGCAAACCATGCACCGCTCTTATTTACGATATCACAGTTAACGGCAAGATCCAGAACATCTCCCGCATAGGAAATGCCTTCGCCGAACATGATATCAAATTCAGCCTCTTTGAAAGGAGGTGCGATCTTGTTCTTAACGACCTTAACCCTTGTACGGTTACCGATGACTTCACCGTTCTGCTTAAGGGATTCGATACGCCTTACATCAAGACGTACGGAAGAATAGAATTTAAGTGCACGTCCGCCGGTAGTGGTCTCGGGGTTGCCGAACATAACACCGAGCTTCTCACGGAGCTGGTTGATAAATACTACCGTACAGTTTGCCTTGCTGATGACAGCGGTAAGCTTACGGAGAGCCTGGGACATAAGACGTGCCTGCTGGCCCATATGGGAATCACCCATATCTCCGTCGATCTCGGCCTTGGGAACCAGAGCTGCTACCGAGTCAACAACAACTATATCAACGGCTCCGGAGCGAACCATCTTCTCGGTGATCTCAAGAGCCTGCTCGCCGTCGTCGGGCTGGGAGATATAGAGGTTGTTTATATCTACACCTATATTCTTGGCGTATACGGGATCAAGAGCGTGCTCGGCATCTATAAAGCCTGCGATACCTCCGCGCTTCTGAACCTCAGCGATCATATGAAGGGTGACGGTGGTCTTACCGCTGGATTCGGGTCCGTATATCTCTACTATCCTTCCCTTGGGGATACCGCCGAGACCAAGTGCAAGGTCAAGGCTTAATGAACCCGTGGGTATTGTTTCAACATTCATCTGTGCGGCGGGATCGCCAAGTCTCATGACAGCTCCCTTTCCGTACTGTTTCTCGATCTGTCCGAGAGCCGCTTCAAGGGCTCTGCGCTTTTCATCCTGTTCCATTGATGTCCTCCCGATTAATGAACAAATGTTCTGTAGTTAAGATAAAACATCTGTTCGATTTTGTCAAGCATTATTGTTGATTTATTTGATTCCGGCCTCATATCCGTGGCTTTAATGACATAATAAACCAGAAGATGTCCCTTTTAACACCCTGTTTTGCCGGTCAATGTTCATTTATCTCATTTGCGAACTTCCGGGAAAACCGGTACAAATGATGCGTTATGCCAGAATATTGAAAGAGCGCGGACAAACTGTCCACGCTCTTACTTTATCTTTGTTTTTCCTTACTGTCAATATCATTTCTTAAGTGCGGAATAATCCGTAAAGGTTCCCGTGGACCAGCCCACAAGACCGGGTCTGTTTACTCCGACCTCAAGTCCGAGAGGCGTGTATGCCCAGACCACCTTTGAATCATCGGTCAGTTCTTTTTCCAGTTCTTCGTCGCTCTCAAAATAGTCTATGGCTGCACCGTTCTGGGAAAGGCACTGATCCTTAAAGGTCTGAACAAAGTCACCGCCGAAATCGAAGGTCTCGGAAGCAAGGATCTCTTTTCCCGTTTTCATGTCGATGTTGATGGAATAGATACTCGACAATATGTACGTGGGTTCTTCATTCTCTCCGCCATAATCCTCAACAAGATAGCCCGAGCTGTAGAACATGATGCTCAAAACATCTTTGTCCATGTAGGTGATATATGCATCGCTGAATACGCACATATCGGGATACTGCTCGGAATCCGTGTAGTAAACACCTTCCTCACCGATCTCGGCTCCGCGAACGGAACGTTCATAGATCAGCCTGTTGATCTCATCCTCGTTTTCAAGCCCGGTATTTGAAAGAACAATATAATTTCCGGACATATGAAGGTAATGAGGAAGGGTGAGATTTGTGCTGTCGTAACGTCCGTTACTGTTATCATATACCCAGGATGTGGAGGAAACGGTATAACCCGCGCTTGTATCCACATAGTTATCAAATTCATAGGCATTGGGATCTTTGCCCGAATAGGGATCGTCCGTCAGTTCCGCAAGCTTGCCCGTTCCGAAGTATTCCTCGTTTACCGCAAGGATATCCGCAAGGGGACTGTCATAATTCCCGTAGCGTTCAAAAAACTGCTGATAATCAACGTCTGCGTCGGGATCGTATCCTCCGTCGGGATCGTACTCACCGATATGATCCGAATCCTCGCCCTCTCCGAGGCCGTAGTCATATTCTTGATCCGTTCCGTAGGCGGACGGAATGGAATTGATGATGGCCCTGCCGTATTTCACAAAGGAGAAAAGCACATAAATGCAGAGCATAAAAACAACAACGCTTCCCGCAATGAGCCACGGTACCGGATTAGCCTTCTTCGTACCGTATCCGGGCTGCCCGTAAGCAGTCTGCCCGGGGTTGTAATACTGCTGACCGTTCAGATAGTAAGGCTGCGCTCCCCGGGGATTCTGATATGCATTGTTCTGATTCTGATACGCTGCGCCCGGGTTCTGATACGCCGCATTGGGATCCTGCTGTGCAGCCTGTGTATACTGAGGGTTCTGATAAGTATACTGCTGACCCGAATAAGTATACTGCTGTGTGCTCACAGGATTTCTCGTAGCATTCTGATATATCGTCGTCTGAGGTGTATATGCCGTCTGAGGCGCCTGATATGTCTGAGAAGTCTCCTGCGGCTGTGCCATATAGCCTGCCGTGTATCCCGTCTGAGAAACATTCTGAGATACATAGGGATCGTTTGCAGGCCGGCCTTCATATCCGGTCTGTCCCGCATTTACGGCGGGTTCAGCGCTCACCACCGCACCGGGAACCGTATATCCGCAGCTGGTACATACCCCGTCTCTTGCCAATGCCCCGCATTTGGGGCAGAAATCAAATCGCGCCATCTCTTAACTCCTTAAGTATTAACCGAAATTGATCTTACTGAAATAATCAAGTATGCATTCCCTTGCAAGAACAAGTGCCGCCGTAGTGGCACTCTCTCTTATCTTCCGGCGGTTTCCGCCGAAGCGGTACTCTTTGACCTTCACATCGCCGCTTACGTTGCAGGCGATATATACAAGTCCCGTCTTGTTTTCATCTCCCTCTTCCGGTCTTAAACAGCCCGTTACGGAAACGATGACATCGGCCTTCGGTCCGATCTCGGGAACCTTGGCCATCTCCACAGCAGTTTCGGCACTGACTGCGGTATATTTCTCGAGAGTACTCTTCTTTACTCCCGCAAGCTTTCTTTTTGCCTTGTTTGAATATGTGATGAAGCCTGCCTTGTAAACCTCTGAGGCGCCGGGAACGTTGATGATCCTTGCGGCAACCATTCCGCCTGTGCAAGATTCAACCGTCGAGATCCTCAGATTCGAAGCTTCAAGAAGATCCACCAAAGCCTTCTCAAGAGTCACCTCTTCCTCCGTCGTGTAGACATTGGTTCCGAACCTGGATTTAAGCTCCTTGACCACGGGCTTGATAAGCTTCATTGCTTCCTCATCGCTGTCCGCGGAAGCCGTCACTCTGACATGAACCTCGCCGACCTTTGCATAGGTTGCGATGGTGGGATTTGTCTGAGCGTCGATCAGGTCCTTGATCCTGGTTTCTGCGATGCTCTCGCCGACGGAAACGATCTTTACCGTCTGAGAACGGATCACCAGTGAAGTAAGTTTCTCAAGATACGGTACGACACTTTCTTCAAACATGGGTTTTAACTCTCCGGGAGGTCCGGGAAGAAGAACAACATGCTTGTTCTCATACTTTATTATCACTCCGGGAGCGGTTCCGTTATTGTTCTTAAGGATAACGGAATCCTCGGGGATCATTGCCTGCTTGAAATTGTTATCGGTAAGTTCCAGCCCGCGTCTTTCAAAATATGCCACGATGGCTGCCTTGCTCTCCTCATCGAGGAACATTTTCTTTTTGCAGACCTCTGCAGCCGTCTCCTTGGTAAGATCGTCCTCCGTGGGACCGAGGCCGCCGCTTAAGATAACGATATCGGACCTGGAAAGTGCAAGCTTAATGGTCTCCTTAAGCCTGTCTTTGTTGTCGCCGACAACGGTCTGATAGTAATTCACAAGACCGAGACCCGCACATTTCTCCGCAAGATAAGCGGCATTCGTGTTAACGATATTTCCCAGTAAGATCTCCGTACCTACACAGACGATCTCTACAATCTTTTTCTCACTCATTTTTTACCATCCTTGATAACACCGATATTTTTTCTTAAATAATCCACAAGGGATACCACCGTAAGAAGAACCGACACCCAGAAAAGCACATATCCCGGTATCTTCAAAAAGGCAAGGTCCCCTGCCGCAATAAGAACGCAGATGGCTACCATTGTAGTTGCGGTCTTTACCTTTCCCCACATGGAAGCAGCGATAACGATCCCCGCATCACTTGCCACGAGCCTGAACCCGCTTATCACAAATTCCCTGGCAACGATCACCATGATGGCGATGGCTGCCAATACCCTGTTTGGACAAAGCCTTGCTCCATCCTCAATAACAAGAAGGCAGATAAGAGCGCTTATAACAAGAAGCTTGTCCGCCAAAGGATCCATGAACTTCCCGAAATTGGTAACAAGGTTTCTTTTTCTTGCTATCATTCCGTCAAGCATGTCCGTAAGGCTTGCGATGATGAACACTGCCAGAGCGAAAAAGAAATTGCCCGGAACAAGTGTCGTGAACATGAAGAAAACGAACACAGGGATAAGAAAGACCCTGAGCATCGTAAGTTTATTCGGTAAATTCATAATCGGGTACTCCAATCAGATCGTATTTATTCGAGGCAGTGACCTTAACGGGCACCACATCCCCCGTCATAAGCTCACGCTCGGTCTCAAGGAACAGAAATCCGTCAACCTCCGGAGCATCTTTATAGGTCCTGCAGGCATAAACCGCCTTGTATGAGTCACTTTCGTCGGGCATTCGGCCCTCCACCATGACTTTGAGGCTCCTTCCGATCTCGCCCTCGGCCTTTTCAAAGGCGATCTGCTGCTGAAGCTTCATTATGGAATTTCTTCGCATTTTCTTGATGAATTCGGGGATCTGTCCGGACATTTCGGCAGCTCCGGTTCCCTCTTCACGTGAATAGGTGAACACTCCCAGCCTGTCAAAACGCATGTCCTTTACAAATTCCTTCATCTCCTTGAAATCCCTGCCCGTCTCACCGGGAAAGCCCGTGATAAGAGTGGTACGAAGACAGATATCCGGGATCTCGCGCCTTAACTTCCCGATAAGTTCCGTAAGCTTTGCTCTGTTCGTCAGCCTTCCCATACGCTTAAGCACTCTGTCGGAAGCGTGCTGGATGGGCATATCAAGGTAATGACAGACCTTTTTGTTGACCTTCATCTCCTCGATGAGCTCGTCGTCAATGGCTTCGGGATAGCAGTAAAGAAGCCTTATGAACTCAATGCCCTCAATATTCGAAAGTTCCCTTAACAGTTCGGGAAGCATTTTCTTTTTATAAAGATCCACACCGTATATGGTGGTCTCCTGAGCTACCAGGATCAGTTCCTTCACTCCGTCGGAAGCAAGCTTCTTGGCCTCTTTGACCAGCACTTCCTTCGGAACGCTTCGGTATTTGCCCCTGAAGAAAGGTATCGCGCAGTAAGAACAACGCTTGTCGCAGCCCTCGGCGATCTTAAGATACGCAAAATGTCCGCCGGTGGAAACAAGACGGGGCTTTCCGCAGATCACCGGGCCGTCTATGGGCTTTATGAAGGTCTCTTTCTTTCCTTCCGCAAGCCTCTCCACCGCAGCCACTATATCGTCAATGGCCATGGTTCCCACGATCTCGTCAACCTCGGGAATATCACGCCTTATGTCCTCGCTGTAGCGCTGGGCAAGGCAGCCGGCGGCGATGATGCCCTTTAAGGAGCCTTCCTCTTTGAGGCGCCCCATGGAGATCAGGGTGTCTATGCTTTCTTCCTTTGCATCCGATATGAAGGAGCAGGTATTTACAACGGCGATATCCGCTTCGGATTCGTCATTTGTTATCTCATGACCCGCCTCGGCAAGCTGTCCCATCATCATCTCGGTATCAACGAGATTCTTGTCGCAGCCTAAGGATACAAACACAATTTTCATAAAAAAACAAAAAAGGGAACACTCGTCGCGTAAAACACACAACCTGTTCCCTCCCTTTCTTTATCGGATTTTATTCTTCTTCATCCTTTTCGTTAAGGATCTGTATATCACCGTTGTACAGTTCCTCAACTGCGATGCTTAAAGGCTTCTTGTCGGCTACGGTCTGGGCATCCTCACCGTCGATGAGGTAACCGTCGATAAGCTGACGGGCGCGGCGGCTTGTAGCCATAACGATGGAATAACGGCTGTTTACTACCTTGGCTTCGCCGGGTTCAACATCGCTGTTAACCTTTTCCATAAGATCTGTGTAAGACGGATGTAACATGTTTATCTCTCCTATTCTCTATATGTTTTTGATTTCTTTTGTTATCTTCTCTATAAAAGCGGTCTGATTTGACGTGGCAAGTCTCCTGGCCTGGATAAGGCCGTGAAGTTTTGCGGCTGCCGTCTCAAGATCGTCGTTTATCAGAACGTAGTCGTATCTGTCTATGAAGTCCGCTTCGCGCTTGGCCTGGTTGACGCGGCGCATGATCACTTCTTCGGTTTCCGTCCCACGGTTTCTTAAGCGCTCAAGCCATACCTTTGCATCAGGCGGGCAAATGAACACCGAGACAACCTCGGGATATTTTTCCATGACCTGCAAGGCGCCCTGAACTTCGATATCAAGCAGAACACTCTTGCCCTCTTTTAAACGGTCGTAAACATAATCCCTGGGAGTTCCGTAATAATTGTCGCAATAGGTGGCATGCTCGATCAGCCCGTCCTTCTTTATCGTCTCTTCAAACTGCTCCCTGGTCACAAAGAAATAATCCTTCCCGTCCACCTCTCCGGGTCTCGGGGACCTCGTGGTCATTGAAACCGAAAACGCATAATCGTCGTAGTCGGTAAGCAGTTTCTTTAAAAGCGTTCCTTTTCCTGCACCGGAAAAGCCGGACAGTATGATCAGTAATCCATCCATAGGCACTCTCCCTTATTCGATATTTTGAATCTGTTCACGTACCTTCTCAATCTCTGTCTTTAATTCGATCGCATGATCGCTGGTGGAAAGATCGTTGGACTTGGAAAGCATGGTATTTGCTTCGCGGTTCATCTCCTGAGCGATGAAGTCGAGCTTTCTTCCGCAGCTTCCGCCTTCCGTAAGGGTGCTCTTTGTGGTCTCGATATGGCTTGTGAGCCTTACGATTTCCTCGTCGATGCAGACCTTGTCCGCAAAGAGTGTAACCTCCATCAGAAGCCTTGTCTCATCAACCTTGGTATCCTGCAAAAGGTCTGCGACCTTATCCCTTAATCCCTGCTTGTACTCTTCAATGACTCCCGGAGCCCGATCCTTGATGTATGCAACATGTGTGAGCATATCATCGAGCTTGTCGATAAGATCGGTCTTAAGGTTCTCACCTTCCCTGATCCTTGACTCAACAAAATGCTCGGCAGCTTCGCAGAGAGCCTTCTTAAGCTCCGACCAGATCTCATCCTCGTCTACTTCAATTTCCTCCTGAGTGAAGACTTCGGGGAACTTTGCAAGGGATGATGCCCTGATCTCGGCATCCAGACCGAATTCATCCGACATCTGTCTGATGTACTTAAGATATTCGGCTGCCACTTCACGATTATACTTTATCCCTACATTGTCGTCGGTAAAATCCTCCATCGTAATATAAACATCGACTTTACCTCTCTGGATGTAGTTCTTAAGTTCGTTTCTGATTGCGGCCTCAAAGATATTTAACTTCTTGGGCATCTTGATGGCCAGATCCAGATACCTGTGATTCACGGACTTTATCTCAACCGTGAATTTACGCTTCGAAGAGGCATATTCCGCCCTTCCGAAGCCTGTCATACTCTTTATCATATTTATGTACCCCTGAACAATACTTGTCTGATATGCAATCTTTCCCATGATTTCATTGCATATCATTTTTCATTATATGAAACTTTCAATTGTCGGTCAAGACAAATCCTGCTGCTTTTCAGCCCTTACAAGAGCCTCATCAATATGATCGCAGAAGTTTTCCCTGCCGATCTTCTCAACAAGTCCGCTCTTCTCAAGCACCGACATGGGCTGCTCGTTTACGTGGGATAAGATAAGACGCACGTTCTTTGCCTTACAATCCTCGTAAAGGGAATTAAGTGAATTGACCGCAGTGGAATCGATGGCATTTACGCTTCTCATTCTTAAGATAAGATTCGTCATGCTCTCCGATACGGCGATACCCAGGATCTTGTCCGCAGCTCCGAAGAACATGGGACCTGAGATCTCGTAAACCATTGTGTGCTCGGGAACCTTTCTCAAAGTGATGGAATCGGGATCGTTCGCATCGTCCACAAGCTTCCAGCCCGTAACAAGAGTCACATCGCTCATTCTCTTAATGAAGAGCACGCATGTAAGGATCATACCGATCTCGATGGCAACCACAAGGTCAAATACTACCGTAAGAACAAAGGTCACCACAAGAACAAGGATATCCGACTTGGGCGCTGTCTTGCAAAGCTTTGCGAAAGTCCTCCAGCCGCACATGTTGTAAGCAACCATGAAAAGAATGGCAGCGATGGTGGGCATGGGGATAAGTGCCGCATAAGGCATAAGAACAACAAGAACAAGAAGAAGCACAACAGCATGTACCATTCCGGCAATGGGTGTACGTCCGCCGTTCTTTACATTGGCCGCGGTTCTGGCAATGGCTCCCGTTGCGGGGATACCGCCGAAAAGCGCACTGGCGATGTTACCTGCGCCCTGTGCAACAAGCTCCATATTGGAATTGTGTCTTGAATTTACCATTGAATCCGATACAACACAGGAAAGAAGTGACTCAATGGCCGCAAGTATGGCAATGGTAAATGCATTGGGAACAAGCTCCACTATCTTCTTCCATGTAACGGAAGGAATGCTGAATACGGGAAGCGCATTGGTGATGGTATAAAGATCACCGATGGTATTAACCTGCATGTCAAGAAGCTTCACCATGAAGATTCCCACGATGACCGCAATAAGTGAAGGCGGGATCATGGATAAGAACTTAGGCCTCTTTATCATGGGCCATACGATAAGTATCGCAAGGCTCACAAGGCCCACGACGAATGCCTGCCAGTTAAATGTGTTGATAAACTTAAAATCATATACAAGCTTGTCCACAGTCTCAATAAGGGGCTCCTCGGAAACGACCGTAAGTCCGAGGAAATCCTTGATCTGACCTATGACAATGGTAACGGCGATACCTGCGGTAAAGCCCGTTGTTATTGTAAAAGGAATGAATTTGATAAGGGTTCCCAGCTTGAAAACACCCATGAGGATCAGAATGATACCTGCCATTATGGTGGCGATCACAAGTCCGTCCATTCCCTGGGTTGCCACAACTCCGGCAACTATGGTTGCAAATGCCGCCGTGGGCCCGCTTATCTGAACACGGCTTCCGCCGAGGAATGAGATAACGAAGCCTGCGATGATGGCTGTATAGATACCCTTTTCAGGTGTCACGCCCGAAGCAAGCGCAAGGGCTATGGACAAGGGAAGCGCGATGATGGCTACGATGATGCCGGCAACAACGTCCTTGGCGAACTGCTGTCCCGTATAGCCCTTCATAACGGAAAAAAGTTTCGGCTTTAAATTACTCATTATTGTTTATCCTTCCTTTTTAGTTCTGCATAAAACAGATACTGCTGTATCACGCCCCCGCAGCCCTCATAGGGTGTAAGATCAAGTCCCTTCGGATAATACTCGTCCATCAATTGCTTAACGTGGGTGTCCACGGGAAAAGCCCCGATCATATGAAGTCCGAAAAGGCAGATACAGTTTGCGACTTTCTTTCCGATGCCCTTTCTCTCCAAAAGGGCACCCAAGGCAATGTTGTAATCCATTTTTTCAAGTCCGTCAAGCCAATTCGGATTTTCAAGGGTAAATTCACACAGTTCCTTTAAGTATTCCGCCCTGTACCCAAATCCCATTGTTTTGTCGTCAAATACCTCGAGGGGTATCTCGGAAGGCCCCGGAAATCTGAAACCGCCGCCCTCTGCGGGAAGATTGCAATAAGAACAAAGCTTCTCGATACTTCCGCGGATCCTTGGAATATTGTTGTTCTGGGAAATGATGAAGCTTACCACCGTTTCCCAAAGGTCCTGCTTAAGGATCCTTATCCCGCTTCCCGCTTTGTAACACTCTTTTAAGTGACTGTCTCCGAAACGTTCGATCTT
>JAEEGL013993756.1_pt1 | contig 30771 bp, 44 predicted proteins | sample 9134231 | NCBI WGS metagenome assembly JAEEGL01 (sample SAMN16246548, study PRJNA631951) | gut metagenome | biome: gut microbiome; feature: rumen; material: fiber-attached | host: Bos | place: Iran: Karaj | collected 2018-10 | reverse complement strand
GGCGGCTAAGTGCAGTCCCAGCAAGCGTTTCTCGTTCAAGTGGGGCTGTGGATAACTATGTGGACAAACTCAAACGCCGCTTCTTTGATACACAAAAAGCAAGGCGTCATGCGGCTCCCAAAACTTTTTGTACGATATACCCCCTGGGGGGTTATCAGTGCAGTTATTTGCACCGATTTCCTAAAACGTTTTTTGCCCGTGAAATCTGCGTGATCAATGCGAGGCTTTGCCCTTGCGGGCAGAGTTGCCCGCCCCCAAACGCCCCCAAACGCCCCCAAAAACTTTTCACGCTCATTTTTCCGCGCTCAAAAACTGTAGTGATTTCAAGGGGTTCAAACTTTTTCGCGAGAAAAATGCATAGCCCCAAAAATTTTTCTTGACACCCATAACGGGATCGGCTATCATCCTTGCAGACGGGGCAAGCAAAGGGCAAGCCCCAAAAACTGAAGGCCCCCGGGGATCGGGGGCAAGGGAGCTTGAAGATGGACGCCAACGAAATCAAAGAACGCCTTGCGGAAATCGTAGACAGCCTTTTTGAGGCGCAAAGCCGCAATGACTACCTCTTGATTGAAGAACTTAAGTTTCGGCGAATGCATTTGATGCGCGAGCTTGATTTTGCCATTGCCGAGCAAAGTGAGCTTGACGAATGCCAAAACGTTTTAGACTGCATTGAAAGCCTTTGATTTTCAAGGCCTTTTTTAAGGGGTTTCAAAAAAAATCGTGAGCCCCTTGAAAAAGTTCTTGACGCCCAAAAAACAAGGGCGTAGAATCAAAACAGCCCCGAGGCAATGACGCCAAAGGGGCCCTAAACTGAAGGGCGGCGGGAGCCGCCAAAGGGAGCTTGATGATGTTGATCCGATTGACCGAAGACCAGAAGAGCATCGCGGCTAAGACCATCAAGAGCGCTTTTCATTCGCGCTTTGTGAGTGCTGATGAATGGGACTACTCCCAAGGTTTAGTCGACTGGACTTGCGATAGCCCCGATCTTATCCGTGACGTTTACGATGATGTTGATAAGCTTGAAGATCGAAAAGTAATCTTCAGGAACAGCGAAGCGGATTACGCAATCGCTGGACTGCATACCGAGACTATGCCGCGCTTTGTCTCAAAACTGAATGATTTTGCAAATCGGTGGGCCGAGGCAGTCATCACGATTGCGCAACAAAAGTGCAGCGATGAAGAGATCGACGATCTCATCTGTGATGAGACTGCTATCACAGGGGCTCTGTGTGATCTGAACATCTCACCCTTTGATCCTATGGTCAGAGCATTCGCAGATTGTCACCTAAAAGGGATTGAGCGCTTCTTGGAGGATCGTCTGGGGTACATGTCTTATCACTACATGATGTATGGACGCCAAGTGATCCTAGGCAGCTTTGATCATCTTTTCGGTGAGAGCTTCACGGTTGAAAGCCTTGTGCAAATTGGACGATGCATGCAAAGCAATAAACGCTCATCTCTCTTGAAAGAGTATGAGATCAGGATGGTCTTATACAATGATCCCATGCTTGAAGCTGATAATCCTGAACACTTTTTAAGGCATGCCATCGACGATGAGCTATTCCGAGTCAAGCATGAGATTGAAGATGAAGCAGATGAGATCAGAGACGAGGCCAGATACTATGATTACACGTGATGACATGGATTGTCCTCACATCACGGAGCTTTTCCCCCCTCTCCCCTCAGATGCAGGGGGGAGGGCGAAAGCCTTACATGATGTGATTTCAACTGCGTATGCAGCCATCAATATTGTTGCGGGGAAAGACAAGCTTTCAGAGCTTGAACAGATCCCCCGTGATGAGCTTGACGGCAAAACAGAAAGAGCTGTCTTAAATGAGATCTGGATTGCACTTGAAGAAGCAAACCATCTCTCAATGCTTTTAAATGAATGTTATTCTTGGATGGGTGAGAAATGAGCTTTAACAAAGTCATCTTACAGGGGCGGCTCGGCGCCGATCCTAACATCAAAACAGTAAACGATACAACGTCTGTGTGTGCGTTATCTGTTGCCACCACCCGTGTAATCACAGACCGCAACGGGGGAAAACAAGAGATCACAGACTGGCATGCAGTCTCGGTCTGGGGCAAGCAGGCTCTGGCGTGTCATGACCGTCTGCATAAAGGATCAAATGTCTTGATTGAGGGTGCAATCCGTTACACCGAGTATCAAGACAATCAAGGGGTTACGCGCAAAAAAACAGAGATCGTCGCTTCAAGCGTTGTGTTTTTGGATCCCGCTCAAGGGGGGCAAACAAACCGCCCCTCAAATCCGCCGCAAACGGCCCCTCAATCCCCGCAAGGGGGCGGCTGGGGTAATTATGCCCCCAAGCCTCAAAACAGCCCTCAAAACGGATGGAATCAAGGCGAGGGATGGGTGCAAGATAACCCCGCAAAAGATGTTCCTTGGTAAAGGGGGGCGGTTATGACAAAGCAAGAGATCATCGCAGTTTTCAAGCTTGCCTCCCTTCAAGGGGGGGCAAGAGAACAGATTGAAGATTTTAATGAGCTATACATACAAGCGCTTGCATCATATGCGAAGCTTTCCCCTTCGCAACAAAGGGAGATTGATGTCATGGTTCAGGGGGGAAGAGATGGCACGCGATAACCAGAAGGATTTCTTTGATGCCGCAAAGGCTTTGTACAGCATGGTTATTGATCTCTGGGACAGAAAGAATAAGCGATTTTATGCGCTGACCGAGGGAGATTGTTCAAATTTTACGTACTACACAAGAGTCCTCTCAGATGCTGCAAATCAGATCTATGATGACCATGTTTCAAAGGGAAGAAAAAAATGACGTCTAAACAAATCACCGCCACTTTGCTTGCGTTTTACAAACTCCCCTTGAAGGGGGATGAGATTGAAAAAAACAAATGGCGCTTTTGGACAGCTTGCGATGAATACCGCAAACAGCCTGATGTTGAGCGGGCAATCATTGATCGTAATGTTTTCAAGGGGCTTAGCAATGCTTAATGTGATTGCGGGTGTGTTTTACTTTGTCTGTTTTGCCTTGATTGCATATGGCTTGATTGCATGATTGAAGCCTTGATCGGGGTGGGGGTTGTCATCTGTTTTATTCTTATCGGCTCAAGTTACGATGAGAATGAAGCGGATGACACCGCGCAACAATATGAGATGAAATCAACAAAAGAAGAGCTTGAGCAAAGACGAAAGGAGCTTGAAAGATGACAAAAAGAGATGTCGCTATTGAGGCGGCTTATAAAAAGATTCGTCCCATTGCAAAAGAGAAGGGGGCTTTTTGGGATACTGAGATCCGATCTCTCTACCCCTCACAGGGGGGACTCTACGCGGCTCGGAAGATAGCAGAGAAGATGGGATTCACTGAGCATGAGATACGAATGCCTCAAAGTAATGTGATTCACAATCTTTTTGCTTGTGACAGAGCAACGGCAGAGAGAGAACTCTTATCCTGCATTCACACCATCATTGCATGGGGGGCAAAAGAAGACAATGACAACGACTGAGCAAACATCACTTATCCCTTTCTTTCACGTGGTAAACCTTTGGTTTGAGGACAACACAAAGAGGGGTGGAGAAACGGCTGAGAGTGTTTTTCTCTATCAGCTGAAACAATATCAAATGCCTCACTGTGATTACTTCAACAACACAAAAGCCGTTCTTTCTGACAGTGTCTTAAAGGACTGCATCAGATGGGCGGCAGAAATGCATGGTTGTCTTTATCTCACCCCCCCAAAGGGTGAGCCTTACATCAAAGGGCGTCACTATGTCTGTAAGAACCCATCAAAGGCTGAACAGACAAAAGGGGAGCCTGTAACAGTCTAGATAAGACAAGGGGATGTAATAAGCTATGCCATCGACTGAAGAGATCGAAGCCATCCGCAACAAGATAAGAGCAGAGGCGGATGCAAATACAGCGGTAAAACTGGCTGAACGCTTGCGCAAGGGTTACACAGGGGAACTCCCCCCTGTAAAGGGGCATACTGAAACAACGTATCTCTGCAAGGTTGCAAGGCAGGCAAAACCTGAAGAGTTTATGTTTTACAAGAAAAACATCTTCAGACGTTCAGATGTTCCGATCACTGTCTTGTTGCAGTTTGTTAACATGTTTCTTGGCATCAAAGAAGAGCCCGAGCCCGCCTTTAAAAAAGAAGAGCGGGTAACAGAAGACAATGAGCTGTTAAAGACTGTTAAAGAGATGCAATTAACACTTGAGCGCTTAACGCGTCTCGTCGTCAGAATCACAGAAGAACTCTAGAGAAAGGGATAAGACATGGTACCCGAAAAGATGGATGATGCCGACGCTTTATTGCAACTTTCTACTTTTGTCAATGATAACTACAATCTTATCAGGGACTTAAGAGAAAACGCCATGCTGCATATGATGTTTTCAAAAGAGCTTGGCAAGCTTCATGACATTCTTTTGAATCTCATGTTTAGCCTTCAAAAGTGCAATGAAGGCTGGGGGGGTGAAAAATGAAACAAGAAGATAAGACACTTGAGAACGATGTGATCAGCGCTCTAAGAAGGGCAATGTGTCACAACGATGGATGCTTCGCTGAAATCTGCAAATGCATGAAAAGGGTTAAAGATCTGGAGCAAAGAGAAGATGCACAAATTGAATGCAATGCGATGCTTCAATGGCATATCACAGAACAAAAGATCCGCATCGATAAGATTGAAAAGATTCTTAACACTATAAGAGAAGCGCTTGCAGATAAGAAGTCTAAAGAAAATGAATGATGTGATTGTTTTACAGCGGCTCTTAAAAGAGATGGACCGCCGCCTTCAAGCAGGATTTTTCCCCCCGCAAGCGATTGCGGGGGTGGGGGCGGTGCAAGCTCTTATAAGAGAACTCATTGAGAAGAGCAAGGCATTTGATAAGGCTGGGGGTAACATGAAAAGCCTCGGGGGGATGCTTAGAAGATGACTGAAGAAGAAAAGAAGGACGTCAGCAATGCAATGGGATGGTTGGAGAGCCTTCTCGATGACATGGAAGACAACTGGGACGATACAGAGCCTGTCCATGAGTGTGACTATGACAGATGGCGGGAGACGATCATCAAAGTTTATGACATCCTTCTTGATTTAAGGGAGGCTTAGAACATGAGCAAAAAAACACCAGAAAAGACGATTCATGCGGTTGAAGCGCTGTTTGATGCGGGGAAAACAAGGCATGAGATCGCAGCGCTTCTCGGCTTGTCTTATAACACTGTGAAAGGGTTGCTGTTAGCTTATCTTACAACCCAAAGACAAAAAGAGCGCGAACCAGCCCCGCCCCCTGAACAAAAAGAGCTCCCCTTGACAGAAAAAGAGCTCCCAAAGCGTCTCACAAGAGATGATTTGTTTGAGTTAATAGACAATGCTGTAAGGGCTGGGCATAAAGTATGCCTTGAAATTTTCGATGAATAGGGGGGGTGATGAGCGTATTCACACAAAATATATTTGATGCAATAGGGAGAACTGTTTCCGCTTGCAGTCACAAGCTTTACACAATGTATGAGGATATAGATGAAGAAACAGAAGAAGCGAAACTCCTGTATGATGTCATGACAAACCTAAGGCAAATTAATTTGACGCTTATAAGCCTTAGTAAGTCATATGTTGACACCCCTTTTGGAAGCGATGACTAAAAATTTTGCTTTATTGCGCGCCTAGAATAGGGGGATTTTGTGGAGGGGGAAAGAGTTGAACTTTCAAAGCCGACCGGCAGCAAGGGTTTTACGGACCCCCGGGTTTTTCCGATTCCCTACCCCTCCAAAGGGAGCCAAGGGGGGGATTTGAACCCCCATAAACCGCATTACAAGTGCGGTGTTTTACCGTTAAACTACCCCGGCTGGTCGAAAGGGGGGGCCATCTCAACCCCCATACTCCCCTCCCCCGAGGGGTACTCTCTCTTAAGCTACCTCCGATGAAAAGGAGAATATCAGCAATGTTTCTAGATGTCAAGGGGATTGAAAAATTGGAAAACCGATCACAAATCAGAGTCTGTCAAATCGAGACAAAATCAGACGCTTATAAAAAGTTCTCGGTCATAAGAGAGCGGCTGCGGGGAGATGACATCCTTTTTCTTATCACAGTCGAAAGAGGCCCCGCTGTGATTGACCCTATGCCCACCGATCTCATAGAGGGGCTTCTTTTGGCCGCAAGAATTGTAATCACAAATGACATCAAAGAAGGCTGGATTATCGAATGAGAACAACAAAACTCCAGTGTTTAACAGAACATCATGAGCAAGTTTTGCTTTTGAAGTGGTTTCGTTTTTGGGCCCCCTTAAAGGGGGTGGATCCGCGTCTATTATACGCGATCCCTAACGGGGGCCTTAGAAACCGCGTAACAGCCTATTCAATCAAGCAAGAGGGGGCCGTGGCGGGCGTTCCTGACTTGTTCTTGGCAATTCCCCGTGGGGGGAAATGCGGGCTCTACATTGAGATGAAAAGAGCTGTCGGCGGCAAGTTGTCAAAAGACCAGAAAGAAATGCTCCCCCTGTTAGAGGCGCAAGGCTATGCGATTTGTCTTGCAAGGGGGCGCGCAAATGCAATAGACGCAATTAAAAGCTACATGGGATGGGAGGAAGATTAAAATGAAACAAAAAGAGTCTGTTCGGCTTCAAAGGCTACAAGATTCTTTATTCAACAAGGGGAAATGATGTTTGACTGGGTGTTTGAATTAAACAACACAATAACATTGATTGACCGCCCCCCCGCTGTTTCGAGGGAAGTGAAGCCCGTATGGGCCGCTGAACTTGACGCAATACAAGCGGATAAGCTGTTTTCTTATGATAAGGGGGCTAAGAACCCCCTTCTTTGGAGGGTTGCAAATAGATACTTTTACAAGGGGGATTTGGTCTTTAAGACGCATAACAAAGGAGAAAAAGAACCCCCCGAGATTGAGCTTGCGGCGTTGCCCTTGGCAATACATGACACAAAGCATTTTGACGAAATCACAAGCGCGCAGATGCAAGAAATGTTTGCCCGTAACGCCCCCCTTTTAGACCGCTTAACAAAAGAAACCGTCCAAATCATACGGGATAACATAAGAGAGCACGGGGGAGAGTTTGATGCTTACGTTCTGAGCTTTTCAGGGGGGAAAGATTCGACAGTTTTACTTGCGGTCACATTAGAAGCTTTTGATGGCAAAATCCCCCTTCATGTGAACTTTAGTGATACTCACATGGAGTATGATGAAACCCTTGAACATGTAAACCAAGTCTTCAAGAAGCTTTCAAAAAAGAAAAATGTAACATGCTCCATAAGCAAATCTGAGATGACAGCGGACGAAAGCTGGTCTCTTATTGGCTTTCCTTCAAGGTTAAAACGCTGGTGTTGCAAGGTGCATAAAGTTGCACCATCTTTTCATACCCTTAAAAGAAAAGGGATAGAAGCCCCCCTTTTCATAACAGGACAAAGGGCCTCGGAATCAATACAACGCGCAAAATATGAGATCTTTACAAAGGGGGCGGGGGAGCTTAGCACATCAGCATTACAACCTATTTTAAAGTGGGGCGCGGCTGAAATTTGGCTTTACATCTTATCGCATAATCTCCCCTTCAATCCCCTTTACAAACGCGGGGCTAAGCGCGTCGGCTGTATTTTGTGCCCAATGGGTGCAAATGATATTCAATCTGCAAACAAAGCGGATGTCCTTTATAACATCATAAAACAACAAATCTCTTCAGATGAAGCTTTCACAAAAGAACATTGGAAATCACAAACGGGCGGTCTTTACTTACCAGCCCCCCCGCGCGGGGTGGTCGAAAAAGAGAAAATAACCCCCCTTTGCAGCGAAAAAGACGCGCAAGGGGCGTGGCTCGGGGTAATTGACACCCCTTGGCAAAACCCCTTTCTATACACTCAGAACGGGCTTAAAAAGACCGTTCAAAAGGGATACGTCATCAAAGCCCTTTACTGCATCGGTTGCGGTGTATGCGGCATTTATTGCCCGCAAAACGCCATCTCTTTTGAAAAGGGGGAGGATTCAAAGATAAGAGTCAAGATAGACGACCGATGCATTAAGTGCTTTAAATGCCTTTTTGCAAATGAGAGAAGTCATGATTTTTGTCTTGTACATGCAAGGCAACGTCTAAGCTTAGAACAGACAAAAAAGAAGGCGGGCTTAAGTGACTAAACAAGAGATTTTGATGGCTTTGCTTGTGCTTGTACAAATCATCTTAACAATTGCAATCTTTTCAATGAAGGGGGGTGGAGCATGAAAAAGCAAACCTGTTATCAATGCGGGGCCCCCCTTACGAAAGACGAAAGGGGGATTTGCTGCAAATACCTAGCCCCGGGGCAAGCGCGGCTTTGTTTGACTCATCTTGCAGAAATGTTAAACGTCCCCCGTGATTTCTTGGTAGAAAAGATTGAAGACTTAAAAGAGGGCGGTTGCCCCCTGTTTTCATGAGTGGCTGTTTCCAAAATGGAAACAGTTGACAAAAGACAAAAACACAAAGAAAGGCGGTGTCATGTCTTATTCAAATCGCAAAAGAAAAATTCAAGATGATTACAAAGAGACTGTTTACAATGCTTATGCAAACGGGGCAAGCTTTGAAGACATTGCGCGCATGGGAATAACAAAGCCGCAAGCAATTGCAATGATTGTGCAATATTCAAAAGAGAAAAAGCTCCCCTCTTATCAAAGTCTTAGGCTGCGACGGGAGCTTAAAGAAAAGCTTTACATCCCTGAAAACATCACACAAAAAGAGCCTCCAAATGAGAATTGCTTTGCATTCCCTTACAGGGGGGAGAATGAAACCCCCCCGCGCAAATCGCCCGATTCAATCTTATGGGAGGTTTTTACTTTGGTCAAAAGGGCTCTTGATGAAGGTAAAATCTTACGGATTGAGATAAAAGGGGAATGAAAGACATCACAGCACAGCATTTAAAAGACATTTATAAGTGTCTTTATCGGGGCCTCACATATTCCCAAACAGCAAAAGAAATAGGGATTACGCGGGCTTACGTTGCGGTCTTAATGCATAAATATCGTTCTTCTTTTATCCCCGTTGAAAAGGGGGATACTTGGCAAGACATCTTAAACACTGTCAAAAAACATAGGGGAGGGATTATGCCTTTTCAGAATAAGAAACCAAACGAAAGAAGCGGGGGCCTTTTACCCCCTGAAAAATGGCAAAACGGATGGATAGTCAATAAAAAACAGAGAGTCGAAAGCCCAAATCACAGCGGAGAATTTGGCAACGTTTACGGCATTGTGACTCATTACACAGCTTGCCCCCGTGTAACAGAGAACAATGAAGAAAGAATCTCAAACTGGCTTAAAAACAAAGGGAAAGCCTCTACTCACTTTGTTATTTTAAGGGATGGGACAATCATTCAAGGCGTCCCGATAACTCACAAGGCATGGCATGCGGGCGAGTCTTCAATCACAGTAGGGGGGCGCGTTTTGAAATCGCTGAACAATTACACCATAGGGATTGATTTTGATAACATAGGCCCCCTTAAGAAGATAAAGCAGTGGGACAAAGAAGCGGGGAAAGATGCCTCTTATTTCACAGACTGCTTTAAAGCAAAATGGCTTTATGATGCAGTCTATTTGCCAAAATCAAAGGGGGGTGAATATTGGGAGCCTTACACCGCTGAACAGATTTGTTCTTATATTGATTTGACCGAGCTTCTTTTAGAGCATTTCAAAATTGGAATCTATAACATTTGGGGCCATTCTGACGTTTCCCCCGGGAGAAAGATTGACCCAGGGGGGGCCTTTCCTTGGGATTTTGTCAGGGGGGCGTTAGGGGACGAAGCGCTTGAAACAACCCCATCAATGTTAATGGACTTGCAAAAAATGACATGCTATAAACGCAAGCTGCATAACGGGACAAATCTTGTCCCCCTTGTTTTGCGCGTGTATGATGTGGAAGATGAAGACGATGAGAAAGAGGGGGAGACTTAAGAGATGGACACGCAACAAGCCGTAAACATTGTCGATTTTTTCGGCCAGTATGGTGTTACCGGTCTTATCTGCATCTTAGGGGGGGCCGTCGTCTATCTGTACAGACAACACGCCGCCCTTTCAAAAGAGGTAAGGGGGATGGTTGAAAAGTACGCCGCCGATCTTGCCTTATGCCAGAAAGACACCCTTAACGCCTTGAATGCTTCAACCGAGGCGGTTAAGGGGGTTCAACAAGCTCTTAAGGAGTTCAAAGATGCGATAAAATAACAAAAAAAAAGAGGGATAGCCAAAAGGCCCCCCTCTTTTAATGCCCGCGTCTTATCCTACCGTGTCTTGTTACCAGCAAGAACAACTAACGCCCCCTTGAGCTTTAAAGGGGGTGCGTTCCCGTCCCAGTCGACAAGGCACATATTACACCCCCCTTTGATTCAAAGTCAATCAGAAAGGCTTGTTTGATCCTATCTCAAACAGATTGTAGGTTTGCGGGGACGTGTTATAAAGTGTTGTCTGCTCCATAAGAAAAACCGCCCCCCTTGTATCGATTCCGCTGTTAAGAGTTATTGAATTGCCAGAAATAGAAGTGATTGTTCTTGTGTTGAGATTGCCTAAAGCATCAAAGATTGCAACAGATGCTCCCACCCTGAAATAAGAAATGTCATTGATTGTCCCGTAAGAGGGGGTGCAATCATGCAAGGGTAAAGAAAAAGTCGTCTGCGTTGAAGTTGAAGAAATGAGCGCCCAGGGGTGATAACCCGCTGTAAAGATGTTCCCCCTTGCCGCAAGGCATGTGATATTAACGACATCGTTCATGATGTCATGCTCAATCTCTGTTATGCGCGCAAGATGAGACGAAACCCCCCTTTCGATTCCGTAACCGTAAAGATAAGAGCTTGTAACGGTCAAAACGTCGCCAACTGTTAAATTGACCGCCTTTGCAAAGGGAAGCGTAAACGCCCATTTTCTAAAGGGTTTTCCGTGAGTCTCTATACAGCGTGAAAAAGCCGATGTCATTGCGTTTCTTATATTTGTCCCCTGTTGCCATCTTGCCCCCTCAATATTGACTTCAAGCGCGCTCCCTTGGCCGTACACTTGCACCGCGTCAACATCAGTGAATGTTATTTCGTCTTCCCCGTTTTTCATCACATATGATGTAATAATTCCCCCTTCAAGGGAGCTTTTGGGAAGTCCAATAAAATCATCATCTGTTACGGTCAAAACAGATTCTTGAGCAATAGGGGGGGTTACGGGGATGCGCGCTATCTTATAAGAATCATTAATGATTTTGCCAGCAATCCCCGTTCCCGAAAGCAAAAGAGCGGGCAAAATCACATCACAGACCGCCTCACTTGTGACATCAAAAACCCACCCCCGCAATCCTGAAAGAGACAAATCAAGAGAGAAGAAAGAATCCAAATCAATCCATTCTTCAGGGATAGACAGGCCCCGCGACAATGTGCCATAAGTCCCCCCCACCCCGTCTATCGATTCAAGAATATCAATCATGCCAACAGACTCGGGGGCTTGCGGTGTCAACTGAGAGCGTTCAAAGGTTGCCCGCGCCCCTCCCCAGTCCCCTATTCCCGCGTAATAAGGGGGGGCTGCGAATCGACAGCGATAAAGATATCCATAGGCCCCGGATTCAACAAATGAAAGGCTAAGGGGGGCCTCAAAAGCTTTGTCCGTATGAGGCTCGGCCCAAGTTGCTTTTGCAATAAAAGAGCCCGTCCCTAATGATTGATTTAACAGAATAAACTCTTCGCCAAACTCCCACCATCTATCTGCAAGTAAGGGGGGGTCCAGATTTTGAATCACTCTTGTTTTGTCAACCCAAGTAACAATTTGGCTCAGATGCAAATCAGGATTTGAGCCCTTGAAGCTCCGATCAATCCCCCTTGCACTTGGTCTTATTGGATAGCGCAAAAGCCCGTCCCAGCTAGAATTAATAGCCGCGCTTGCCCAATTATCAACGGGGGGCAAGTGAAAGCTTAAAGACCCCCCTTGCGATGAGCGGGAAGGGGAGCGCAAGGGCAAAGGCGTTGCAAAATCTTCTGATACCGCAGACGACCACCCGATCACATCTTCATCGGGGGGAATCGATATCGTGTAAAGATGCCCGTAATACCAAGAAAAAGCCCCCACAAGCTTTGTAAAATACCCCGTAGGGGTAACAATGCACAGTGGGTCAATCTCTGAAGGAGAAGACGGGATAAGAGGGCGGTTTGTTGCTTCTGTTAAACAATCATCGAAAACATCAGATAAATTCTTATATCCCGCAGTTTGATAAGACAAGCTTAAACGCTGCAAATTGCCCAAAGATGCGAAAACAGGCTGGTTTTCAAAAACGGGGGCGTTGAAGGGGACGATGGCCCAAGTATAAGATGATACTATACTTAAATCAGAGCAAACAACATCTTGCCCCCCTATGATGGCCTTCATGCTTTCGTCGTCTGTTAGGCAAAAGTTTTTTGTTAGAAACAAACAACCCGTTTCTTCAAAATCCCTGTTATAACTCAGAGAAAGGGATCCGTTTGTATAGTACCCCCCCACCCCCACTGATGTTGAAGCAAAGAGGTTAGGAACCTTATAACTTCTTGAAAAATAATGATATTCAGAAAGATTGACAACTGAAGGCAAAAAGCCCCCGAGGCTATCTGTTAATTTCCCCGCAAGGGGGGCCCAATTCAAAACAACCGTGTCATCTTCAAGACGCGGGGCGTCTGTTAATTGTCCGATCCTCCAAAGGGTTTCTATTCCCCCCTTTCGATGATACAGATAAACAAGACGCCCCACCCACGCAAATGGATAAGATGATACGACAGGAAGTTGGTTTAATTCTGTGTTGCCGTAATGAGGTAAAGAAAGGGATCCGTATTGCCCCCGAGCCACTGTGATTGTTTTTGTGTTAGTGTCAGAAGCTGTAACAGCTGTGATTTTCAAACACTCTGTCCCGATATGAATATATCGATTAACAACAATCCCAGACACATCTCCCACGATGGTGCAACTTGTCGCGGTTGAAGAAAGGGTGGTTGATAGTCGGGGAGCATCAAAGGGGGCGAATAACCCCCCAAAAACCCGCTCTGGCTGCCTTTCGTCCCCCTCCCCCCATAATCTACGCGGCAACGTGATTGAAGCGCCCCCTGATGCCTCTAAAGGGGCATGAATATCAAGCGACGATGACAGCGCAGAAAAGGAGATGATCGAATCTTTGACAATCCGCGCCGCCTCTGCAATCTCCCCGCAAGCAAAAACGGGCTCAATTCCGCCAAAAGAAACAAGCCACCCGTCCCGCATATCACCCCCCTTTACTCGGTCACATCAGGGGGGAATTGCCAAGCGTCAACATAGACAAGCCCCGTCCCCGCTGAACTGCCAAGAGATGAAGTTGCATTTTTTGCATCATATGAGACTTTTTGAACCCCCGCAACATAAGAGCCGCTAAAGTTTGCCCCTGTTATTGTTCCCGGTCCATCCGCCCCTAAATATTGCAAAAAGTTGCTACTGTAGACAGAAGACCCAGTCTGGCTCCCGTAAGAGGTGAGTTGTCCCTTGTTCCCGTCATCACATGAAAAAAAGACATGATGGGGGCAAAAATAGACTGAAAACCATTTCAGCCAGTCCAAAAGAGCTTGAATGTCAGCCGCTTTTACAACTTGCCCCGCCTTCACAGTAAAAGAAGGGAGTCCCGGATAAGATTTCGGAATCATTAGAAAATGTCCTCCTTTGCCATCTCCCCCCCTAACCAGGCAGAAATAGAGCCTATGCATTGATTATGCCAAGAAGCTGGGACGTTCCCTTTTTTCAAAATCCTAGGTCGACCGTAAGCATTGATTTTAACAGGCCAAAAGCGCCGCCCCCCTTCAACAAATGAACCTGAAATCCCTTGCGGGGCTTGAACTTGGCAGAAAATCCCCCGCTCTGTTACCCCGTTGATCGTGACCGCCGCCGCCTCTTTTACCCTTGCTTCATACCCCACCCCCGCAATCTCAACAATTAATCTAAAATCTCCGTAATCATAGGCTGAATCCCTAAAAGCATCTGTCTCCCAAATAGCAATATTTAACACATTGCACCAGTCTGGGGCCCCCTCTCGATAAGGGATGTAATGAGGCATTGTAATAACAGAGTCTCTTATAAAGCCTTCAGGGGCGGCGTAACTGCTTGAATTTGTTGCATAAACATTCAAAGGGGCTGTGTAATTTACTGTGCTTTGAGGCTCACAAGTATGCAGCCAAAGATGAAGGGGGGTTAAAAGCAATTTCTCAAAGAATATCTTTGCACATGAGACAACCCCCCCGCTTAAAATGTCATCTGCTACAAATCTTGGGACACCGCAAAAGTTTTTCTTAGATGAATCAGAAATTGAAGTTGTTAAAGCAGTCGGATAAGCATTGTTCACGGGGGGTGTAATTGATGTATAAACAGAAAAAACGCTCCCCCCTTGGTATATGTTATTTATTGTTGCGGTATCTGTGACAGTATCAGAAACACAACAAACCCAAGAAAATCCCTTAAGAGATGGGGGGAGAGATGAGCTTAAAGAATAGTTATAATTTCTAAATGATGATATTTGCGTTGTGCTATAAGATGACCAGTCTTGAGAAGGTTGATAACCCATCAATCTGTTGTAAAGACCGCTATTGCTTGTAAAAACAGTTTCTGTATCTGCGAAAACAGTCTTTAAAGCACTCCCCCAAAAGGGGACGCCAACTGGGTAAAAGTACCGCCGCGCCCCCGTTGTCCTTTGTGAATAAATCTTCGTTCTTTTGGCAATAGATGAAGAGGGGATAAGAGCATCAGACCAAAGATTGCTTAAGAGCGCCAAAACCTCTTGAAACTCTGAAGGGGTATTATTTGACAGCGCATGTTTTTGCATCTCATCCGCTGTGATGTTTTGTCTTATTGCCATGGGTCTTCCTCCGCTATCACAAGAGAGACTTTGTACCGCCGCGCAATCCCATCATCATATGTCAAGCGAAGTTGAGATGCATCTAAGAGTTGCCCCATGATCCTGTTAGGCATACCGGGAAAATAGGGGTAACAACGGGGGCGCGTAAAAGCCCCAGGCCCCAAAGCCCTGTCAATCCAAATAGTTACGCCGACTTCCGCCCATTTTAAGAAGTCGTCCCAAGTTGTAAGGGGGTCTAATATCCCATCAGGCCCCCCGTCCGTAATAAGACCGCTATCGCTTGCCCCGTCTAGCAATAAATCAATTTGCCAAGTTTTGCGGCGGGAATGTTGCATGTGATAAGACCGCCCCCCCACTGTGACGTGATCAACCGCTGTGCAACGCTCAATCAAAGTAGGGGGAGACGCAAGGGGGCGGCTCGGTTGATACCCGATAAGCATGACATCAGGTTCCCCCCCTTTTCTTGCAAAGGCTCTGTAAACGGGCAAAACTTCAGGCAAATAAACCTCGGCGCTCCCTTGAGTAGCATGCAAAATCAGGGGGGTGTTTTGCCGAAACCAAGGATGCGTCGTCAATGCGTTAGCTGCACCTATATCAACACCGCTTGCAGAAAAGAGATTTAAACCTGTCTCAACATATGATTCCCTTTGTTTGTATGTTAAGAATCCGGGAGAAGGAAGATCAATAACAACACTAGATGAAGAGCTTGAAGATGTGTATTTTCTTGCAGTGAAATTAATATTTGCATAAGGGGTTGCCGTAAGGGGGATGGGATCTTTTGTCTTCATCTCATAAAAAGTCCCGATTTGGTTTGTGTTTACATCCCCCCCGAAAGTGATAAAATCATAACTTAAAACTTGCGAGATATAGGGATAACTTGAAGAAGACGCCCTTTTCTCTGTTATGACCGCCCCACCGAGTCCATAAGAGATGTCACAAGCAACCCCGCCGATATTGTCGCAAGGTTCAATATTGGCAAGCGAAAGCAAAGAGGGGATAACCCCCGCATTTGGGGGGACAGTTTGCCCCCAAAGAGTCGTCCCCCTTAAGGGGGTCAAATCCACCCACGGCAAAATCAAAGGTAAAGGCATATGAGTTGCAAGACTTGGCATTTTTCCCCCCTATTTATTTTGCAATGAGTGATGCATTGATCCGACTCATCCCGCTATTATTTGCGCTTGCGTTTAACCCCTTAATCAGCGCATTTGCGAGCTCGGGGCCGCCCCCTGAATATAACAGATTCACATCAATTGTTTGATGCTGATTGCCCGCCCCCTGGGAGCCCGTTAAAGCCGTTGTAGACGCTGTTTGACCGCTTCCCCCTTGTGAGCTAGCCGCCGCGCTCAAATCAGCCCCAGAAGGGGCGTTAAAGCCGTTTTTCCCAAGTTCCACAAGGCCCTTGGCATATGCCGCCGCGCTTGCCCCCTTGGCAATGCTTGCGGCGGTCAATGCAGCCCCCCTTACAATATCAAGGTTTGCATAGGCTGCGGCGGCTTCTGCCGCATAATCGATAGCGTCTGCGCTTGCCTTAAGCCCGCTTGCGGTCATCTCTACCGCTTGCACCGCCCCCGCGCCAGCCCCCCACTGCTCCATAGCTTGCGCAATGACATTCATGCCATCAATTGTGCTATTCATTGCGGCTTTATTGGCGTCGGAAAGCGCGACCGCGTCTTTGATTTGCTTCAGATATGCCTTGTGATTCTCTTCTTGTGCCTTCTTTCTTGCCGCGTTCACATCACGCATAAGAGCAAGTTCTCTTCTTGCCGATTCTTCATTGAGGGCGGCAATCTGTGACAAGAGATCCTTTTTTCTGTCAATGAAAGCGATTTGCTCTTCTTCAGAAAGCTTTTCAATCTCTTCAAGCGCCGATCTTGTCTGTTCTATTGATTGCTTGATTACGTCCCTTTCGCGCTTGAAACTTTCTTGCAATTTGCTTTCTTCAAATTCTCCCCCCGTTACAGGGCGCAAGGCTTGCGCGGCGGCTATCTTATCCCCGAGGGCTTTCAATTGTTCAGCCCTTTTCTTGTTATCCTGTTCTGTTGCCTTTTGCCGCTCCAAAATCCCCGTCATTTCAATAACGTTGAGCGCTTCTTGTAACAGTTTCGCATCTTTAATCTTTTCTGAAACTTCTTTTTTGCGGCGGTCAATATCTTTGTTTGTGATTTCAAGGGCGGTGTGTTCAGTCATTGCCCAGCGGACTTCCTCCCCCCTTTGCAAGATTGCCGTGAGAGCGTCTTGATCCGCTTTATATTGCGCTTTTGCTTTTTCCGCCGCCGCTTTTGCTTTGTTTTCGGCTTCTTTTCTGTGATTCTCTAAGGCTTTATCTGTTGCCTCTGTTGCCGCTCTTATGGCTTCAATTGCCTCTTGTTCTGCTAACAGATCCGCCTTTACCGCCGCCGCTAAATCCCCCTGCTTTATGACCGCTTTTGCATCTTCATACGCCTTTTTTGCAGCTTCATAAGCATCATTTACCCCCTTCAACTCTTGCTTTACATACTCTGCATAATTCTTATCCCTTGCCCCCATCATGACTTCATATTCACTCTCACTTAAAAGAGATCGTCTTTTGTCTGCAATGTTTTCAAGGGCTATTGTAACGTTCGCTTCAAGCTTGCCGATCTCATCTCCCGCTTTGGCGTAAGCATCCCTTTCCTTTTTGGCGATGTCTTCCGCAATTAACAAGCGGCGGGCGGTCATAACATCAACAGTTCCCCCTAAAGCCGCAAGCTTAGACGAGAGTCTATCAACTGCATTTGATTGCTTGTCTAGAGATTCAGTGGTTGTTTCAACGGGGGAGGGATCCGAAAACAGATCCCAAAGGGATTTGACAGCTGAAACGATACCCTCCAGGAGCATGCCATAGGGGCCAAAAAGCCCCGCCGCCCCTTCAATTACGCCCCCGAAATCTTTGATTCCCTTACTAAGGGAATCAAATCCCGCCTTAGATGCGGATAACATCGCAACAAGCTTTTTAGAGGGGGTTTCTTGTCCCGCCATCGCATAGCTGATCTGATGAAAAAGGGATCCGATCCCCCTTGCATCTTTGCCAAGTTTTGCAGCCTCGGCGCTTACTGCGTCATAGCTCTTTGCCGTTGATTTTGCTGCATTTCCGCTTGCTTCAAGGCTCTTTGTGATGGCATCGACCGCCGCCTTTGCATCATCCCCCCCTGTGCTTTTAACGTTGTATTCAACGCTTCGCCTAATCGCCATCTTTCTTCTCCTTTACAATCCTTTGAGAGACGCTTTGAACAATCTTTTCTTTTGCTTCTGCCGCCATCCGCTTCATCTCAACCTTGACCCATCCATGAAGGGGGGCAAAGCCTCCCCCAAAAGCAAGGTTTGAAACACTTTCTATCACAGAATCAAAAAACGGTAAGATGTAATCGTTTAAGATCTTATCGACCCTCTTGTCATCAATTGCACCGATCCAAGGGCGAGATGGGACTGGGGGAAGCTCACCCCCTCTCATTGCAGCCTCTATTTTTCCCTCTAATTCTGCGCCTTTGCGATACAGCGCTTGTAACTCCCCCTCAATCTCTCTGCGTTTTGCAGGCCCCCAAAACTCCCCCCTTTTTCTGATTCTCTCCCTTTTTCTGTTTATAGCATTGTCATTTGACCAAAATTGCTTTTCAAGCTTGGCAAGCCTTGCAGTTTTGCCCCTTTTTGCAATCCCCTTGTCCAAGATAAAGCCATAACGAACAGATGGAAAGACAGAAACAGATGCATTGTTCAGGTTTTTTGTGTCCGGTTTTGCCTTCAGAGTTGTTAAGAGAGTTCCCGTTTGCACCCATGGGATCTGTTCTTTTGTCACGATTGAAGGTGCAAAAGGTTTCATCTCCACATCTTCCCCCGAAAGGGTGGTTTCAACGATGACTCCCTTTAAAAGCTCCCCCAGTTGACTCCAAAAAACCTTCATCAGACGCGCAATCATTTTGCTTTCACGCGTGATTCTGGCTGCATCTGTGTCAATGTTCGTCGAAAGAGAGATTAACGGCATTTTGCCCCCTTTCTGCGGGCATTTTCGATGGCCCTTTCCCTTTCAATCTCTTGTTGCCTTATCTTGTCAACCTCTTCATCAACTGCGATGAGATAAGGCAGGGGGATTGATGAATCACATCTTACCCCGAAACGCTTCAACCCCTTGTATTCATTGAAAATTAAAGAGATGAGCTCTTGATTTTCTTTGATTGCCCCTATGGGACACCGATCCCATTCTCCCAAATGCTCCGCCCCTGAGGCAAGAGCAAAGCCGGAAGGGATGACAACGCGCCCCCCTTTTTCATACCCCCCGCAAAGGGGGGTTAAGGGGCCGCTGCAACGCCCGCGAGCGTTCCAAATGTCTTTATTTTCGCATTGTTGGCAAGAGAAGCCGTGGCGGGAAGAATCACAAAGAAGCCAAACAGCCCCCCTTATGATTCTCTTTTTTTTTCAACGCCCCCGCTTAGATCTAAGATTGCGGCGGCCAATTCATCAATTACTCCCCTTACAGCGTAAAGGGGGCGCAAGTTCATAAGATAGGCTTTCACATCGTCGCAAGATTCAAAACGGGCCCCGTCTGCGCCAATAAGACCAAAGAGAACGATTGCGGTGCGCTTCTTTTTTACCCATGCGGTCATGTTTTGCAAAGCATCAGTCTCTTCATCCGTGATCTTAAGGGGGCCAGCCCCGTCAAGGGAATCGCTAATCTTTGCAGCTAAGTGAAGCCCCCCCGCGCTCATATTCCCCGCGATTTCTTCAGCCTTTTCAAGCTCAATAAAATTGATCGGGCGAATCAAAAAACGGGTTTTTTCGATGTCAGGATCGGCTTTTAGGGTGATTTCTTTTGTGATGTCTTCTATTTTTTGCATTAATTAACCCCCCCTAAACCGATTTGAATCATAGGATTGTCCCCGCTTGCATCTAATGTCATAAGACCAGGAGCAAGAATCACATGAGTTCTAACAAAACCCGCGCCCAAATCAACGGTTGAAACTGTGCCATCAGAGATCACAGCGGCGGGGATAAGAACACACCCCCCAGAGGCGTTGTAATCATAAGTAGCATCAAATCCAAGAGAAATCGCGCGCTTTTCACCCCCCTGCCATTGCGTTGTGAGATCGCTTAAAGCTTGAGTCCCGCCCAAAACGAGATCAAAAGACGCTTCAAGATTCGTCGCTTCAAGGGGGGCGCGTCCGATGTATGTATTGCCGCAAGTTGAGCCCTCACAAATCCAGTTCAATGTAAGAGTCCAACTATCAACACATTGACCGGGATTGCTTGCATATGACGCCGTGGGAGCCGCCGTTGTATATTTTGCAGACATCACAAGCGGAGCCGCCAAAGAATGCAAAATCCGCCCCCCGATCTTTTCTGGGAGGGGGTAATTTTCAACAGGGGAAACGTCCTCTGCGTAGGCAACATCAATAGTGGCAGAACATTTGACAGCCCGAGAATCTGTACCCGTCCCCGTCATTGTGAGCGCGGTCAACGCGCAACCATAACAGACTTGCCGCCACCCATCCCCCGTGAGACGCAAACAGACTGTAGGCTGGGATGATTCGTTTAATGGTTCATGACCGCCACTTCTAACAGGATCCCCCCCCTTTGAAGGCAAGCGCAAATCATACATTGTAAAAGCAGTATCCCCCGCGCTCACAAGTCCCTCAAGAGATGGGATCACAGTATAGACATGGGTTGAACTGTTAAAAGAAACAACATGGCAATAGAAAGATGGCCCCCCTTCAGTGGGGGTAATTCTCAAGACTTGTCCAACTTCCGCAAAATTGCTTTCAAATGTAAGTGTGTTATCAGAAACCGCTGTTATCACTGCAAGCTCTCCCCCCCCCGCACTTAAAAGAAACCGCGTCCCAAAGAGAAGATTTAAGCCGCCGTCAGAAATAGGATCAAAACTAGCCGCTGGCCGCAAATAAAAATCAATAGAGAGAGTCCCCCTTTTTACGGGCTTATTTCCCCCTGTAACAAGAGGCTCGGGGGCGTTTGCGTAATACCCCGAGCGCCCCCCCTCTGTATCTTCAAAAGTATCAGATATGGGAGTAATCTGGGATGCGTCAATGAATTCAACGGCTTGAAAATCAAGTCCTTCTGTTGAAGGGATACCATCCGAAAGATTGCAGTAAGTTGGCTCGGGGGCGATTTCAAGGGCCCTAATGTTACTTGATGCCATCTTTTACCTTCCTAAAATCACAGAAAAGGGAACGGACAAGACGAAAAGAACCTCCCGCCCCGTGTCATCTTCTATCACTTCAACGCCTGCCCCCCCTTGGGGGTAAACATCTTCGGCATCCCCCCAAAGGGAGGGGTGCCGAACGATTGCGTCCACAACGCTTACAGAGTCTTCTTGCCACAATTTTTGCTGCAAATCCTCAGGAATATTGCAGGGATAAGCAATCTCGACTGCTAAAGACAAGTACTTATAACACAAAGACGATCCATAAGACGGGAGAGAAGTCCACCTTATGACAGCTTGTCTGAGTTGCCTTGCGTCTGCATCTCTTATCCAGCTTTCGAGGCTTTCTGCAATACCCCCCCTGGGGGTAGAAAACCCCCTGTCAGGCCATGTCTTTGGCGTTTCCTTCTCCAAGGCATAACAAAGGGATGAGATCACATCCGCCATCGTCTCCCCCTTCCCCTGCAACTTGAAATCAATGTGCAATCACTTGCGCGACTTGCTAAAGGGCGGGATTCATTGGGCTTTCCGTTATTGTCATCATCAACCCAAATCCGCCTCAACTCTATTTGTGTTGCTCTTTTGGCTTGAGCAATGAGGCGGTCAAATGTATCAGGATCGGAAATCCTGAACATACAAGCGGCGGAATAAAGCAGATGAGCTTGTCTTAAAGAAGCGGCGGCGGGGATGTCATCTTCACATAGCCCCCGATTCATCAGCTGAGCGCGCAACTCTGTTACAAGCTCATCCTCCCCCCCTTGTAATGCCAAAGCAAAGCCCGCATCTTGCGCGGGCTGTGAGGAAAGCGTGTAATAATAGGCCCTTAGGTCTGTTTCTGTTACACCAGTTGAGAAGATTTGCCTTACATAAGAGACAAGAAAGGTAAGCCCCCCTTGTGAGCGCTGAGCAGATTGATAGGGGGTGTAACTGATGTGCAACAGACAATCCCTGATGGGATCGGATCTCATTGGCAACTCTGCGAAAGCATACCGAAACACAAGAAAAGCATCTTCCCCATCAGGAAGTTCAAAGGGGAGGGGTTCCGCCAAGATTGCGGCGGCGGATGTGCTATCGTATGCAATCACATTGCAAGGCCAAGAGATTGATGCTGTAACAAGGCTTGCGGCCCCGTGACGCCCCGCAAAAGCCTCGGGGGGGTAACTCTTAAGGGCAAGCCGTCTCCGCCCGTCAGAGAGTCTTACAACCTCAACGGGGGAGTCTGTTTGCCAAGTTAAAGAAGTCTCTTCCCCCCCTATGATGATTGAACCAGTAGGGGGATCGGGGCAAGGATCGGGCAAGTTGATTTCAAACAGGGGGGTAACCCCCAGCCTTGCCTTATATTGCCCCGCAGATGCTACGCAATAGTTGCCGCTCATCTTATCCCCCCTTGTGTCTCATTACGCGCAATTGGTCAACAGATAGCCGAGCTGAGCATATGCAACTTGCACATCTTGATAGCACGCGCAAGCAAAATGAACAGTTTCGTCACTGTCTTCGTACCAGGCATTTACTCGCATGTCTTCAGGGACAATCCGCACAAATGCCGATGACTGAACAGAAAAATCACTTCCGATCTGGGCGATCGTGCCATCCCTTAACTTGTAAGAAGGCTGAACAGAAAGACCGTCTGTTGCGCCCCCGTCTTCTGAAGGGGGCGCAAGGCTTGGCATGAGTTCAAGACATCCCACCCAACACAGATCCCCCAAAATGCCTTGAATAGAGGGGGTGGCGTTTGTGGAACTGTTATAACGCGCGCGCGAAATCATCACTTGCTGCACCCCTAAACGGGAGCGGATCACTTCCGCCATCTCATCTAAAGGCATTCCTTGCCTAAACATTTGCATAGGCATTTCACCGCGCCAAGTGCTATTTCCTACGCAAGCCGCCGCCGCCTCAAAACCCATGATCACAGTGTCAGGATCTTTATACTTAGCGACATTGTTAATAGCTGTCATGATGTCCTTAGACGGATTGCCGTTTGCGGTTGTCCAGTCATAAGTAAGAGCTGTGTTATTTGACCAGTTCTTAATGACATTTAACAGCTGAATCTCTCTTGCTTGCTTCACATGTTCGACAACGGGGGCCAAACAATAACGAACGTTATTTGTTTTGCGCGCCTCGCTCACAAGGTAAAACTCACGGTAGATTTTGCCTTGAAACGCGAACTTTTTTGCACGCCAAGTAATGGGATCAAACTGAACCCCCTTAAACATAGGGAGCTCCTGACCCCAGGCGACTTCAAGGTTTGTTACATCAGTTGTTTGTAAGAAGAAAGAATCGATCGACGATCTCATAATAGAACCTGAGAACGCCGCCCCGTCTTTCATCTCAACCATATCTCCCCTGTTAATAGGGGGGATAAGATCGCTGATGTAATCACGACTCTCATTGGCAATATCTAATGCATAACCAGTGAGAATGTTAGAAGAAAGCGCAAGGCTTTTAACAGTTGGAGCAGGCATTTTTTACCCCCCTATTAGGTAGCCTTCACAACAATCTTGTGAGGCATAACAAGACATTCTGCGGTTAAAGCCGCGCGTCCGTAGCTAGTCCCAGGGATTAATACATAACCTACGGACCAAATTTCTGTTAATGTTGTTACTGTGCCATCTGCGATAGCACAAACAGCGGCGGACCCGTCAGAATAAACTTGAAATTCATTGTTATCTGAATATTCAAAATCTTCATGCAAGACAACGTGGGCATTTTCCCCCGGTCCCGCAATCAGAAGATCCCCGTTGTCCTCAATGCCAACACACACCCCCAGGGGGCGGTAAGATGTATTGCTGCAAACATCTGCTGTTCCTTGCGCCGTCTCATAAACGACGTGAAAAAGCAGTTGCGCGGGGGTGGAACTCGACCCAGACGCCAATTGACGCCTTAAAGATGCTTTGAATTCGCTCATTTATTTTTTCCCCTTTAAAACTGCGTTCTTAGCGGCGGTGTAACCCACCCCCTTGTGATTGCCAATGTAAGCCCCAATAGCGGCTTCAAGCTTATCCCCCGTGAGATAAGCCCCCCGAGCGGGGGTTTCGCTGTGAGAATAGCGCTTAAGCAGTTGCGCGGCCCCCTCTTCATAGTATTCTTTGAAGAGCCCGCGATCCCTGTCATAAAGGCGGCTTGCTCTGTTCTCATCTTCCTTGCTTGCAAAGGCCCCATCACGCCTAAGCAAAGCAAAGGTAAGGCGCTTAACATCCGCCCTAGCAGCGCGGTCACAAGCGGCTTTTGCCCCTTCAGAGACTTCTTCAGAGACTTCTTCTGTAACAGTCTCTTCTGTTTTCTCTTCAGAGGGGGAAAGCTTGGCCTCAATCATCTTTTCGACCATCTCCGCAATACAGGGGATGATCGCATCTACAAGCGCATCTAATTGCGGATCCTCGGGGGCCTCCTCTTTTACTTCTTCTTTGACTTCTTCAACAACTTCTTCTTTGATCTCATCTTCAGGCATTGTAACTTGTCCTTTTGAAGAAAGAATAACATCAATCAAACCCCTTTTAAGGGCTTCCTGAGGGGTGAAAATCGCCCCCCTACCACATCTTTCTGCAATGTCTTCAATTGCCCCGCTAAAGCTACGGAAGCCCGCAACATCTTGCAAGAATCTTATGCCGTTGTCATCCGCTACCCTTTGCACATCTTCCCCCCCTTGAAGCTTCAGCGGAGTTAAAGACGAGATATGCACCCCCTCTGGGGGCGGCGGTGTCAAGAAATAAGCGCCTATCGATCCAATTACAGAGGCATCATAGGCTTCTATAACATCACAAGCGGAAGCAATGCAATAAGCCGCCGAGGCGCAAGTCCCCGTAATGACAGCCTTTATTTTTATCGGCGCGTCTCTTATGTGATGACATAAAAGAGATAAGCCGCTAACATCCCCCCCAGGGGAATCAATATCAAAGATTGCCTCTGTTAAGCCTTCAGAAACAACTTTATCAACAAACTCTTTAATTGCCCCGTAATGCCCAGAATGCCAAGGATCAACGGGCTCCCGTGTAAGCATGCCTCTAATAGCAAGAGTCCCCGGGGCAGTTTCTGTACACCCCCCTAAAGGGTGCGGTTTTGGGTATGTCATTCTTTAGGCCTTCCCCCTTGGTTTTCAGGTAACTTTACAGAACCGACTTCTTGCAATCTTTCTTGCCAGGGTCTTGTAATTCCCGCTCCGCCCACTCTCAACTCGCGCAAAATTGCACGTTCAATTTCATTCGTCGGTGTCAAAAGACCGCTTGCGACAAGTTGCGGTAAGATGTTACATAAGTCCCGGATTCCGTTAACTTTTGCCCCCTGATGCTCAAGGCGGGGCAAAACGTCAGGGGGGATCGGACCGCTATAAAAATTCATCTCTAACAGCTTGGCAAGGGTTCCTCCCCCCGCTCTAGCGGGGCCGTTGAAAGCATCTGCAATCTCATCTAAATAATTGGCAATAGATGATCTGTAACTGTTCCAGTGTATCTCACCAATTGACCGCGAGCCAACTTCAGAAAGGCCCATCTCGCTGAAATTGCTTAAGAAAGCCGCTGCAATCTCTTCATTTGCGTGTCTTATTGCTTCTATCACAGCGGCGGGGGAAAACGCCCCCGAGCCAAAAACAGAGGGGTCAATCCCTGCGGGGGCAACTAAAGCATCAGCCTCCCCCTTTGTCCACTTATGCGCAAAATCTTGCGCGGTTTGAAGCATTTCTGTTTGTTCGTCTAAAGAGTAACCTTCATCTTGTAATGATTGCCGGTCCGGTCTTAACATAAGAACAGGAACAGAAAGCCTTTTAACACCCACTTCAAGGGAATCCTCAAGCGCTCTCTTTATCTTATACCACCCCCAGCAAGGGGACAAAAGACCGCGCCCCAAATAGTCATCACCGCTCTTATTGTGAGTAACAATGAGCGTTTTTGTTGCGGGGATAGGTAAGGGGGGGCGCGTGCTTAAAGTAGGGACAAGTTGTTGAATTTCAACAAGATTCCCGTTATAGTCTCTCTTCCAAGCCCAAACAGACCGCGTATCAATATCCCCGAGCCCGTCTAGCCAAAAAAGGCCGTCGCCATCACAGCGCCAAAGCTCCTCGGCGATGTGATAACCAATAAGGGGGAATCGAACAAGGGGGCGGATCTCACCTTCAAAAGAGCCTCTTCCAAGCTTACATGGGGCCCCGTCAAGCCCCAGTGCTTCCCTGCAAAATTCTGCGTTTCGCTGAGCTTCCCAACCCCCTTCCGCCCCCGCTGTGATTGTCCAACTTGCATCTAATAGATTGTTGCAAAGCTGCATTGCGGCGGCGGAGAGTTTCGGATCCCTTGATAGCATGTCTTCGCAAGCTACCGCCCAGTCTTGCCCTTCAGGCATATCTTGATCAAGATCGGGCTGAAAGGGGCGCAACGCCCCCCAAAGTGTGCCTGGGGTTGAGTATCTCACGACTTTTGACATATGCCCCCCTTCAATCCCCTTGATTATTGCAGAGATTTCAAACCTTTACAAGATACTCTGTTTTATATGTGTTGCTGATTTGTGGAAAGCGGTTGAGATATTTGTACTCAAAAATCACTTCAGCGTAGGGGGGGATGGTTCTTTCTGACACATACACATCAACGGGGAGATTGTGCGCCCACTCCCAAAAAGCCTTTGAATCAAAGGGGGTTACATACTGTTTTTGAGCCGTGTTATCATAGGGGGGATCACAATAAATCACATCCCCCTTGCGGGGTTTGAAGTCCAAATAAGAGCAAGAAGTCATCTCAAGCCCGCTCATCTCAAGCCCGCTCATCTCAAGCCCGCTCATTCTTATATAATGCTCTAAAGATTCACATCTAAGAATATTTTCGACGCTTTCCAAATCAAACCGCTCCCCCCTCTTTTCTCGGAAGTGCTTTTTTGCATTTTGATAACGCTGCCAAAGTGAGCCCCCTTCAAGGGGTGGGAACTCTGCAAACTCCCCCCGCCTTTCTCCCGAAACAACATAATCAAACGCAGCGTGCTTAAAGTCTTCTTTGCCTTTGGCATACATATACGTTCTCATCTTGCCGTTATAAGACCAAATAAGACGATCTACCCAGCTTGCGGTCTTAAACGCCTCATGAGATAGCCAAGCATGCGGGATCGGGTTTTCCCCCCTTATGCATTGCGCGTAAAGCTTCAAAGGGCGGTCATCAATGTCATTTACAAGAAAAGACCGCCACTTGTGCGAAAAATGCCTTAGAGCGCAATCTGTAACAGCGCAACCCCCCGCAAACAAATCAACTAAGCGCTCCCCCGGGGGCAACGCTTCAAGAATCTTTTTTGCATATATGTTTTTACTTCCAAGATAAGGGATCCCATATGCCATCACCGCCCCCTTTCTTTAGCTGTCAAATTTTACAACTTTGGTTAATTATCTAATTTTCTTATCAAAACGGCTAGAACCTGTTCGGATTGAAGTTCCCCCGTAAGCAATCCCCCCTCCATCAATCTCATCTTCATCAATAGGGGGGAGCCCTTGAAGCCGTCTCTTAAAAATATCAACCGCAATGGCCGCGCAATCAATTGCGTCGTCATGTCTTCCAACAGGGAACTCACAAGCTTGATCAATCAGAAAATCCCCCTCCGCCCCCTCAGGGATTGAGATTGAGCCGTTTTCAGCAAAGGGGGCCATTGTCTCTATTCTTGAGATTTTGGGGAGCTGTGATTTCCACCGCCAAACTCGGCGCTTCATAGGGGGGAGTTCTTTTAAAAGCAATGAGATAAGACCAAACCCCCCGTTTCTTTCTTCAATTGCTATCCGCCGCGCTTGCGGGTAACGGGTGAATAGTTTTTTTACTCTCATTACCTGCTCGGTAATATCCCAGTGACCGCTTTGTTGCTCTATGAGATAAAGCATGTTATCCCTTGTAAAGCACCAAACTTGACACACAGTAAGATCGGCGGTGTCTCTTAAACTTGCCGCTGTATCACATGTCAAAAGCCATTGCGCGGCTTCTTCCGGGATCTCCCCTTCAGCGTGACGCCTCCACCAAGAAGCCTTGAAAAGCTCCCCCCCTTCAATGCGGGGGTTCTGTTGATACTGCGCTGAAAAGGCAAGGGAACCAAGAATCTTTCGTCGCTCCCTTAAGAACTTCTCATCTTGCCGTTCTGGCCAAAGCAAGGCCCCCCTGTGAGAGCGGGGATCTTTCCAAGCAAGGGGGGTAACAGAAGCGCTTGCAATCTTTTCATCATACATTGCGGGCAAGACAATTGATGCATCCACCCCTAAATCTAAGAGATGGCCTACCAAGTCATTTCTTGCAAGTCTTTGCTGTATTAGAACAGTCGAACAACCGTCCCGCCGCCGCGTGCTTAAGACTTCATCATACCAAGTGTTTACCGCTTCAAGCTCTTCTGGCGCAATTCTTTGCGCATCATTTGGATCATCTATTATCTGATAGTCAAAATGCGCCCCCGTGATTGTTGCCCCTACTGATGTTGCACGAAATTCCCCGTGTTGTTTGTTCCGTAGTGTTTGAACTCTTTTGCCGCTTTGGCCGAAAGAGACAAGGGGGGAAAGCTCCCAATATAGATCGGATAAGATAACAGAGTGGCGGTAAGTTGCCTCTTTACGGGCATTTTCGAGGGAGTTTGTGGCAAAAATCCAGCGTTTTTCAGGCCTTACAAGCCAGTCCCAACAAGGCCAGCATTGACCAACAAGGGTGCTTTTACAGCTCCCAGGGGGGAGACTGATGACAAGAGATTTGATTTCCCCCCTTGAGATGGCTTCAAGGTGATCACATAGCATATCAAGATGCCAGTTCCATCTCATCTTTACCCCCGGATTTATCACCCCCCAAAAGAGGCGGACAAAGGGGGCAAGATGATCCCTTGCTTGCCGTCTTATGTATTCATAGAGCTCGGGTTTAAGTGTCATATCCTTCAAGATCGGGGGGTGGAATCATTCTTTCATGAGCTTTTTTCAGAATCCCCGCGATCTCTTTTTCAATTGCATCGATCTCATGCATTACCCCCCTTATAACGGGGAGCGCCCCCGGTAAGCGCTTGGAGTAAGAAATTGCAATAAGATCCTCTTCCAAATGCCTTAAAGACCGCAAGCAAGCTACCGCGTCCCGCCAAGCAAGCGACAAGTGCGGAAGTCCCATCCATGTTGCGACATCGTCAGTTGTATTCATTCAGCTTTGCCCCCTAAGATCTCATCTAAGGGGGCAACTTGATCCCCCCTGTAAGGGGCATTTTCAAGGCAGTCTTTGACGATGTCAAGAATTTCGTCGTCGCCCATCTCTTTAAGCCCGCCCAGATTGATGTTGAGATTATGATCGGTCTTATAACAATCCCATCCCTGATGCGATAACACCCACGCGGCTCCCCCGCCGCCGCCCCGTGATGATCTAATCTGCAAAAGAAGGGCTTTAGCCGCGTTTGCCTGCGCTACCCTTAGCAAGGCACAAAGCCGCCGCAAAGCCTCTTCAGAAGCCCCTTCAAGTGCTTCAAACGCCCCCTTTTCAAACCCCCCTGCCGCTTCGGCAATCTCAAGGGGTGCTCCGCTTGCGGCAACAGATAGAGCCTCCCCCCATCGCCAAGCCTCCCCCAAAGGGGACGGAATATCTGACGCCGAAAGCAAAGCGGCTGCAATCTGACCCCATCTTGGCGCGTCTCCCCCCCTGATACCTGCAGCGACTGCCTCGGGCGTCTGCCCCCCTGTTAGGGCGTCTGAGACGTCAACAAGCGCTGAGCTTGGCAACGGGGCCCCCAGCCCCCGAGCCTCATACAAGCCCGCCTTGATCGCCCACTCTCGTACTGCCGCAACGCTTGCACCCGCAGATCTAGCGGCGGCGGTAAAGCTGCGTGTCTGCCTGTATGCGTCTAGCGCGGCGTCCTTTACCCCCTGGGGGTATGCTCTGCCCATATGGCCCTTTCTGCCGCCCTTAGGCGGCGTAATATTCGGGGCAAAGATAGCTTACAAAGCGCATACAAGGCAATCTTACCCCAAAACTGTACAGCCTTGAAAGCATAAGCCTAAAGTCCATAATATGATATTCTTCCTCGCTCCATCTACCCCAAAAACCAACATGGCCGCCGCGCTCCCCTGTAAACCAGTCTGATGTCCTGCCCCAAAAATGCCCTTGATAATCAACGCAAGCCCAGTCCAGATCCAAGTTGACGGTCACTGATGACGCTTCGGAATTGCTCACAATTCCGCAGGCACTGAACTCTATAACGATTCCGTCTGTGTAGATAACCTCAATCCCCGCCTCGGTCAGTCTGCGCTCAAGATCCGCACAACGACTATGTACTCTGTGAGCCTCTTTAAGCGCGGCGGCAAAGCAAGCGCGGTAGTCGTCGTTCGGGTGATCCGCGATCCAAGCCTTGGTCATATCATGAGCAAGCTGCATGAGGTTCGATTTTTTGGCGTCCATCTTCAAGCTCCCTTGCCCCCGATCCCCGGGGGCCTTCAGTTTTTGGGGGCCTAACCGTTAGGCCCCGCGTCTGTTGAGAGGATAGCCGATACCGTTTTTGGCGTCAAGAAAAAATTTTGGGGGGATGCATTTTTATCGCGAAAAAGTTTGAACCCCTTGAAAACACTACAGTTTTTGAGCGCCCAAAAAAATGAGCGGGCATGCTTGACGGGCAGTTTTGAGCGCGCCCCTGGCGCCCCTGAGCTGTCAAAAGCTGTCAAATCTAGAGCAGTCCGATAGACCGCCCGAGGACTGGCGGGTGCTACGCGGTCTGAGGGCGGATGGGCAAAAAAAACGGGGGTAGGTCGCGGTTGTGAGTTTTTGGGCAGACGACGATCCTGGCGCAAGCGGTATGCGCAAAACTAACCTTCCCTTTCCAAGCCTTGCCGCCCTTTGGCGGCCCCCAAAAACT
>JAEEGL015767060.1_pt1 | contig 30776 bp, 27 predicted proteins | sample 9134231 | NCBI WGS metagenome assembly JAEEGL01 (sample SAMN16246548, study PRJNA631951) | gut metagenome | biome: gut microbiome; feature: rumen; material: fiber-attached | host: Bos | place: Iran: Karaj | collected 2018-10 | reverse complement strand
GGATCCGTCGGGATTTTCCAGGGAATAGTCGATCCAGTACTCGTAATGGTGTTTGTTCCGCCCCTTGTGATGAAGCCAGGCCGCGGAATAGCCCTTATCTTCACGTTCCGCGTTATTGGGACTCCGGTTGCCCTGATAGTATCTGGCACCTACCCAGAATTCCGAAGGAGAATACTTGGAAAGATCGTGGGTAAGTCCCTGAAGATAGAGCCCGATGCGAAAGCAGCCTTTCCGGACCAGCCGGCGATGTCGATTGATCGTACGAAGATGAGCTAGGATCTTCATTTTTTCCTGTTACGGGCCACGGCCTCGTAGATCACGATACTCCGCTCTCCAACCGGCATCTCGTTTTCCCGGCGGATGGTCTTTCCGTCTCCGGTATCCAGGATCTTTTCGTAAACATAGCCGTTCTTCAGTTTGGGAAGCGCAAGGGCATGGTTCTCCCAGTGCATGTTGATGCCGATGTAATAAGAAGGCGCCTTCTTGTCCCCGGAAGCGGGTCCGTAAAGAAAGATCCCCAGGATCCGGGAGATGAAATTTAGATCCGGTCTCCATGCTTCATACCCGTGATAGGAAATATCCGGATAACCCAGGCCGTTCACATCAAGCCCTTTCAGTTCTTTGGGCATGTGAAGGATGGGATTGTTTTTCCTGAGAGCGATCAGGCCCTTTGTAAATTCCAGGATCTCACGGGAGAGTTGGGTGTCCTTCCATTCCACGTAACCGGTGTCATTATCCTGACAGTAAGCATTGTTGTTGCCGTTCCGGGAGTTCATGAATTCGTCCCCCGCAAAAAGATAAGGGGTACCCGCACTTATAAACAACAGGGTCAGGGCATTTTTCATCTCTTTGATCCGAAGGAGGTTCACCGCCTTCTTCCGGGTAGGACCTTCGGTCCCGCAGTTCCAGCTGTAATTGATATCCGCCCCGTCCCGGTTATCTTCTCCGTTGTCTTCATTATGCTTGCGTTCGTAAGCATAGAGATCCGCCAGGGTAAAGCCGTCATAGTCACAGATGAAGTTCACTGCGCCGTGATCTTCCGGATTACATTTCTGATAATGGAGGATCTCGTTGATCATCCCCTCGTCCCCTTTGACAAACCGTCTCAGGTCATTCCGGAAATTGCCGTTATTGGTGGATGCCATACGGAAATACTTCGGAAGGGAGGCATGCTCCATTTCCTCATAGGGAATGTAATCAAACCAGAGTTTTACGGAGCGGAAAGCGGGTTCGCTCAAAAAGATCCTGTAGGGCAGATCATAGCCGTTGATCCGGAAGCCGTCCACATGATATTCGCTCATCCAGAATTTCAGAGCCCGGATCATGACGGAAGCGGAAGTCCCTGCGGGAAAATAAAACTGCATGATGACTTCGATACCGGCACGATGCAGTTCACGGACCATGGTCTTAAAACTGTTCACCGGGTCATTGCCCGAAGCGTAGGCACTCTTGGGGGCAAAATAATAACCTTTGGTAAAACCCCAGCAATTGACTTTGGCCGTGATCCCCTCTTTTAAGGATGCATCCTTTGCTTCCTCCATGTTCCTGGGAGAAGCTTTTTTGCGCATGTTCTCGCACTCATCGTATTCATAACAGGGCATCAGGACCAGAGCGGTCACCCCCAGAGAACGAAGGTACGGGATCTTTTCCGTAACCCCTTCAAAGGTCCCCTTATGGGAAACTTTGGAACTTCTGTGCATGGTAAAGGCCCGGACATTCAGGCCGTAGAATATGGAATCCTCATAGGGTACCGGCTTCATCCGGTCATCCTGCCAGTCAAAATCATTCTCCGGAAGGACACAGCGGATCTCTTCTTCCGGTGTCATGACCCCAAAGGAACGGACTCCGGTCAGCGTTCTGGCCATGGGATCGTGCAGGATCCTGTCATTCCTGTAATAGTTATAAGAACGGTTCTGAAGAAGGGATCGGTCCACCATGATGCCGTAGAGGGATCCGTTTCTGCCCTCTTCGGAAAAGGGGATCCGGGTACTTTTCCCGTTCCTGTCGTAAAGGATCAGTCCTCCGTCCCCGCATTTTGCGGGATCATCCTCCGTCCCCGCATCAAAAGCAAATAAGACAGTGTCTCCCTCATATGTGATCCCGGCATCCGTCGGTTTAAAATATCGATATTGATTCTTTCCCTGCATCGGTTTCTCCTCAATCAAAAAAGACCAAATAATTTTACCACAAAAGCGGGTATAATTAAATGGTATTTTCTGAAAGCAGGGCGTGTTTTACAGGATCTCGTCGAATTCCTGATCGTCCAGGTACTCGTCAAAGGCTTCATCCACGGCTTCGAATTCCGCCTCGTCGGTAATATTGCGAAGCTGCGGTTCTTCGTTGGGATCATCGGGGTTTTCCGAATATCCGTAGTACCAGTAGGTTCCTTCTTCATATTTGTCCGTATCCATGGGGGCAAGTGCGATATAATCCCGTCCCAGTACGGAAAAGATGGTGACAATGGAACAAAGGATCTCCTCTCCGTCCTCCCCGGTAAGGGATACGGTCATTTCTTCTTCGGTGTTTTCAAACTGTTCCAAAGGTTCCATTTTTCAATCCTCCTTAAAAGAAAGTTCAGCGCAATGGCGGTAAGGGTGCTCATGGCAAGCAACGTCAGGTAAATGCCAAGGGACAGATGGCTCATCATTACGATCCCCTTGGCGTAATGATCGTAATAAAACACATGGGTAAGCCAGATAAACAGGGATAAATATCCAAATCTGGTAAGGACGGTGCCCACCACAGGGATCATATCCGTGATCTTTAATACCCCGAAAACAAAAACGGGCACAAAGAGAAAATCAAGTCCCGCCGAAGATGCATCCTTCGCCATTTTTACCCGCACGACGATCACCAGAAAAAAGGCAAGGACTCCCAGCACACTGAGGATCCTCTCTCCTTTATCTCTCAAAGGATTCTTTTCATGGGTAAAAAGATCATAGCAGAATTCATATACCCGGAATCTCGCAAGGAGGTATCCCACCAGAAAACAAAGGTAAAAAGCCGGCTGGAACAGATCCATCAGGGCAAGCAGAAGGTTCCCGGCAGGCTCCGGGGAAAAAGGCAGGAAATACGATCCCCCAAGGATCAGGGCCAGCACCCCGTAAAACAGATATTTGATCCGGTTCTGCTCCTTTTTATCAAAGACGGTAAAGAGGCCGTTCACCAGGGGAACGGTAAGGAGCATCAGGAAATAAAGGCGCACATACCACCAGGCTCCGTTATAGGTGGATGATAACCCGAAAAGATTCAAAAAGAATTCTCCGGCCCGAAAAGGCTTCCCGAAGAACAGGAACCCGATAGGCACAAAGATGACAAAAACAAGAAGATAGGAAAGATAAAAGGAAAGAAGTTTCCGAAGGACGATGCCGTAATCTTCTTTCAAAGAAGAAAAAAAGCCCTCCGCCTTCGTCTTATGACAAAGGGAACGGCAAAGTCCGTATCCGGAAACAAAAGCATAGATCCCCACGCAGATCTTGAAGAACCATGCCATATGAAGTTCTGCGTTTATGGAACCGAACTTAAGCAGGGAATGATAAGGAACCCCCAGGGCTTCCGGGGTGGAAAAAAGATGATGATAAAGCATCATCAGGATCGCCAGACCCTGAAGGATCTTTGACTGTTTTTTTGTGATGCCTTCCTTCACTGTTTTCCGGTACTTCCGAAGCCGCCGCGATCCGCGCCGCTTAAATGCTCAACCTCATCGAATTCGATCTTCGGCTGGTTTTCCATGATACGGAACTGACAGATCCTGTCATTCACGTGAATCTCCGTATCTCTGATGGCATAGACCGGCATGAACCACTGGTCGTTGTCTCCGCAGTAGGACCAGTCCACAACCCCCTGATGATTGGTCTGAATGATGCCGAAATTCTTAAAGGTGGAACTCCTGGGAACGATATGGGCTTCGTATCCCGCAGGAAGCTCCATGGCAACTCCCAGAGGGATCAACTTGAATTCTCCCTTTTTCAGGGTCACATCTTCCGATGCCCTTAAGTCGATCCAGTCGGATTTGCCGTCAATATAGGTCAGTTTTTCAATCTTATCACTGAAATATTTGATCTTGATCTTCTGTGTCATATCAATACTCCGAACAATAGATCACCGGTGTCTCCGGATCTGTGGAATGCAGGGATTTCTGCACATCGATGACCCGCTGGTTTTTGGAACCCTTCCAGCGCAGTTTCACGTCTTTCTGTTCCACAACGAACTCTCCGTCCACCAGGACGTCCACATACTGCATACAGGAATAATGGAGCACATTTTCCCAGGTATCTCCGGTATAGAGCCAGATGGTCTTATCCGGATACTTCTTCTTGATCTCCGCCATAAGATTCCGCACATCCAGACGGTTGGCCGCATGAAGGGGATCTCCACCGGAGAAGGTGATGCCGGATATATAGCTTTTATCAAGCTGTTCAAAGATCTCGGCCTTGGCAGCATCATCAAAAGGAAGTCCTCCCAGGGGATCCCAGGTTACGGGATTCTGACATTCCTTGCAGCAGTGAGAGCAGCCTGCCACCCACAGGACGACCCTTAAGCCGTCGCCGTTTAACATATCGTCTTTCGTAATATTATGATATCTCATGGCAGTTACATGCTCTTTCTTTCCGCGATCTCCGCCATCTTCGCGTCATTCAGTCTCGTATCGCCATGAACTCTCGAATAGGAAAGATATCCGTTCATCCGCTCGATCTTGGTCAGATTCCTGGAACCGCATTTCGGACATACATCCATCTCCAGCTCCTGATGACCGCAGTCATCGCAGTAAGCCAGAGAGAGATTGACTCCTTCGTAGAAGCCCATATCCATGGCTCTGCGGATCAGGGTCTTAATGGCCTCCTCATTGTAATCGATGGGATATTTCACGTACTGGATCTTACCGCCGTTGCTCAGTTCCCAGAAACGATATTCCAGATCCTGTTTCTGGATGGGGGTGATATCTTCCGTTACGTGACAATGGAAGGAATTGGATACATATTCCCGGTCGGAAACCCCTTCCACGATCCCGTATTTGGCCCGGAACTGCTTAACCTGCAGACCGCAGAGAGATTCCGCGGGGGTACCGTAAATGGCATAAAGATTGCCGTCTTCTTCCTTGAATTCGTTGATCTTCTTGTTGATATGCTCCAGCACTTCCAGCGCAAACTGTCCGTCCTCCACCAGGCTCTTGCCGTTATAGAGTTCCTGCAGTTCGTTAAATGCCGTGATACCGAAGGATGCGGTAGCCGTCTTGAGGATGGGCTTGATCTTGTCGTGAAGATTTAAGTTTCCGCCGTAGAAACCGCCTTCGCAGTATGCCAGCGGATTGGTGGAGGCACGCATCTCTCCCAGGTAGGCATAGGTTCTGATATGGAGCTGACGGATCAAATTCAGATAATAATCCAGTACCTCATAGAAATCCTTGGATTCCTGCCGCGCTTTGGCAAGGATCATGGGAAGATGCAATGATACCGCACCGATATTGAAACGTCCCACAAAAATAGGCGTATCTTCATCATCCGCAGGATGCATACCGCCCCGCTCATACCAGGGGGAAAGGAAGGCACGGCATCCCATGGGAGAGATCACCTTGCCGTACTGCTTATACATGGATGCGATATAGCCCTTGCCCGTAAGGGAGAGCCAGTCCGGATACATGGTCTTGGCCGAGCAGCGGACACCTGCCTCAAATACGTCTTCCAGCTCGCAGCCGGGTCCGTGGAGATTTTCGTCATACAGGAATACGATCTTCGGGAAAAGTACAGGCTTCTTGCAGTCCTTCTTACCCTGTCCCTTCCGTCTTACGTTCAAAAGCTGGATAGTGGCAAGCTTTGCGAATCTTCCGCATCCGAGACCGGCAGTCACGGTAATGAAGGGATAATCTCCCCGGGAAGAAGCCACGGTGTTGAACTTGTATTCCCATCCCTGGAAGCCCTGTTCGAACTCACGCTTCACATCGTTGTATGCTTCGGCTTCCGCGGATTCCTTGTCGATCCCCAGCTTGGTATATTTTTCGATCATCTTGTGATAGCTCTTTTCCGCATAGGGCTCCAGGATCTTGTCCACTTCCGGAACCGTAAAGCCGCCGTACTGCTGGGAAGCGGCGGAAAGGACGATATCACCGATCACGTCAAAGGCAACATCCAGGGTCTTGGGCTCGTTATACCAGATATTTCCCATCTCGAAGCCGCCGGAAAGAACATTGGCAACATTGAAAAGACAGCAGTTCATGGTATCCCGGCGGGCAGACATATCATGGATATAGATATAGCCGTCCCTGCAGGCCTGGATCTCTTCCGTGGTCAGGAAGAACTTCTGATAGAGTTCCTTATTGAACTGGTTAAAGATGAGGCTTCTCTTGGTGGAGACCAGAGCGGAGTCCGTATTGGCGTTTTCCTTGTCTCCCACATACATGATGGACTGGGATTTCTTATAGACATCATCCATCATACGGACGAAATCCTGCTTGTAATTGCGGTAATCCCGGTAGGATTTGGCGACGATGGGCTTTACTTCTTCCAGAGCGCTTTCCACGATATTGTGCATGATGGGGATGGGAACCTCATTGGTATCCAGTTCTTCCACCTTATCGATCACATATTTGCAGATATGATCCTTTTCCTCATCCGTAAATTTGGTAAGAGCACGGTAAGCACTCTTTCCGACGGCATCAATGACCTTCTGGACGTTGAAATCCTCCAGGGATCCGTCCTTCTTGATGACACGGATGGGCCTTGACGGCTTGAATCTGTCGCCGTAATTCGTTTCTTCTTTTGCACTTGCAGCCATGGTACGCTCCTTAACTCAATGAAATGCCATATATAGTAATCAGACAAGAAAAGCAGCACAAGATATTGTGCCTAAACGTAAGTATATCCTGTTACCATTTTGCTGTCAATCGAGATCAGACGTAAAAGTGCATAAAAAAAGAGTGAAAACTTTGTTTAACATTTTCACTCTCCGGTACCATATGTTGTTGTGATCTCTTTCAGATAATCCAGATATTGTAGTTTTACATCTTTCGGCATGGTGATCCTGAATTCGGGCCCCAGTCCCGTGAGCCATCCGAAGAACTGTCCGGATACCAGCACCGGTACTCTCACACTGAGCCGCCCTTCGTCCAGGGGCCTTACATCCACATCTCGACCGAACCGGTCAAAAATAATACCGATCTTGTTTTCCGGCACGGAAAGCGCCACCACCTGGGCTTCTCCGGCAAACATGCCGAAATTCATATTGGTATATTCCGCCGTATGGAAGGAACGGAAGGTACTTTTGCCTTTCCGCTCGGAACGGGCCACGGGCCGGATCCCCTTCATCTTGTCCACCCGGTAATGACGGATCTGTCCCGCCTGATCATCAAATGCAATGAGATAATAATTCTCATCCTTCACCGTAAGGGCCCAGGGGGAAACCCGGTACTGTTTGCCGTTTCTTCTCGGCTCCAGTTTTTTGTCTTTTGTCCAGTCCAGATAAAGGAAGGTGACCTCCCGGTTATCCCGCATGGCATCATGGAGCTTATCCACGTTGTAATAGATGCTCTCGTTTTCGCTTTTTACCCGTCCGGACACAAAAACTTCACGATCGATCATCTTCCGCTCCGAAGGGGAAGCCAGTGATTCGATCTTACGGATCAGGTCTTTTGATTTTTTGGCTGTGATATATCGCGATGAAAGGATCGCTTCCACGATAAGATTCAGTTCCGGAAGTTCAAAATCCCGGCTGATAAGATAATAACCGGAATTACCGCGCTTTTTGGACACGCCGATATCCATTCCGAAATCTTTCAATGTCTGTATGTCACTGATGATGGTCTTGCGTTCCACAAAGATGTCATGCTCCGCAAGAATGTCGATCAGTTCCCGGATCCCCATCACATGTTCTTCATCGGTATTCCGGTACAGTACATCTGCAATATAGAGTAATTTAGCTTTCTGCTTCGCTTCCCTCGGCATTTGCTTCCGCTTCCTTCGCGTTCTTTACCTTCCGCCATCTGATCCCGATAAACGTGGCGACGCCGGCAACAACGGCGATCACCAGAAGCACAAACAGATAGGAAAAAAACATACGCAGAAATTCGATCAGATTGTTCATATGTAACACCTCTTTATCAAATATATCATTCCCTTCATTTGATGTCAAAAGCAACAGGCTGTGCCTTTGCCATCTCCTCGGCCCTGTCCGTGATCTCTTTGGGAAAATCCATGATGGAAAGAAGACGGATGGCATTCCGGGAGTCGGATCTTCCCTCTTTCAGTTCATAGGAGAATGTAAGGTCCCGGGAAGAAACATCTTCGCTGAAATGGTAATTCACATACAGATCTTCCAGAAGATAGGTCAGTTCCATATCATGAGTGGCGGCAAAAGTAAGGATATTGTCCCCGGTAAGATAACGGAGGATCTGGGTTCCGGCGCTTAGCCTTTCATTGGTGTTTGTGCCGCTCAGGATCTCATCCACAAAGGCAAGGATCACGGTCCTGCCCCCTTCCCCGTACAGATCCAGGATCCGTTTCATAGCCCGGATCTCGGCAATATAATAGCTGTCGCCGGAAAGGATATCGTCATGGTGAGACATGGAGGAGATCACCTTGAAAAGCGGGGCCCGGTAATCTTTCGCAAAGACCGTATGGATGGTCTGGGAAAGCAGCGCGTTGATGGCGATGCATTTTAAAAAGGTGGATTTCCCGGAGGCGTTGGAGCCTGTAAGGAGAATGTTCTTTGCAGTGCGGATACTGTTGGGGACGGGATGCATAAGCAGGGGATGGACGCCACCGGTGATCCGAAGTTCCTTATCCGTACCGTGTTCCGGAATGCAGACCGGAAGATCATCCGATGCCTCTTCCCTGAGGATGAGGATGGAAAGCATCACATCCACGGTGCCGAATTCCCGAAGATAGCGTTCCAGTTCCTTTTCGTGATCCTTTACAAAAGAGACCATGGTATGGAACTTCATGATGTCAAAATGAAATCCCATCTTGAGAAGATCCGTGAAGATATCCAGCGGACTTCCGCTGCCGCCGCTGGCACTCTGTCCCTCTATGGACCCCAGGATAAAGAGTCCCCGGGTAAGTTTCATCAGGGGCAGATAAACGGAGGGATCAAGGAAAGGATTGTCCTTCTCTGCCCGGATCACACGGGCAATATAGGCAAAACAGATGAGATAAGGCTTCATCTCCTTTGTCTTTTTGAAATAATCCACCGTATTGACCCCATAGGCGATGAGAATAAGGAGGATCCCCAGAGCAGGGTGAATGATCAGGGTGCAAAGGGCAAGGAGAATGAGGATCGTCGGCCGGATGAGGCTTCCTTTTCCCATGGAAGGAATATCCCCGATCCTGTAAAGATACCGGAAGATAGAGATCTTCCGGTTTTTCGGCAGGGAATCAAAGGATCGTTGAGCCTGAACCCTTTGCTCTCCCGCTTCCCGTATTTGCGTCAGACGCTCTTCCATATCGGAAAGCTCTTCCGGATCCAGTTTCGGGGAGCGCAGCATGCCGTAAAGGATCTCTTCTCCCAGCAGCGAACGGGTCCGGTTGATCCTTTTGAACACATCATCCAGAGCCAGATCTTCATAGGTCTGATCATCGATGGTAAAATCGTGACTTTGATGTTCGAACAGAGCGCCGAGACGCTCCTTCATCTCCCTGTCCATGGATTATTTCAGTCTGTCCATCACTTCGGAGGCCTTGCGATAGATCTCCTCCACGCTGTCATTGAGCAGGAATTCCCCGTTGTAGTACAGGATCTTTCCGTCGATCATGGTCATTTTGATATTGGTCTTGCTGCCGGAATATACGATATTGTTCTCGATATTGAGAATGGGCTGCATATTGGGCTGCTTTAAGTCGATCATGATGATATCCGCTAGCTTCCCTTCCGCAAGTACATCCGTATCCTCATGCTCCAGGCTCAGGGAACCGTTCACCGTAGCCATTTTCAGAACTTCGGTGGCGGGAACCGCAAGAGGATCCATTTCCCGGATTTTTCCCAAAGCGGAAGCAAGATACATCTCCCGGAACATGTCAAGACAGTTATTGGAGCTGGGGCCGTCCGTCCCCAGTCCCACGGGGATCCCTTCCTTCAGATAATCCGTAAGGGGTGCGATGCCGCTTGCAAGCTTCGCATTGGAGGCGGGATTGGATACCACCATGACGTTCTTTTGCTTCATGATGGCGCGGTCCTCGGGGGTAGTCCACACGCCGTGATAGATCACACCGCCGAAATCAAACAGACCCAGTTCTTCAAAAAATGCCACAGGTGTTTTTCCGTACCGGCCCTTACATTCCTCCACTTCCGTCTTTGTTTCCGACATATGGGCGTAAAGCGGTGCCTTAAATTCATGGATCAGGTCGGAAACCTGTTCCAGCAGGTTTCTGTCGCAGGTATATTCCGCGTGTACCCCCATCTTAAAACCGATGAGCGGATGATAGCCGTTTAATTTTTCAAAACGTTCCTTCATCACGGAAACTGCGGGACCGAACTTATTTAATCCGGAAACCAGTTCACAGCGCATGCCCATCTCGATACAGGCATCGGCAATGGTCTCCGGCGTCAGATACATATCCTCGATGGCGGTAATGCCGCTGGTAAGGTATTCCAGAATGGCCAGTTTTGTCAGGATATAACAGTCCTCTCCCGTCATCTTTGCTTCCCGGGGAAAGATCTCGTTATTGAGCCAGTCCTGAAGGTTCAGGTCATCCGCAAGAGACCGGAAGGCGGTCATACCGGAATGGGTATGAGCGTCCTTGAATCCCGGCATCAGCAGATTGCCCTCACAGTCGATCTCTTTGTCAAACGTAAGGGTACCGTCCTGATTACTGCCCTTAAGAACGGCACTGATCCTGTTGTCCCTGATATGGATCTCTCCCATGAAGATCTCCTTCTTATCTTCCATGGTAAGGATCCTTGCGTTATAAAGTCTGATATTCATCCGGTTTTTTCTCCTTTATGTCTGATTGTTAAGGTTTTCGGGGCCGAAGCCTTCCGGCAGGAGCTCCCTGAGCAGATATACCTTGTAGTCGGTTTCGGACTTGGCAACGATGATCACAAATTCATCCGGGGAACAGAATTCCCGCATCACCTGACGGCACACACCGCAGGGGAAAGCAAACTGATCGATGAGTTTTCCTTCCGGAGACCCGATGACGGCTATGGCTTTAAAACGGCTGTGTCCTTCCGAAACAGCCTTGAAAAATGCGGTCCTCTCGGCACAGTTGGATACTCCGTAGGAAGCATTCTCGATATTGCAGCCCGTAACGGTCTTACCGTCTCTGGTAAGAAGCGCAGCCCCCACCGCATATCCGGAATAGGGACAATAGGCACCCTTCCTTGCTTCCGTCGCCTGTCGGATCAGATCTCTGACAGGGACCCCTTTCAGCAATGACAGCAGGATCTCGTTATTCTCCGTGTTTTCGTCCTCGATAAATGCCGCTTTCATTTATGCTCCCATACGGATAATGGATTCCGTAACCAGTTTCGTGAATTCGGGCGCCTTTTTGTTTGCGGCTTCCTGTACCTCCTCATGGGTCAGAGGCGTCTTGGAGATCCCGGCGGCCAGGTTGGCTACGCAGGAGATCCCGCAGATCCTCATGCCCATATGATTGGCTGCTATGGCTTCCACCACCGTGGACATCCCCACCGCATCCGCGCCGATGACACCCAGTGCCCGGATATCAGCGGGAGATTCAAAGGAAGGTCCCGTCAGTTGTACATAGACCCCTTCTTTCGTATCGATGCCGTTTTCGGAAGCGGCCTTTCTCATGCAGTCAAGCAGTTCGGGATCATATACATGGGACATGTCCGGAAAACGGGTCCCCAGTTCCTCAATATTGGGACCGATCAGGGGATTTGGTGCAAACATGGCAATGTGATCCGTTATGAGCATGAAATCACCCGCGCCGAAGGAAGGATTGATCCCTCCGGAAGCGTTGGTAAGGAAAAGGATCTTTGCTCCCATCATCTTCATCATTCTGGTGGGAAGTACCACATCGGAAATGGGATATCCTTCATAGTAATGGACTCTGCCCTTCATGCAGACTACGGGTACCTCACCCACATATCCGAAAATAAATTTTCCGGCATGCCCCGGTACGGTGGAGATGGGAAAGCCTTCGATCTCCTTATAGTCGATCTCGGATACCACCTTCATATTGTCCGCATAATTGCCCAGTCCCGATCCCAGGACCAGAGCCACCTTCGGTTCAAAGGGGATCCTGTCCTTTACGGAATCGTAGCATCTCATAAGTTTTGCATAGACATCGTTCATCTGATAACGATTCTCCTTTCCTGAATATATTATTTCATGATGACCCGCCGGAAGTTCTTCTTCCCGCGTTTTACGATGGCACCCTCCCCCTTGAAGAAATCGGGTTCATATGCGGTGTGCACATCCGTCACCTTTTCGTCGTTCACCGTAACGCCTCCCTGCTCTACGGCACGTCTTCCTTCGGATCTGGAACCAACGAGCCCGGAAGCAAACAGAACGCCCGAAATATCGATGGTGCCGTCACGGAAATCCTCTTCCTTAAGCTCCGCTTCCGGCATCTCGGCCGCTTCTCCGGTACCGAAAAGGGATCTTGCTCCCGCAAGAGCCTTGTCTGCCTCTTCCTTTCCGTGAACCAGGTTTGTCAGTTCATAAGCCAGGATCTCTTTTGCTTCGTTTAATTTCGCACCTTCCCAGCTTTCCATCTTTCTGATCTCTTCCATGGGAAGGAAGGTCAGGAGTTTCAGGCATTTTATGACATCCGCGTCGGAAACGTTCCTCCAGTACTGGAAGAAATCAAAAGGCGACGTCTTGTTGGGATCCAGCCATACGGCGTTTCCTGCGGTCTTACCCATCTTATTGCCGTTGGAATCCGTAAGGAGTGTGATGGTCATGGCATGAGCATCCTTGCCCAGCTTTCTCCGGATCAGTTCCGTACCGCCCAGCATATTGCTCCACTGGTCGTCTCCGCCGAACTCCAGATTGCAGTTGTATTTCTGGAACATGTAGTAAAAATCGTAGGACTGCATGATCATGTAGTTGAATTCCAGGAAGGAAAGACCCTTTTCCATACGCTGCTTGTAGCATTCGGCCCGCAGCATGTTGTTAACGGAAAAGCAGGCACCTACCTCCCGCAGAAGTTCGATGTAATTCAGATTCAGGAGCCAGTCGGCGTTATTCACCATCAGAGCTTTCCCTTCACCGAAATCGATGAACTTTTCCATCTGAGCCTTAAAGCAGGCCGCATTGTGATCGATATCCTCCCGGGTCAGCATCTTTCTCATATCGGTTCTGCCGGAAGGGTCGCCGATCATGGTAGTGCCTCCGCCGATCAGAGCGATGGGCTTATTCCCGGCATCCTGCAGTCTCTTCATCAGCGTCAGAGCCATGAAATGGCCTGCGGTAAGAGAATCCGCGGTACAGTCAAAACCGATGTAAAAAGTGGCTTTTCCCGCATTAATGAGATCCCTGATCTCTTTTTCATCCGTCATCTGGGCAATAAGGCCCCGTTCCCTGAGTTCTTCAAATATTCCCATGTTATTTCCTTTCTTTATCGTGCGTTCATCAGTTGTTTCATGGCCCGGTTCAGACCGTCCACGGTGAGTTTGTACATGGGGAACATGTTCTTTACCGCAGTCTCGGCTTCTCTCCAGGGCGCATGTCCCGGTGCCATCTTGGGATTCATCCACACGACTTTCTTATAATGATTTTTTAACAGCATCAGCCATTCGTATCCGGAAAGCCCTCCGTTTGGCCCCCGGTAATTACCCGTGTCGGAATAAAGTTCCTCCGGTGCCATGGCGGCATCCCCCACGATGATCACCTTGTAATCGGAATCCAGATTTCGGAACATCCATTCCGTTTCGATCCATTCCCCGTTTTCACACTCCGGTGTCTTATACAGATGAGAATAGATACAGTTATGAAAATAATAGGTTTTTACATCTTTATAGTGATTGGACCTGTGGACCGACTGAAACAGTTCGTTGAGCAGACTGCTGTAGGGGATCATGGTCCCTCCCGAGTCCATAAGGAGCAGGAGTTTTACCGCATTCTTCCGCGGCCGTTCCATGACGATCTGGAGCATGCCCCCGTTGTTACAGGTCTTATCGATGGTACCGTTGATATCAAGCTCCGTCTTGGGGATATCAAGCTTTGTGGAAAAATGACGCAGTTTCCGAAGAGCCTGCATGAACTGGCGGTTGTCGATCACCTTGTCGTCACGGAAATCCCGGTACTTTCTGGCGCCGATCACCTGAAAAGCCGTCTGGTAACCGGTGGATCCTCCCACTCTGATACCGCCGGCGTTTCCGCCCATATTTCCGAAACTGGTCTTTCCCATGGATCCGATCCAGAAGGAACCGCCGTTGTGTTCGGAATCCTGATCCCGCAGACGCTGTTTGAACTTCTCTTCCACTTCGTCCTTATCAAGGTCGTGAAAGAGTCCGTCCTGCTCGTTCATCCGGTATCGGTCCTCTTCGGAAACAAGATCGATGAGATCCGATTTGTCAAGCCACCGGAGCATGTTCTTTGAGATCTCGTTTTCGGAAGAGATCCCCTTGAAGGTTTCCTCGAAGGCCATATCGAATTTATCGTAATCCGTTTCGGTCTTTACCAGGATCATGCGGGCAACGTAATAAAATTGTGTCAGGGAAGCTCCGGCAAGACCGGAATCCAGAGCTGCAATGAGGGAAAGCCATTCCGTCATGGAAATATGCAGTCCTTTGGCCTTGCAGGTATAAAAAAACTTAGTAAACATGACCTTTCACGAGTTCAAGATCCTCATCCTTCTTCACCACAACACCGATGAAGGGAAGGGATTCCTTGATCCTGTCCGCGCTGATCCCGCCGATCTGCAATGCATTGATCCAGTCGATCAGTTCCGAAGTAGAGGGTTTCTTTCTGATATCCTTCTGGGCCCGGATCTCATAGAACACATCCATGGCATTCTTAAGAAGATGTTCCTCCACGTCGGGGTAATGTACCCGGACGATCTCTTCCATAAGGGCTTCATCCGGAAATTCGATATAATGGAAGATACATCTGCGAAGAAAGGCATCCGGAAGTTCCTTCTCCGCATTGGAAGTAATGATCACGATGGGCCGGTGCTTTGCCTTCACCGTTTCCTTGGTCTCATGGATATAGAATTCCATCCGGTCCAGTTCCCACAGAAGATCGTTGGGAAATTCCAGGTCTGCCTTGTCGATCTCGTCGATGAGAAGGATCACCTGTTCATCGGAGGAAAAAGCCTCTCCCAGTTTTCCCAGTTTGATATAGTGGGCGATGTCATCCACCCCTTCTTCCCCGAACTGTCCGTCATACAGGCGCTGGATCGTGTCATACATATAAAGCCCGTCCTGGGCTTTCGTGGTTGATTTAATGTTCCAGATGATCAGCTTTTTGTCCAGGGACCGGGCAATGGCCTGGGCCAGCATGGTCTTCCCCGTGCCGGGTTCCCCTTTGATCAGCAAAGGCTTTTGCAGGGCAACCGCCACATTCACCGCCGCGATCAGCTCCTCCGAAGCCACATATTCATTGGTACTGCCGAAATTTCCTTCCATCTTGTTCTCCTACCAGGCAACTTCCACGGAATTCTGCATCAGCTTCCGCAGATCGATATTTTCCACTTTTCCTTCCCGATTCATCAGTGCTTTCACGGCCTGCGCCGCATCCGCTCCTTCAAACAGGATCCGGTTCACCTGTTCGATGATGGGCATGGATACATGATATTTCTTTGAAAGCGCATAACCCGCTTTTGCGGCATATACCCCTTCCACTACCATTTTTACTTCCGCCATGGCTTCTTCATAGGACTTCCCCTGTCCGATCAGGATCCCGGCTCTGCGGTTTCTCGAATGCATGGAAGCGCAGGTTACGATCAGATCCCCGATACCGGTAAGACCGTAAAAGGTTTCGATCCGTCCTCCCATGACGATCCCAAGTCTTGTGATCTCGGCGATGCCCCTGGTAATGAGAGCTGCTTTCGTATTATCGCCGTACCCCAGTCCGTCGGCAATGCCCGCCGCAAGAGCAACCACGTTCTTTAAGGCCGCTCCCAGCTCGATCCCCCTGATATCCGAAGAAATATAGACCCGAAAGACTTCGGACATAAAGATCTGCTGAAGATATCTTGCCACTTCTTCATCCTTTGCTCCCACAACGATGGTGGTGGGAAGTCCTTTCCCCACTTCTTCCGCATGGGAAGGTCCGGAAAGCACACAGACTCTGGTATCCGGAAGTTCTTCTTCGATGATCTCGGAAAGAGTCATCAGGGTATCGTCTTCAATCCCCTTTGCCACATTCACGATGATCTGATCCTTGTGCACAAAAGGGGCCATTTGATGAGCAGTTGACCTGGTAAAAGGAGAAGGAACCGCCAGGATCAGCACATCCCGATCCCTGCACGCTTCCTCAAGATCCGTGGTATATTCCGTTCCGGAAGGCAGGATCACCCCCGGCAGTTTGTCCTTCTGCTCATTGGTTTCCCGAAGCATCCGGATCTCATCTTCGATACAGGACCAGACCATCACCCGGTGTCCGTTATTTCCAAGCAGGAACGCCAGGGCGCTTCCCCAGCTTCCCGCACCGATCATGCCGATCTTTGCCATATCCGCTCCTCTCAACTGAACAAGGTGAAGGAATTACCCACCTTTTCCTTACTCTTATAGACGCAGGAATCCGCATTCTTGTAAAGATCTTCGAAAGAATTGTCCCCTGCGTGATCGAACATCACGGCGCCGACACTGACTTTCGGTTTCACGGCTCCCAGTTCCGGAATATCGATGTGATCCAGCAGGTCGAAGAGTTCAAAGATCTGCCCCGTGGCACTTTTCTGATTGTCACGTCCCATGCTGAGAACCGAAAATTCATCTCCTCCCAGCCGGAAAATGGTATCATCCTCTCCGAATACCTTTTTCAGGGCATCCACAACGGCCAAGATCACCTTATCTCCCGCAAAATGTCCGTAGTTATCATTGATATTCTTAAAATGATCAAGATCCAGAATGTAGAGCACTCCGGGATCTCCGCTGGAGATCTTCTCGGAAGCGACCCGTTCCCCTTCTCCCCGGTTCAGGATCCCCGTCATGGAATCGATACGGGAAAGCCGTTCCAACTCCTCCCGTTCCTTGGCGGATGCTACGGTCTGATCGATATTCTTGAATCCGGCGATGACCTTTTCCTTACCGGTCTTACTCAGAAGACGCAGGTAAGTAAACTGGTAAAAATGCACTTCTCCCCGGTCCACCGCACGATAACTATAGATATATTCATCCTTATCCTTCAGTTCCTCCCGTACCTTATTGATATCCATGGCCTGGGTAAGCATGGGGGCATCCTCAGGATAGACACGGTCATTGATATATTTGGCCGCAAAAGGCCCGTAGGGATAACTGGGAGAAGAAATATCGCCGAACCCGTCCGTAACATACCCGTCGAGTTTCAGGATCTGCGCGGTCTGGGTAGGGATATCCACCATAAAGATGTTCAGGTAGTCACGGCTTAAAGCTTCCACGATCTCATATTGCTCTTCCAGTTCCAGGATCCGCTTCTGCTCGTTCGTCACATCATAGGACAGCCCCACAAAAACTATGGGCGTTCCGTTGTCCCGGCGATTCACTTTTCCCACGGATCTGAAATACCGTTCCGTCCCATCCTTTAACAGCGCAGGATAGATCACATCGAATTTCGTATTACCGCTGTAATCGTTCACTGTGGCAAACAGCTGTTTTCTCACTTTATCCCGATGAGGTTCCGGAATCCGGTTCAGCCAGGAATCCAGTTCGTTGGGGAAATCCTCTTCATTCTCAAAGCCCAGTTTTTTGCGGTACAGATCGCTCCACACACAGGAAGAAAGGCCGCCGTTCTGGTCGAAATCAAAAACATAGGGTCTGGCATCCATGGCATCGAATACCGTATCCATGGTGTTGTAATATTCCTGGAACTGACGGATCTTTTTATTACAGGTCATAAGAAGCGCATGATCCGCACCTTCGAAATCATTGGGATCCATCCATTCCTCATTCAGATAATCAAGTAACATGTCATATCCTTTCCTTCAAAACACATATGTAATAACTTTACCACAAAATGATATAGGGGTCAAAAAAAAGGACAGCCCGTAAGACTGTCCTTTTCGTAAGTTCATAAGATCGAAAAACCTTATACGGCTCCGTTGTAGAATCCCTCATTCTCCGGGATGTTATATCCGCCCTCCGCGGTATATCCGCTGGATGCATCCGCCTGGGTGTTCATATAATGCTGAACCAGAGAAGCATTGGTTGCAACGCCGGATCCGAAATTATTGAAGAAGTCCTTGACACGGTTCATATCCGCTTCGCGGAAAGCCTGTTCGTTAAATCCCAGGGTTCCGTTGGTATGCATGGTAATACCGAATTCACTCAGGGTTCCGGCATTGTCTCTGGTGCGGTTCATGATATAGGACAGATTGGAGGACACTCCGGAATTCGTGGAGAATCTCGCAGCACTGTACATGCTGTTGTAACTGTTTACGAAATCCTTGGCTTTCACCGTGATCCCTTCCACATTGTACTGACCCTGCTCATTCTTTTCATACAGTTCTTCGGAAGCAAGGGCAAGGGAAGCATTCTTCAGACTTAAAGCGCTGGTGTTGGTCTCATTTTTGGTGGACAGGTTGTCCGATACGGTGCTGCTTCCGCTGGAGGTGTTACTGCCGTATCCGGCAAACTTCAATCTCGAAGCAACGGTGGATCCGTAACTGGTAACTTCACCTTGATCAAAGACCTCATGCACCCGATTGAGATCGGCGGATGCAAGCTTCTTTTCATCAAGAACAAGGGTACCGTCATCATTGAGATTGATGCCGATCTCCTTGAGTTTATCTTCGTTCTGAGCCGTGGTGCGCATCATGGACGCAACGTTGTTGGTCACATTGGAAAGGGTGGATTCCTTTGCGCTCCTAACGGTATTGTTGTATGCTGCCACGAAGGATTTCACCGCAGCATTGGTCTTCTCTCTGGCGGTGTCGCCGTTCTCCGTATCCTCGAAGGTACTGTCTTTCTGGAGAGCCGCTACGGAGGAAGAGAGTTTCGAAACATTGTCGGACAAAGCGGAATTAGCCGCTGCCGTAGCGGAATCCACTTTGGGATTTTTCTTCTCTTCCAGGATCCTGTCCAGCACATCCGTGGACTTTGCCTTTGAAGCAGACTGGGAAGAAGCCTTCTGGGCCTCATAATTTGCCTTTAACAGCTTCTTATAACTGCCGTTTTTGATGGAAGAATAGTCGGAAAGCAGATCCGACATGCCGCCCGTGGAACCGGACGAACCGAAAAAGTTACTGATATTGATATTCGCCATAGTTCATCACTCCTTTGAAAAATGCCACTTCCGTGTGAAAACGATATTATCCTACTATTTATTGTAAACCAAACAGCTTATTTGTCAAGTTTTTTGCGCAGATAAGTCTTCCGTTCCGTGCCGTTTAACAGCCTTACGATATTGTCCTTATGGCGGACAAATGCCATGACAAGGAGCAGGAAAGTGAGAATGTACATTTCGATCAGGATCGGCTGTGTGGTATGGAACATTCCCAGCTGCCCCATGATGATCATCTGAAGGAGAAATCCCGTATACAGCATCAGGGATCCCAATGATACATAATGGGTGGTAAGGAAACATCCGAAGAAGGTAACAAGGCCCACGGGGATGATCAGGGGATGGAAAGCGATCATCATGCCGCCTGTGGAAGCGATGCCTTTCCCGCCTTTGAAATTCAGATAAAAAGGGAAATTGTGCCCCAGTACCGCTCCCGCACCCGCATAGAGTTTGATCAGGTATTTCACGGGAAGATAGGTTTCTTCAGGCATGATATGGCGGAACAGAAATCCGCAGAGGAGCACCGCGCATACGCACTTTAACAGGTCACCCGCAAATACGATGAGGCCCGCCTTGGTGCCGAGGACCCTTAAGGTATTGGTGGTGCCGGCATTTCCGGAACCGTGCTCCCGGATATCGATGCCATGCATCTTCCCGTAAAAAAAAGCGGTCTGAAGAAGTCCGAAAGCATATCCGATCACAAGACAGACGATACGAAACATTATTTTTCCTCTCCTCTTTCACGAATGATAAATCTAAGGGGGGTTCCCCGGAACCCGAAGGACTGACGGATCTGATTCTCGATATATCTCGTATAGGAAAAATGCATCAGTTCCTTATAATTTACAAAGATCACAAAAGTAGGGGGCTTCACCGATGCCTGGGTGATATAGAAAAGCCGCAGACGTTTCCCCTTATCCGCGGGAGGCTGTTGCAGAGCCACCGCTTCCGCCAAGATCTCGTTGAGCACACCGGTCTGGACCCGCATGGCGTGATTCTCGTAGACCATATCGATGAGTTCGTAGAGCTTCCCTGTTCTCTGTCCCGAAAGGGCGGAAATAAAGATGATCTCCGCATAACTCATAAAGGAAAGGATCTGGCGGATCTTCTCCGTATATTCGTTTACAGTCTTATTGTTCTTTTCAATGGCATCCCATTTGTTCACCGCAATGATCACCGATTTCCCACGTTCATGGGCGATCCCGGCGATCTTGGCATCCTGTTCCGTTACCCCTTCCGTGGCATCGATCAGAAGTACCACCACATCGGAACGTTCCACGGCGGATACGGTACGAACGATCATGTATTTTTCCAGTTCTTCTTTGATCTTGTTCTTCCGCCTTAAGCCTGCTGTATCGATAAAGATATAGTCCCGGTTGTTATGCCGGATATGGGTGTCCACCGCGTCTCTGGTAGTACCGGCGATATCGGAAACGATCAGTCTGTTCTCTCCCACCAGTTTATTGATCAGAGAGGATTTGCCGGTATTGGGTTTCCCCACAATGGCGACACGGACCGTTTCATCTTCTTCCTCTTCCTCCCCGGTCCTTTCGGGAAAATAGGAAACCACTTCATCCAGAAGATCCCCGATCCCCAGACGGTTGGCTGAAGACACGGGATGAGGGGTACCGATCCCCAGATTATAGAATTCATATACATCCGCTTCGTATTTGTCAAAATCGTCCACCTTGTTGACGGTAAGGAGGACCGGTTTATGGGAGCGTCGAAGCATATCCGCCACTTTGGCATCCGTATCCGTAAGACCCTGCCTGACATCCGTCATAAAGAGGATCACATCCGCGGAATCGATGGCGATCTGTGCCTGTTCCCGCATCTGGGAAAGGATCACGTCCCTGGAATCCGGCTCGATCCCGCCGGTGTCGATCAGGGTAAAGTCGTAGTCCAGCCAGTTCACATCACAATAGATCCGGTCTCTCGTGATACCGGGTGTATCCTTGACGATGGAGATCCGTTCTCCCGCCAGCGCATTAAACAATGTTGATTTTCCCACATTCGGCCGTCCCACAACGGCAACGATGGGTTTATTCTTTCTGCCCATAGTTCGATATTCTACCCTATTTTATCGGATGTTGCAATGAAGAGGGGCGAATTTCAAAAGGATCTCTTGACCTGAAAAAAAGGATTATATATGATGATAACGGATTTTATTTCCAAAGAAAGTTGAGGACAGATCATGGCAAACACTTCTTTGCTCGAAAACTCCATTCCCGTTGCCCCCCTGAAGCTTGTGGTGCTTGAATCCGCCGCATCTCTGGGATCCAGGGTCAACGATTATCTGGTACAGTTCCGCAGGAACATCCATCACGCCGCAAAGAACGATCCCGCCTTTCAGGGCTATCTGTCCGATAATTACCTTCTTGATACTTCCTGCTACCGCTTCGGTTCCGGCGAGGGAAAAGCGGTGATCAACGAATCCGTCCGGGGCAAGGACCTCTTTGTGCTGGTGGATATCTGTAATCACAGCATGACCTACCGGATGAACGGTCTCATCAATCATATGTCGCCCGACGATCATTTTCAGGATCTGAAGCGGGTGATCTCCGCCGTGAACGGAAAGGCCCACAGGATCAATGTGATCATGCCCTTCCTTTATGAAGGCCGTCAGCACAAGCGCAGCGGACGGGAATCTCTGGACTGTGCCTATGCCATTGAAGAACTTGCAGGTATCGGTGTCAACAATCTTATCACCTTCGATGCTCATGATCCGAAAGTTCAGAATGCGGAGCCCCTCACCGGGTTTGATAATTTTACGCCTCCTTATCAGTTCGTAAAGGCGCTGCTGCAGACAGAGCGGGATATGCTCATCGACAAGGATAACCTCATCGTGATCTCTCCCGACGAAGGTGCCCTGGACCGGGCCGTATACTTTGCAAACGTCATCGGCGTGGATACCGGTATGTTCTATAAACGTCGGGATTATTCCACCATCATCAACGGTAAGAACCCCATCGTGGCCCATGAATTCCTGGGGGATAACATCGACGGCAAGGATGTGATCATCATCGATGACATGATCTCCTCCGGCGGTTCCATGATCGATACCGCAAAGCAGCTGAAATCCATGAATGCCCGCCGCGTCTATATCTGTTGTACCTTCGGATTGTTTACCGACGGTATGTCCAAATTCGACGAAGCATATGAAAAGGGATACTTCGATAAGATCGTTACCACCAATCTTACCTACCGTATCCCCGAACTTCTGAAACGTCCCTATTATGTGGAAGCGGATATGTCCAAGTTCCTGGCTTCCATCATCGACTTTATGAATCACGATGTATCCATGTCCGGTGTCTATACTCCCACCGAAAAGATCCATTCCATCCTCTCCCACTACAATCAGCGGGAGGATTTTTCCATCGACTGATCCTTTATTTTTCTTCCATAAACCGAAGTTCCACCTTGAACAGATCTTTGTCGATCAGGATCCGGAAGGATCCTTCCATGGCTTCCGTCAGATTCTTGGCGATGGAAAGCCCCAGACCGGAACCTTCGCTGGTACGTGCCTCGTCTCCCCTGATGAACCGTTCCGTCAGTTCTTCGGGAGATACGGATAAGGGCGTTGCGGATATATTCCGGATGGTCAGCAGGATCCTGTCCTCAACACGGGTAACATCCGTGTATACCCTGGTTCCTTTTAACGCATATTTGCAGATATTGGTATAGAGATTTTCGATCACCCGGAAAATACTTCTGGAATCCGCACGGATAAAGACAGGTTCTTCCGGCATGGCGGATACGATGGTAAGATCGTTCTCGGCAAATTTGTCCGCAAATTCTCCGGAGGCCTGATTCAGGAGTTCCCTGAGATTGAGTTTCTCCATCCGAAGATCGATATTGCCCGAAGAGATCTTGGAAGCCTCCACAAGATCGTCCGTAAGCTGTTTCAGGCGCTGTGATTTCTCATCCAGGATCCCGATATAGGATCTGGCCCGTTCATTGTCGATCTCTTCCTTTTTCAGCAGATCCACATAGTTGATGATACTGGTCAGCGGAGTTTTCAGATCATGGGAAACATTGGTGATGAGATCCGCTTTCATCTTCTCGTCTTTCATGGAGGTTTCCACAGCCTCCCGGATACTGTCACCGATACGGTTCACCGCTTCTCCCAGCATCACGTTATCTCCGTGCATCTTTGTAAGATCCACTTTGGTCTCACCCTTCTTCTCCGCGATCATATTGAGGGCTCCGATGATCCCCTGCTGTTCCTTCAGCATATCGTACCGCTTCTTTCCGGTCACCATACAGATCAGAGCGATCACCGTGAGCAGGAGGACTGCCAAGAGTCCCAATACGGTGTATTTACGTGAGGACATGACCCCAAGCACAAACAGCGCCGAAAGGATACATAATACGCAGATCACAAGATGAACCAGAAAGCTCCGTACAAAGAGTCCGGAATGACCGTAGATATCCGAGGATACGGACCTTACCTTATCCACGCCTTTGGAAAGAAGGCTCGTCCGGTAGATCAGCCCGCACTTGATCCTGCGCACGGTGCCGTACCAGAAAAAGCTGATGACAAAACTGGTGATCAGGGCAAATACGGCTACCGCATAAACCGTTTCCGGCACTTCCCGATCAACCAGGTCCTGCAGAAGCGTCTGAATCTCTCCTGACCGGAATGCAAACACATAAGGCAACACGCAGGCGGCAAGCAGAAGGATCCGCAGTTCCGCGGGCACATGATCGGAAGGAGTGGCTCTGTATACCGGCTTTTTCGTCTCTTTGTCATAAGTGACTCCTTCCCTTACGGAAAGAATGAAAAGGAGTGCCAGATAAAGAAAGCCGGAAACGAAAAGGGTGATGAGGAGGAGCCAGTAGTATCGGGTAAACAGATCATAACGTCCGTAAACCCTGCGATATTCGTCATTGATCACCGGACTTCTGCCAAGATCCCTGACACCGGCGATCAGGATGGTGTCGTCATAAAACCGGTAATCGGAATTTGCAAATAGATAAAGCACCGTCTTTTCGTCGATCCGGGTATCGGTTTCGAAGATATGCTCTTTTACGTTCAGATACAGATATCTTTTATCCGTTTCCCGAGATAACTTCAGGAGTTTTTCGATATCATAATCCCGAAGTGCTTCGGCTCCTTCCGGATAATTTGTATGCACTTCCCGGTTCTTTCCTTCTCCCTGGATCAGGATATAACGGAAATTGCTGACGGAAGGATCATAGAAGTCCCTGTATCTCGTGCTCTTTTCGTACAGGTCGCTGTCCGTTCCCTTTAAAGCATTCCCGGAAACCGCTTCCCTGTGTTCGTCGGAATCAAGATAATGATCCGTTCCCGCAAGATCGATGACTTCCGTCAGGGATGCCCCCAGCATCTTATTGAAATGTTCGGAATCATAAAAGGATACTCCCGTATCGGAAGAAGAAAGATCCGTGGTCACATGATATTTCGCCCCGTGAAAGGTATCATGGGGAACAAAAAGAAAAAAGAACAATACCAGCACAAAGATGACAAACGCCACATGCTGAAGAAGATGCAGAACCCTGTTCATGGTTTCCTCCCTTAAAGATTTTCGATCTTATAACCGACGCCCCAGACCACCTTCAGATATTTCGGTTCCTTGGGATTGATCTCAATCTTTTCACGGATATGGCGGATATGTACGGCCACGGTATTATCCGCCCCCACCGGGTCTTCGTTCCAGATATTCTCATAGATCTGTTCTATGGAGAATACCTTGCCCTTATTCTGCACCAGCAGGAGCAGGATCCGGTATTCGATGGGGGTAAGCCTTACTTCCTCGCCGTCCACGGTCACTTCCTTGTTCTCGTCATTAATGAGGAGCGCTCCGGTGGAGAAAACGGCATTGTTATCCGTATTCAGATTGCCGAGGGTGGTATAACGTCTTAATGCGGATTTGACCCTTGCGATCAGTTCCAGTGGATTAAAGGGCTTGGTGATATAATCATCCGCTCCCATATTGAGCCCCAGGATCTTGTCCGTGTCTTCCGATTTTGCCGAAAGGAAAATGATAGGCAGGGAATTGGTCTCACGGATCTTTACCGTGGCACGGATCCCGTCCATCTTCGGCATCATGATATCCATGATGAGAAGCTGCACATTTTCCTTCTTCAGGATCTCTATGGCCTCAAGGCCGTCATAGGCCTTTAAGACTCCGTAGCCTTCCTTCGAAAGATAGATCTCGATCGCATCTACGATCTCTTTGTCGTCATCGCATACCAGAATGTTTGTCATTTCTCATATCCTTTTTACAAAGAGTGTGCAGGGACATCCGCCGCTGCACACTCTATTAAAACACCTAATTCTTAACTGCCGTAGGGGAGAATTCTTAAGATTTCTTTAAATACTCGTGGATTCCCTTTGCACCGGCTTTCCCCGCCCCCATGGCAAGGATCACGGTAGCGGCTCCCGTAACGGCATCACCGCCTGCATAAACCCCTTCCTTGGAGGTCTTGCCGAACTCTTCGTCGGCCACAATACATTTCCATTTATTGGTATCAAGTCCTTTGGTTGTGGAGCTGATCAGCGGGTTCGGGCTGGTACCCAGGGCCATGATCACGGTATCGGCTTCAATATCGAATTCGCTGCCCTTTACTTCCACGGGACGTCTTCTGCCGGACTCATCCGGCTCTCCCAGTTCCATCCGGATGCAGGTGATCCCCCTTACCCAGCCTTTTTCGTCAGACAGGATCTCTACGGGATTGGTCAGAAGATCAAAGATGATCCCCTCTTCCTTGGCATGATGCACTTCCTCCACACGGGCAGGAAGTTCCTCTTCGGAACGACGATAAACAACATGAACCTCGGCGCCCAGCCTCAATGCTGTTCTTGCGGCATCCATGGCAACATTTCCGCCGCCCACTACAACAACCTTTTTGCTGTGCATAATGGGAGTATTGGAATTATCGTCAAAAGCTTTCATCAGATTGGATCTGGTAAGATATTCATTGGCAGAGAAAACACCGTTCAACTGCTCTCCCTTGATCCCCATGAACTTGGGAAGACCTGCCCCCGATCCGATGAAGACCGCATCAAAGCCTTCCTCCGTAAGCAGTTCGTCGATGGTCACGGACTTGCCGATCACCACGTTGGTCTCGATCTTAACACCGAGAGACTTCACATTCTCGATCTCTTTTTTCACGATCTTTTCCTTGGGAAGTCGGAATTCGGGGATCCCGTATACCAGAACACCGCCGGCCTCATGAAGAGCTTCAAAGATGGTGACTTCATAGCCGAGGCGGGCAAGATCACCGGCGCAGGTAAGTCCCGCAGGACCGGATCCGATTACGGCTACCTTTTTCCCGTTAAGGGATTCCGCCTTTTTGGGCTTCATACCCTTCTCCATGGCGGTATCTGCCACGAACCGTTCCAGTTTTCCGATGGATACGGGCTCTCCCTTGATCCCACGGATACATTTTCCTTCACACTGACTCTCCTGAGGACACACTCTTCCGCAGACTGCGGGAAGCGCGGAACTCTCGGATATGATGTCATAAGCCTTTTCAAAATCACCGTTTTTTACCTGCTCGATAAAGCCGGGGATATTGATGGCAACGGGGCATCCCGTGATACACTGCGCATTCTTGCAGTTAATACACCGGGAAGCTTCCTCCATGGCTTCTTCTTTATTGTAACCCAGGCAGACTTCTTCGAAGTTCCCGGCTCTTTCCTTCGGATCCTGTTCCCTGACGGGTACTTTCTTTAATACGTCCATTTTCCGTTCCTCCTAATCCTGGCAGTTTCCGCAGCCGCCGTGATGTGTATCGCCTTCCTTAAGGCGCAGCATGGCACGTCCCTCTTCGGTCTTGTAAAGGGTCTGCCGCTGCATGGCCTGATCGAAATCCACCAGATGTCCGTCGAACTCGGGACCGTCAACGCAGGCAAATTTTACTTCGTCCCCAACGGTGACGCGGCAGGCACCGCACATTCCGGTTCCGTCCACCATAATGGGGTTCAGGGAAACGATGGTCTTAAGGTTCAGTTTTTTGGTGGTAAGGCATACGAACTTCATCATGATCATGGGTCCGATGGCGATGCAGATATCATATGAGGATCCTTCCCCATAGAGATCTTCGATGGCTTTCGTAACAAGTCCGGATCTTCCGTAACTTCCGTCATCCGTAGTCACATAGAGATTACCGGCAACCGCCTTCAGTTCTTCTTCCAGGATCACGAAGTCCCTGCTCTTGAACCCGATGATGACATCGGCTTTGATGCCCTGTTCCGACAGCCATTTGACCTGGGGATACACCGGTGCGGTCCCTACACCCCCTGCTACGAACAGGATCTTCTTATTCTTAAGTTCCTCTATGCTCTCCTCCGTAAGTTCCGAAGGGCGTCCCAGAGGGCCTACAAAATCATGGAAGGCGTCTCCTTCTTTTAACCCCGCCATGATCTGGGTAGCTGCTCCCACCGCCTGAAATACGATGGTCACGGTAAGAGCCTCTCTGTCGTAATCACAGATGGTAAGGGGGATCCGCTCTCCCTCCTCATCCGTACGTACGATCACAAACTGTCCGGGCAGACAGCTTTTGGCCACACGCGGAGCGCTGACAACCATCTCATAGATGTTGTTCTTCAACTCTCTTGCTTTTAAAATCCGGTACATGTTCAACTCCTCTCTTTTGTCACAGCGGAAGCAAGGTATTGGTATCCGCCATATGAAAAGCCTCTCCCGTGTATGCATTCACCGCATAAACACGTCCGGGCGCAGGTTTTCCCTGATTCGTGATCAGTTTTTGATCGATATCGATCGCATATTCATAAAAAAGATAATAGGATTTGCCTCCGATGTCAATAACTCCCCCGTAATTCAGAGAAAGCCACGCCGCTTCAACCCCGGGATAATCCGTATAACGTCCCGCAAGATCCGCAGTCACCCCTTTTTCATGGAAGATCCTGTACAGCAGATTCTGGGCATCGGGAATGGGGATCACGTTTCCCAGATAAAGATTGTAACTCCGGCTTACAACTTCGGAAGTCTTACCGTTCTCATCCACCGCCACAAAGGAGAAATTGCTGGTCCCCATATCCGCGTTCAAAGGCTCCGTATACAGGATCCCGTTCTCCTCTGAGGGTACGGTTTTATCCTTGGTATAATAGACTGTCACTCCTTCCGCAGGTTCCACAGTCACGTAAAAAGGCTTGTCATAATCTCCCGATTCCGGTCGGACCACGGGAGGAAGGGGAGCCGTGGCAGAAATGGAATAAAAACTCTGGGCCACGGGAGAAATGATCCCATGATCGCTCACCAGTACCGCCTTCAGGGTATAATCTCCGGAATTCAGGCGGATGGGTGTTGTATACAGGATCCCGTGTTCGTCAGAAGGATCGCTTTCATCCAGGGTAAAAAAGATCCTGCCCGGCGCATCCGCAGAGATCTCAAGTTCCACCGCATTCTCGTAATTTCCCGTGGGAACGCTGAACTCGGGAGGAAGAACCAGATATTCCCGGTAGGATTCTCTGATGTCCTCATCCGGGCAGTTGGATAACAGCGACTGCAGTTCTTCATAACTTCCTTCATTGACACAGATCGTCACAAGTCTGTCATAACTGGCTTTTAAGACCTCCCGGTCCACCACCTTGTCATTGACGATCTTAATCAGGATGTCCTTGGCCGCCTGGGTCATGCCTGAAGCAAGATGCACGTCTGCTTCCTTCAGGAGGATGGAAACGTCGTCGCTACGCAGTTCTTTGGCTCTTGCAATGTACAGGAGGGCCCCCTCACTGTCACCGGAGATCATCCGTTCTTCCGCTTTGGAGAGCTGATAGGAAAGGGAAAAATTCCTGTAGAGCAGAACACCGCCCACAAGCAGGATCAGAAGCAGTAAAAATCCCGCGCCGGCAAAAAGAAGGATCCGTTTGGACGGCACGGTGCTTTCCCGGAAGAATTCATCCACGGGATCTCCTTCCGGATCTTCCGAAGGCGTTTCGGGATCTTCCGGCGTTTCTGCCGGATCCAGTTCCTCCACGATGGAGGAAAGGCCTTCCGTTATGCTGTTTTCCAGTTCCGGCTCAAAATCCGGGACGATCTTGATCTCTGCCCCGCATTTTTCGCACAGAAGATATCCTTCGGGGACTTCAGCCCCGCATTTCGGGCATAACATCACTTACTGCCTCAACACAGTTATGCAAAAGCATGGCTATGGTCATAGGGCCTACACCGCCGGGAACCGGAGTAATGGCACCGACTCTGTCAAATACATCCTCAAAATCCACATCTCCGCAGAGTTTGCCGTTCTCATCCCGGTTGATCCCCACATCGATGACTACCGCGCCTTCCTTCACATATTCCTTCGTTATGAATCTCGGCCTGCCAATGGCTGCGATGAGGATATCCGCCCTGGAACATACGGCGGGAAGATCCTTTGTTTTGGAATGGGTCACGGTAACCGTGGCATTTTCCCGGAGCATCAGAAGGCTCATGGGCTTTCCCACGATATTGCTCCTGCCGACGATGACGCATTCCTTTCCGGCGATCTCGATCCCGCTTCTTTTTAAGAGCTGAATAATCCCTGCCGGGGTACAGGAAACAAAACCTTTCCGGCCGATACAGAGATTGCCCACGGAAATGGGATGAAAACCGTCCACATCCTTTTCGGGCGCGATCTTCATGATCACCTTGTTCTCATCGATATGGGAAGGCAGAGGGAGCTGTACGAGGATCCCGTTCACCTCCGGATCCCGATTCAGATCATCGATGAGTTTCAACAGCTCCTCTTCCGTGATATGCTCTTCCGGGTGATAGGAAAGGGATCTGATCCCGACGGCTTCGCAGGCTTTTTTCTTATTACCCACATAGACCGTGGAAGCGGGATTATCTCCAACCTGGATCACCGCAAGACAGGGTACGATGCCCTTTTTGGCAAGTTCCTCGCATTTTAGCTTCAGTTCTTCTTTGATTTCTCCGGAAATCTTCTTTCCGTCTATGATCTTTCCTTCCATCCTGTTCTCTCCTTTAAAAAAGCCCCGTGATCCTGCCTTCATCGGTTACATCGATCCTTAAGGCCGCCGGTTCCTTCGGAAGTCCCGGCATGGTCATGATCTCTCCCGTGAGTACCACAAGGAAACCGGCTCCCGCAGATACATAGATATCTCTTACATTCAGAGTATAATCCTTCGGTCTTCCCAGAAGTGCGGGATCATCCGACAGGGAATACTGGGTTTTTGCCATGCACACCGGAAGATCCCCATAGCCGTTCTCCTTAAGATTCCGGATGGCTTTCAGGGCTTTGGAAGAATAAGCTACCTCATTTGCTCCGTAGATCTTTGTTGCAACAGTCAGGATCTTATCCTCGATGCTCTCTTCAAGGCCGTAAAGAGGATGATACTCCGTTTTCTTCGTCTCAATGGTATTGATCACCTTACGCGCCAGATCTTCTCCTCCTTCGCCGCCTTTGGCAAATACTTCGGAAAGAGCAAATTCACATCCCCGTTCTCTGCAGAATTTCTCTACAAAGG
>JAEEGL011474654.1_pt1 | contig 30776 bp, 25 predicted proteins | sample 9134231 | NCBI WGS metagenome assembly JAEEGL01 (sample SAMN16246548, study PRJNA631951) | gut metagenome | biome: gut microbiome; feature: rumen; material: fiber-attached | host: Bos | place: Iran: Karaj | collected 2018-10 | reverse complement strand
CATACCGTCCGCACATTCTTAAAGTGAATCTAGTTGATTCATGTAATGAGCTAGAATTCTAGGAGACCGAGGCATGGACGCCGAGGTCACGAAGACAACTGCCATGGATGGCAGTCGTCGAGGGTCCGTGGGATAATAACACCGTGAATGCGAGTTACATAGAATCAACTTGATGAACGGTCCAGAATGAAGGACGGTATGATCACCATCCATACCGTAGAGACATATAGCAATAAACAGATCATCAAAAAATATTCATACCTCTTCAAACTTTATTCATATGGACAGAGCCATACAAGAACCGTATAATAAATCATATAGTAAATCCAATTATGGATTTCGAGGGGGAACAATACATTACATATAGAACGGAGTGAAGCTATGAAACGAAAAACAACCGCTCTTATTATTTCCGCATTGGTCATCGGACTGACCGCATGCGGAGGTGCAGCAGATTCAAACTACAGTAAGTCAACTGAATCAGGATCTTATGATTCATCCTACGAGGAGCCGGCCGCTGAAGAATATACGGATGAAGCCGCTTATGATTCGGAAGGTGCCGGAGGATCAGACACAAGTCTGCCTGAAACCAATGATGGTGTCGAAGCAAAAAAGATATCAAAAGAGAAACTGATCTACACCTGCAATCTTTCCATTGACACTCTTGACTTTGAAAAGTCAACTGCCGACCTCAATGCTTTAATCCAAAAGTATGATGGATTTTTAGAGAGCGAACAATATTCAGATGGTGGAAGCTATGACTCATACAGCTACTACTATGTTGATAATAATGAAAAGCATAATACCTACGAGGCAACCATCCGGATACCCTCCAACAAGTACAATGATTTTGTAAACTCCGCCGGTAACCTGGGTGATGTCCGATCCCGTAATTCAAATGTAGAAAATGTATCTCAGGAGTACACCGACCTGACTACATCTCTTGAGATTTACGAAGCTGCATACAACAGATACATGGATCTACTTTCAACAGCTAGCGATGAAAATTATGCGCTGGAACTTGAAGCCCAGATAACAGAGACTCAAGAAAAGATCGCTCAGATCAAAACCAGAATGAATCGCATCGATACAGATGTTGCTTACTCCTTCATCAATATCAAGATCAAGGAAGTGTCCAAGTTTGAAGAGAAGCCCGCACCTACAGATACATTTGGTCAGCGTATCGCAAAAGCATTCAGTGAATCACTTGCAGTATTTGCAGATTTCTTGGAAGGCCTTCTCATACTGATCATTCACCTGTTACCTTTTATCGTCCTGATCGCCGTTATCGTAGTAATAGTTTTGGTTATCAGAAATGCGATAAAAAAATCACCCGGCTATCAAAAGCGTCAGCAGAAAAAGTGGGCGAAAAAACATGGTATGATGAATGTACCTTATCAGACACCAAATAATACACCCGCTAATAATGGAACTAATAATGGAACAAATAATACAACTGTAAGTCCGAATACAGACTTGCAGAAAAATGACCAGAACAACAATACACCACCTTCACAATTTGTTTAAAAAGGAAAGACCATGGTCACAGAATTTTTAAGAAAATATCAGGATCAACTGCTGGAAAAAAGAGACACTCTTAAGGAAGAACTCAACAATACAGAGATTGAGATCCGAAAACAGGAAAAATTTATAGAGGCGATCAGTGAAGATGTGTCGGAACCATTTTCAGCTTTCTCTCCTCATACAACAGACAGGACAAAGCAAAATCGGATAGACGAGCAAAATGATAAAATGGATCAGCTCCAGATTCAAAGGACTCAACTTGACCAGGAGATCCAAAGACTGGATGATGAAATAGTTGAAGTTGAAAGGTCTCTTCAGGAAGTAAATCGTGAAAAGAATGGAAAAACATCAGAGGCTGAGAAAAGTGAACCTGAAAATACATCAGAGACTGAAATAATGTCGTTTCAAAATCATGATGACACACAATCGACAGATCAAAGACCTAAAAACTCAAATGTCGACAATTCGATTGATCCGGATATTCTAAGACAGATCAAGAATGCTAAGGACTTTTTACCTGCTGATCCTATGAGAGCGAGGGATATTTTAGAAACCTTACTAAAAAAATATGGAAATGCCAATTAAGCATTTCCAAAACAAACTCAAGTCAATAGCTTGACGTAATAGTTACGATAGTGGCTTCTTTGACGGAACACCTGCCCTTCGGGGATAGGTATCCGGAGTGGAGGCCACTTTTTTTATTACAATAAATGATCTGGCAATATCCGTACCCGGAAGGTCAAACTTAATTACTTCAGACAGATCTCCTCCAAGAAGTCCTATACCGGACTTAGCTCTTTCAATCTCATCAATAACTTCACCGGATTTATATGCAACAAAAAACCCTTCCTCTTTAACAAAAGGAATACAGTACTCGGAAAGAACAACCGTATCGGCAACTGCTCGGGAAACGACAAGGTCAAAAGACTCACGAAAATCTTTATCTTTTGCCAAATCCTCTGCTCTGGAATGAATGCAGGTCACATTTGATAGTCCCATTTTCTTTGTTACCTCATTCAAATAATCTATCCTTTTTCCAAGAGAATCTGCCAGCACAAATTCACAATCAGGAAGACAAATAGCGAGTGGTACTCCGGGAAATCCTGCTCCGGTTCCAAGGTCGAGAATCCGAAGACCACTTACGGACATAGGCTCATCCGCCGAAGCTGAAGTGTCATCAACTGATATACCATCGGAGGATACTATCAGATTTTTATCGATCATTTTTAAAGAACCGATCAATGATATTGAATCTATATAGTGAAGTGTAACTACCTCATCCCAGTCAGTTATTCCGGTCAGGTTCATATACTCGTTTACTCGAACCATCTCATCATAAAAAACAGAGTATTGATCAAGTTGGGTTTGAGACAAATCAATCCCATATGATCTTGATGCGTCTACAAGTTTTTTAAAACTTCTTTCCATATTTATCCTCAACAAAATTACTATAACAGTAACGTAAACCCATTACCGGTTTTCATCTATTTACCCATACAAAATTCTGAAAAGATCCTGTCCGCAAGATCGTCCTCTATTTCTTCTCCGGTGATTCGACCCAAAGCTGCATAAGCATCTAAAAGATCAACCGTCAAAATATCTTCAGGCATTCCTGTAGCAATTGAATTCAAAACAAGATCCAGAGAACGTACAGCAGAAAGAAGTTCATTTCTCTCCCGCTCACCTGTCAGATAAAAACCATCATCTGTTGAAAGCTCTCCTCCAAAAAACATATCCTTTATTGTAGATGTAAGATCAGACAAACCCTGTCTCTCTCTGGCAGAAACAGAAAGAATGGGTATGTCTTCATATTCGGATAAAAGAGATTGATCGAATTCATGTCCCAGATCAGACTTATTTAAAAGTATGATCACTTTTCCGTTTGATCTGCATATATCGCGAAGCTGCTGTCTATCATCTTCAGTGAATTCTTCGGATGTATCAATAACATACAAAACCAACTGCGCTTCATCAATTGAAGAAAGGCTGCGCTCAACTCCTATCCGCTCAACCTCATCAGCTGTTGATCTGAGTCCGGCTGTATCGATCAGTCTGAGAATCATACCACCGAGACTTACATTTTCCTCAATAGTATCTCTGGTTGTTCCGGGTATATCGGTAACTATTGCACGATCCTTTTGTAAAAGCGCATTCAAAAGAGATGACTTGCCGGCATTAGGACGTCCTGCAATTGCCGTCTTGATACCCTCTTTTATGAAAACACCCTCATCAAAAGTATCAGCCAAATGCTGCATTTCACTTTTAAGCTCATTTATTTTTATCTGAAGTGTTTCCTCATAATCTGAAAGATCGTAATGTTCAGGATCATCCAACGCTGCTTCTATAAAAGCTGTCTCATGAAGAATACGCTCGCGAAAATCACCTATCTTATTTTTAAGATGACCGGAAAGCTGAGACATTGCATTTTTTCTAGCTGACTCATTTTCGGAAGAAATAAGATCCATAACCGCTTCAGCTTCTGAAAGATCTATCCTTCCATTCAAAAAAGCACGCTTTGTAAATTCACCCGGTTCAGCAGGTCGAACTCCAAGTTCAAAAATGAGAGAAAGGATCTTTTTGATGATATAGATACCACCATGACATGAGATCTCAACCACATCCTCACGAGTGTAGGTACGAGGGGCTCTCATGATACTTATCAGCACTTCGTCCACATAGTTATCCACCAACTTATCAACAGATGGATCTTCCACAATATGCCCATAGTGGATAGTGTGAGTATCTGCTTTTAAAATATCATCCTTACCCCTGAAAATCCGCGCAACTACGGGAATTGCATCCTGTCCACTTATTCTTATAACTCCTATTCCACCGGTTGATAAAGGGGTGGAAAGAGCAGCGATGGTGTCATTTGAATTCATAAGTTATCCACTTTTAATAATTACTGTTAATAAACATTGCCTTCTAAAATTAAGTTAAAATAAAAAGACTGTGATCAAAAATCACAGTCTTTATTATAATAAATCTGTTTTCTTTTGTCACCAAGAACAAGATCCACTCATTCAATCATCATGAACGCTTAGGAACTACCACTACGTGTCTGTAAGGTTCCTCACCCTCACTATGAGTTGTAACACCCGTATCATGCTGAAGTGCAAAGTGGATGATACGACGCTCATAAGGATTCATAGACTCAAGAGCAACAGGTCTTCTTGTTCTCTTTGCCTTGTAAGCTGTATTCTTTGCAAGGTTCTCAAGTGTCTCCTTACGACGACGACGATAATCCTCGGTATCAACCTTGACTCTAGTGTAGATATCAACCTTACGGTTAACTGCAAGATTTGTAAGATACTGGATAGAATCAAGTGTTGCACCCCTCTTTCCAATGATGATACCCATATCATCTCCGGAAAGCTCAATGGAAAGAGTGCTGTCATCTTCCTCATAAGTGCTGTTGATATTTACTGAAATGTCCATTGTTGCAAAGATATCTGTAAGGAACTGCTTAGCAACCTCAGCTGCCTTTGCACCTGTCTCAGGATTTCCCTGAACCTTTTCCCTTGCAGGACGCTCACGCTTCTCAGCAACGGGAGCCTCATCAACGCTTTCTGACTTTTCAACAGAAACCTCATCGGAAACGGGAGCAGAAGTCTCATGTACGCTTTCGTACTCATCTGCCTTTGAAACTTCATCATCAGCCTTTTTAGTTGACTGATATACACGAATAAGTGCATCATGGCTTCCGATTCCAAGGAAACCTGCGCTTCCCTTTTCAATTATCTCATACTGGAGTTGATCAGATGTGATGCCAAGCTGAACAGTAGCCTGTGTAATGGCATCCTCTACTGTCTTTCCTGTAAAATCTATAGTATTGCTCATTTTTACCCCTCTATTTTCTGGTATTTTTATCGTTATATTCTTTTACCATATTGGCCTTGGCGGACATGGATCCACGAGGCGCACGATTTCTGGCCTCTTCCTTGGCATCAAGATCGGCAGTTTTTTCCTCACCGATATGAGCCTTGTCTGCCATACTGATCTTGCGGGTGCTCATGTTGGCTGCTTCAAGCATACGCTCACGCTGGATACCGCGCTTTTCCTGCTTTGCTCTGGCCTTTTCCTTATTTTTCTCAATGATCCCATCAATATCGATGTTCTCAAAATGACGATTAAGGAAGATCTGCTGAACGGTACGAACAAGCGCACCTGCGATCCAGTAAAGTGAAAGACCTACAGGAACGGTTACTGAGAAGAAAAGTGACATAAGAGGCATGAGAATGTTCATGGTCCTCATCTGCTTTGCCATCTGATCGTTAGGGTCAGTGGAATTAACAGGTGTCATCTTCATGTTCAGGAACTGTGAACCATATGCAAGGATAGGAACAAGCACTGCAAGTACCCAGATTGCGGGATTATGTGCAAAATTGGTCTTGATAAGGTTGATAGGCGTATCACTGATGTTCAAAGTCAAGAAGTAGTTGATCTGCTCCAGTTTTCCGTGTGTGGATGAGATCACATCTGACAATCCGGGGAAAGAAGCACTCAGATTGTCCCAACCCGTATCGGAAAGTTTGTAAAGAACATCTGTGATGTAGTTTTTAACAACAGTTGTATCAGTTGCAGTAAAATCAACCTTTACTGTGTTAAGACCGGCCTGGTCATAAACAGCCTGCATTGTTTTTGCATATCCGTCTGTAGCAACGATACCGTCAACAAGGTTTGAAAAAACACCTTTTACTGAAGAAAGATATGCGGGAATGTTGAAAAATACACGATAAAGTGCAAGAAGAATAGGCATCTGAATGATCATGTAAACACAGCTGCCCATGGGAGAAATGCCGTACTTGTCATAAACGGCCTGGGTCTCCTCATTCATCGCTGTCATGGAAGCCTGATCTCTTTTACCTTTGTACTTTTCCTGGATTGCCTTAGTCTCAGGTGCGATCTTACGTGTAAGAACCGAGAACTTCTGAGTCCTGTATGTTACAGGGAAAAGGCAAAGGTAAATGAAAATGGTGAAAATGAAGATAACGAGTGCAACACTTTCAACTCCACAAACATTTGCAAAGAATGAATAGATCCCGTTCATGATCCAGCCCAGCGCCTTGGCTATAGGTCCGAGAATGGCGCCATTGTATGCTGTAAGAAATACCGGATACAATCTAAACCTCCTAATACATAGTGCCGGTTAAGGTACAGGATCGTAGCCACCCTTGGAAAAAGGATTACACCTTATAATTCTCCACAACGCAAGAGAGCCGCCCTTGAGCGCACCATACTTTTCCACAGCCTCAAGGCCGTAGCATGAACAGGTGGGATAATAAGGGCAGCAAGTTCGCTTTAATGGAGAAAAATACTTCCTGTATGTCTTTATTAAAAAAATAAGAAATCTCTTAACCATTGTTCGATGTTAGTTTCAGAAGACCTGCAAGTTTCATGAGTTCACTTTCCACTTCGGCATATGAAATGTGGGAAGAACCTTCTCTTGCAACGACTACCAGATCCTGCCCAATGCAGAAACTGTCTTCATGTAGTCTGTAAGCTTCTCTTATCAGTCGCGTCAAATGATGTCTAACTACGCTGTTGCCAACCTTTTTACTGACAGATATGCCCAGTCTGTTAGACTCCATCCCATTTGGAATAGCATAAAGCACAAGATGGCTAGATGCCTTGCGGTTGGCTTTTTTGTAGACATGACGAAAATCGTCATTCTTTTTGAGTGATTCACTGAATTTCATAGAAAAAAACCTGCATCATATAGTAAAGAGCCACATCTGTCTATGATGGTGGCTCTAATATATGATCTATGCGGATAATCTCTTTCTTCCCTTTGCTCTGCGGGCTGCGATAACCTTACGGCCACCCTGAGAGCTCATTCTTGAACGAAATCCGTGAACCTTAGCACGCTGGCGCTTCTTCGGCTGAAATGTCATCTTCATGGCTCATACCTCCTTCTTCAAAAATTTCCTTCGCCTGTGACATAATTGTTACGTCTATTTAGAGCGAACGCCATTGAACATTCTACCACAAATCCTCTAAAAGTCAAGGAAAAAATACCCTTATATCTTTGTAAACCCTTTCTTTCCACAATCCGTGGATAACTCTGTTGATAATTTATTACATTTTGTTAATAAAGTTGTTAAAGACGGACCCATATTTGCTTGAAGTTTAGGGTGTTTTCGAGTACAATAGTGGGTGTGCATTTTTGTATTTATTTAGGAGTTTCTTCCTATTATAATTATAAAGCGAGGAATAGATTTGGAACAGCTTCAAAATATGTGGGAAGATATCCTGCTTTCAGTAAAAGAGGAGTACAATATTCACAACGTCTCCTTTGAAACCTGGCTTAGGCCCCTTACCATCAAGTCTATAGAGGATGACAAACTTATCATTTCCCTGCCTGACGGTATGGATCAGATGGGCATAGACTATATTTCAAGGAAATTTGCATCCCCTCTCAGGGTTAAGATCGCAGAGATGACGGGTAATGACTATACTATAGATTTCGTACTGGCGCCCGGCGGTTCACAGGGATCACCTGCTCCTGCCATCAAAAGCCCTAACTATTCAAAATCCAATCTCAATGAAAAGTATACATTTGAGACTTTTGTCGTTGGCAGCAATAACCGTTTTGCACAGTCTGCAGCTCTTGCTGTTGCAGAGTCACCGGGACAGCACTACAATCCTCTTTATATTTACGGAGGACCCGGACTTGGCAAGACTCACCTTATGCATGCCATCGGTAACTTTATAATACAGCAAAATCCTGATTGTAAGGTACTTTACGTTACATCAGAGGTTTTTCTTAACGAAGTCATTGAGTCCATCCGAAGCACTAACAATGCTGTGACGATGCCTAAGTTCCGTGAAAAGTATCGTTCTGTGGATGTACTTATGATAGATGATATCCAGTTCATCATCGGCCGCGAGTCTACACAGGAGGAGTTTTTCCACACTTTCAACACTCTTCATGATGCAGGCAAGCAGATAGTCCTTACTTCCGATCGTCCTCCCAAGGATATGGAGACTCTGGAAAACCGTATCAGATCCAGGTTTGAGTGGGGACTTATGGCAGATATCGGTTATCCCGATTACGAAACACGAATGGCCATACTTCGCAAGCGCGTTGAGGATGACAATCTTGACCTCGGCGATGATATCCTTAATTACATCGCTGATAATATCCGCACCAATATCCGTGAATTGGAGGGCGCTCTTAATAAACTTACCGCTTACTCAAAGATGGAAAAGACTGAGATCACACTGGAGATAGCAGAGAGTGAGCTTAAAAACATCATCTCTCCCGATAAGCCGCGTGAGATCACTCCTCAGCTCATCATAGAGGTAGTTGCTGAACACTACAATCTGACAATAGATCAGATGACTTCCAAAAACAGGAGTAATCAGATTGCAAGACCGAGACAGATCGCCATGTATCTGTGCAAGGAAATGACAGATTCTCCACTTGAAGCCATAGGAAGTTTCCTTGGTGGCAGGGATCATTCCACAATTATCCACGGTGCCAACAAAATCAACGAAGAATACAACAAGGATCCTGACTTTAAGAGCCAGGTTGACTCCATTAAAAAGAAGATAGATCCAAATTAAGCAACAGGTTTTAACAACTAACCAACAGATCTTTCTGATTTAACTTTTATCAAAAGCATTGAAGAAAAGCCTTTTAGCAGACTTTTCCACATATATACAGCCTTTAATACTACTTTTATTTTATTATTTATTTATCTACGTAGCCGAAAGGAGATACCGGTATGAAGATTATCTGTTCACAAAGTGAATTATCAAAAGCTGTGAACATTGTTTCAAAAGCAGTACCTACACGTACTACTATGACTATTTTGGAATGTATCCTTATTGATGCTTCCAAAAATGTTATTAGACTGGTAGCCAACGATACGGAGATAGGTATAGAGACACAGATTGACGGAACCATTGAGGAACCCGGTATCGTAGCTTTGGATGCCAAGGTATTTTCGGAAATTGTTCGTAAGCTTCCCGATAATATGGTAATTATCAACACTGACAGTGATTTTAAGACACTTATCAAGTGTGAAAAGGCCAACTTCAATATTATAGGAAAGCCCGGAGATGACTTTTCATATCTTCCAGAGCTTCCTAAGGATGATGCCATTGTTATTTCACAGTTCTCACTTCGTGAGATCATCCACCAGACAATTTTCTGTACTTCAGATACAGAGAGCAACAAGATAATGACAGGTGAGCTTTTCAGAGTTGATGGTGGAAAACTCAAAGTAGTTGCTCTGGACGGACACAGGATAGCTATCCGTGAGATCGAGCTCAAAGAGGAGTATGCATCCAGAGATGTTATCGTTCCTAAAAAAACTCTTAATGAAGTATCAAAAGTAATCGGCGGTGGTCTTGATGATGATGTTAATATCTATATCACCGAAAACCATATAACTTTTGTTTTTGACAGGACTACAGTTGTATCGAGACTTATCGACGGTGAGTACTTCAGAGTTGAGCAGATGCTTTCATCCGTTTACGATACCCGCATCAAGATCAGTAAGTCTGAGCTTTTAGGATGTCTTGACAGATCCACACTCCTTGTTAAGGAGGGTGATAAAAAGCCTATCATCATGAATATCACAGATGAGGGAATGCACCTTGTTATGAACTCCTTCATCGGATCCCTTAATGAGGAGATAGACATCAGTAAGGAGGGAGCTGACATCCTTATCGGATTCAATCCCAAGTTCTTTATTGATGCCCTCCGTGTGATAGAGGATGATGAGATAACAATTTACTTTGTTAACTCCAAGGCTCCTGCATTTATTAAAAATGATAACGAGAGCTATATTTACATGATCCTTCCCGTCAACGTTAAGACAGAGTAAATTATGGAAATAAGTATCAGAGAGGGAGAGGAGTTTATCAAGCTGGGTCAGCTTCTTAAAAAGGCAGGACTTGTGGACTCCGGTGTGGAAGCCAAGATCGTCATTGCAGAGGGCGAGGTTACTGTCAACGGAGAAGTAGACACCAGAAGAGGACGCAAGATTTATCCCGGTGATGAGGTTTCCTTTGGAGATGAGACGATAAAGGTGACGCGATGATAATAGAGTCCATCCAGTGCAAGGATTTTCGTAACTATGAGAATCTTGATATCACATTTGATGAGGGATGCAATATCATCTACGGACAAAATGCTCAGGGAAAGACCAATATCCTGGAGGCTTTGTATATATCCGGAACTACCAAGTCTCACAAGGGAAGTCGTGAAAAGGATATGATCCGATTCGGAGAAAATGAGGCTCATATCAAAACGACTGTCAGAAGAGATGATCACAGCGACCAGATAGATATCCACCTTAAAAAGAATTCAAAAAAGGGTATAGCCATCAACAGAGTTCCAATAAAAAAGGCAGCGGAGCTTTTTGGTTATCTTCCCATTATATTTTTCTCGCCGGAGGATCTTGGGATAATAAAAAACGGACCCTCTGAGCGCAGGAGATTTATTGACAGTGAGCTTTGCCAGATAGACAGGATCTATCTTTATGAGCTTACTAATTACAACAGGGTTTTGACTCAGCGCAACAAGCTGCTTAAGGACATAGGTTTTAATCCTTCACTTCGCGAGACTCTTCCGGTGTGGGATGAGCAGCTTATAGAGCATGGTAAAAAGATAATAGCCCGCCGCAGAGATTTTATAACCGAGATTGCTCCAATTGTCAGAGGAATACATACAAGTATCTCCGGAGGGACGGAGGATCTTGGTATAAAGTATGAGCCTGATGTGGAGGACATGTTTTTTGCGGACGAGCTTATAGCCAACAGAGACAGAGATCTGCGTTTTGGACAGACTTCATGTGGACCCCATCGAGATGATGTCTTTTTTTCTATAAAAGACATAGATATTAGAAAATTTGGTTCACAGGGACAACAGAGGACATGTGCATTGTCTTTAAAATTATCAGAGATAAGTGTCATGGAAAGGTCTTTGGGGCAAAAACCGGTGCTGCTTTTGGACGACGTTATGAGTGAGTTGGACAGCAGCAGACAGAACTTTTTATTAGATAGTTTACAGGATACACAGACCATCATTACCTGCACGGGTATGGATGATCTTATCAAAAACAGATTTCCCGTCAGCAAGGTTTTCCACGTTGAGGCGGGGACAGTTAGTGACAAAGAGAGGATAGAATGAGCGAAGAGCTTAATTTCGAACTTGATCAGGAGCAGGCAGAATACGGTGCCGATGCCATACAGATCCTTGAGGGACTGGAGGCTGTTCGTAAGCGTCCCGGAATGTATATAGGAAGTACCTCCGAGAGGGGACTCCATCATCTTGTTTATGAGATTGTGGATAATGCAGTGGATGAGGCACTTGCAGGCTTTTGCTCTCATATAATCGTTAGTGTCAATGCGGATAATTCCATTACCGTTACGGATGATGGTCGAGGCATACCTACAGGTATAAATTCCAAGGCCAACCTTCCTGCGGTAGAGGTTGTTTTTACCGTGCTTCATGCAGGAGGAAAGTTCGGAGGCGGAGGATATAAGGTTTCCGGAGGACTTCATGGAGTAGGTGCTTCTGTTGTTAATGCACTTTCCGAGTGGCTTGAGGTTGAGATCCGTCGTGACGGTAAGGTTTACAAGCAGCGTTATGAGCGCGGTAAGACCATGTATCCTCTTCAGGATGTAGGACATTGTGATGAAAGTGAGACCGGAACCAAAGTTACTTTCATGCCGGATGCAGATATTTTTGAGACTACGATCTTTGATTTTGAAACGCTGAAAGTAAGGCTTCGCGAGACTGCATTTTTGACCAAGGATCTTAAGATAACACTCAGAGATTTTAGAGATTTCCCGGTCAACGAGCGGGTTTTCCACTACAAAGGTGGTATCAAGGAGTTCGTTACTTACCTCAATCGTGGTAAGGAGCCTCTTTATCCCGAGATCATCTATTGCGAGGGAATGAAGGATGGAGTTTATGTTGAGGTTGCCATGCAGCACAACGACTCCTACAATGATTCCTCATATTCCTTTGTTAACAATATCATCACCCCTGAGGGTGGTACACATGTGGCCGGTTTCAGAAGTGCTATTACCAAGACTTTCAATAACTATGCCAAGGAAAACAAGATATTAAAGGACAATGAGCCTGCCCTTACGGGAGATGATATCCGTGAGGGAATGACCGCGATCATTTCCATCAAGATAAGCGAGCCTCAGTTTGAAGGTCAGACCAAACAGAAGCTTGGTAACAGCGAGGCCCGTGGTGCAGTTGATTCCATAGTTAGTGAGCAGCTGACCTACTTTTTGGAGCAGCATCCTCAGACTGCCAAGTCGATCTGTGAAAAATCGGTTTTGGCTCAGAGAGCCAGAGAGGCAGCCCGTAAGGCCAGGGATCTGACCAGGAGAAAAAGTGCTCTTGACGGTACGTCCCTTCCCGGTAAGCTCGCTGATTGTACGGATACAGATCCTGCAAAGTGCGAGATTTTCATAGTCGAGGGAGATTCCGCCGGCGGAAGTGCCAAGACTGCAAGAAGCCGTGCGACTCAGGCTATCCTTCCTCTTCGAGGCAAGATCCTCAATGTTGAAAAGGCACGAGAGGACAGGATCTACGGCAATGCTGAGATCAAGGCTATGATAACTGCCTTTGGAACGGGTATCCACGAGGATTTTGACATATCCAAACTCCGTTATCACAAGATCATAATCATGACTGATGCGGACGTTGACGGTGCACATATCGCAACTTTGATGCTCACATTTTTATACAGATTTATGCCTGAGCTGATCAAGCAGGGTTATGTGTATCTGGCTATGCCGCCTCTTTACAAGATCGAGAAAAATAAAAAGTCCTGGTACGCTTACAGTGATGAGGAGCGTGATCGTATCCTGGAGGAGATCGGCCGTGACGGCAACAACAAGATCCAGCGATACAAAGGACTTGGAGAGATGGACGCGGATCAGCTTTGGGAGACCACAATGGATCCGGAACACAGAGTATTAAAGCGTGTTCAGATGGATGATTCTTCAATTTCGGAGATAGATGCGACATTCTCAACACTTATGGGAGATAAGGTTGAGCCTCGTAGAGAGTTTATCGAGGAAAATGCGAAGAATGTCACAAATTTAGACATATAAGCTGTTTTGGGAGTACGAAGTGCGGTGAAATCCGTAGTTTATATGGAAAATATAAAAAAGAAAAAGGAATTACATGGACGAAAATGTTTTTGATAATATAATGGATGTCGACCTTAAAAAGACAATGGAGACATCCTATATAGATTACGCCATGAGTGTTATTGCATCCAGAGCACTTCCGGATGTGCGTGACGGACTCAAGCCCGTACAGCGTAGGATCCTTTATTCCATGGCGGAGATGAACAACACCCCTGACAAGCCGCATCGCAAGAGTGCGCGTATTGTCGGTGATACAATGGGTAAGTATCATCCTCACGGAGACAGTTCCATCTACGGAGCATTGGTCAATCTGGCTCAGGAGTGGTCTACACGTTATATCCTTGTGGATGGTCACGGAAATTTCGGTTCAGTGGACGGTGACGGCGCAGCAGCAATGCGTTACACCGAGGCTCGTATGTCCAAGATTTCAACCGCTATGGTTGAAGATCTGAATAAAGACACGGTAGACTTTGTTCCCAACTATGATGAGTCAGAGCAGGAGCCCGTTGTAATGCCGGCCCGTTTTCCCAATCTTTTGGTCAACGGTACAACCGGAATAGCCGTAGGAATGGCAACCAATATCCCTCCCCACAATCTTCGTGAGGTGGTTGGAGCAGTTGTCCGTATCATTGACAATCAGGTCAATGAAGACAGGGATACTGAGATAGAAGAACTTCTTGAAGTAGTCAAGGGACCGGATTTTCCTACCGGTGGAACCATCCTCGGCCGCCGCGGCATCGAGGAGGCATACAGGACAGGACGTGGTAAGATAAGGGTTCGTGCGGTTACAGAGATCGAACCCATGCAAAACGGCAAAAACCGTATCGTTGTTACGGAGCTTCCTTTCATGGTTAACAAGGCCAGACTTATTGAAAATATGGCTGATCTTGTTAAGGATAAGCGTATCGATGGTATCACTGCCCTCCGTGATGAGTCTTCAAGAGAGGGAATGCGTATCGCCATCGAGCTTCGCAAGGATGTTAATCCCATGGTTATGCTTAATCAGCTTTACAAGCATACCCAGCTTCAGGATACTTTCGGAGTTATTATGCTGGCGCTGGTTGACAACCAGCCCAGAGTCCTTAATCTCAAGGAGATGCTCACCTATTATCTCGAGCATCAAAAAGAGGTAGTTACCAGAAGGACACAGTATGATCTTAACAAGGCTAAGGAGCGTGCCCATATCTTAGAAGGTCTGCTTATTGCTTTGGATCATATAGATGAAGTTATCAGCATTATCAGAAGTTCCGCCAATGTTGAAGAGGCGCGCAACAGATTGATGGAGACCTTCGGTCTTTCGGATGCTCAGGCCAGAGCTATCGTGGAGATGAGACTCCGTGCTCTTACCGGTTTGGAGCGTCAGAAGCTTGAGGACGAGTATGCTGAGCTTCAGAAAACCATCGAGAGACTAACAGCTATCCTTGCAGATGTTAAACTCCTTCTAGGAGTTATCCGTGAAGAGATTTTAGCTATCTCCGAAAAGTACGGAGATGACCGCAGGACTACCATCGGATTTGATGAATATGATCTTGCAGACGAGGATCTTATCCCCGTTACCAATACAGTAATCACATTTACAAAGCTTGGTTATATCAAGCGCATGAATGTTGATAATTTCAAAGCCCAGAACCGTGGAGGCAAGGGAATCAAGGGAATGGAAACTATCGACGAGGATTATATCGCCGAGATGAAGATGACCACTTCCCACCACACGATCCTTTTCTTCACCAACTTTGGACGGGCATATAAACTGAGAGCTTTTGAGATACCTGAGGCTTCCCGTACTTCCAGGGGAACAGCCATCGTTAATCTCATACCGCTGCAGCCCGATGAAAAGGTTACTTCCATGATCACTCTTAAGGAATTCACCGATGATGAGTATCTTTTCATGGCAACCAAGAGCGGAACTGTTAAGCGTACCAGACTTTCAGATTACGCCAATATCAGAAAGAACGGCCTTGCGGCCATTGCACTTCGTGAAAATGATATCCTTATAGATGTTAAGCGTGCTACAGATGAGGATGAGGCCCTTCTGTTTACAAAGTACGGAATGTGCGCGAGATTCAAGATCACTGACGCCCGCCAGACAGGACGTGTTTCCTATGGTGTCAGAGGTATGACTTTGGCAGATCGTGATGAAGTCATCGCCATGCAGCTTACATCACAGGGCGACAGCGTTATGATCGTGTCTGAAAAGGGACTCGGAAAGTGCACTATGATAGAGGAATTCCCTCTACACTTCAGAGGAGTAAAGGGAGTTAAGTGCTACAAGATCACAGAAAAGACCGGTAATCTGGTAGGAGTAAAGGCTGTCAACAAGGATGATGAGATGATGCTCATCAATACAGACGGCATCATAATCAGGATCAGGGTCGCAGATACGGCTCTTCTTTCCAGGATTACATCCGGTGTCAAGCTCATCAATCTCAAGGATGATGAGAGGGTTGCATCCATTGCCAAGGTAAGAGATCTGGCAGAGCTTCATACGGATGAGGAGGAAGAGTCCGAAGAAGAATAACTACAAAAGGAGGACAAGGTTATGGGAATCACTAAAGAGGATGTACAGGCAGTTCTTAGAAAGGCAGAGGGCTTTAAGGACGAGCTTTTGGGCAAGGACGAGGATGCTACAGTAAGGATCCTTACAGAGAAAACCGGTGCAGGAAAAGAGGTTGTACAGAAGGCAGTAGCTGCTCTTAAGAATATCGACCTTTCAAAAGTAGATCTTTCCAAGATCGAGCTTCCGGATATCGACCTTCCCGACGGAGTAAAGAATATTTTCAAAAAATAATGCCGGAGAATTTATGAGCCAGGAGCATACTCATTCACATATTCATGGAGATCATGGACACGATCATGATCACGAACATCACCATGACCACGAGCATGGACATGATCACAGTCACGGCCACGTTCATTCACATCAGCATACCCAGGATGTGACCAACAGGATTTCAAGAGCTGTTGGTCATCTTGAGTCTGTAAAAAAGATGGTAGAGTCAGGTCGTGACTGCTCAGAGGTTCTGGTACAGCTGGCGGCAGTTAGGGGTGCCCTGGATTCTGTAAGCAGGATCATTCTCAAGGATCATATTGAGCATTGTATAGTAGACGCTGTGGAAGAAGGGGACCAGAGCGCTCTGGATGCTTTGTCTGATGCAATTGACAAGATCATTTGATGAAATGCTTTTGTCTGCGTTTTGGCAATAAAAAGGGGACATAATATATGAGATTTGTCAGGACCAACAAACTCCAGGCAGGGATGATCACAGCCAGACCGATTTATCATGGCCGTGATCTGATGCTTAATGCCAATAGAAGTATAACCGCTGATATGATTACGTCTTTAAAGCGCAATGATTTCAGCGGTATTTATGTATATGATGAATTTTCTGACATTGAGAAGCTGGGTGAATTGATCGATGAGGGTCTTCGCCGGGACTGTCTTCAAGCGTTGGAACATTTTGATACGGACAAGGTCCAGTTTTTTGCCAATGACATAGTGGATTCCCTGAGCAAAATGGGGAGTGATATAGCCATAGATATGAACCAGCTGAGCATTTACGATCAGTCTACTTATGAGCATTCACTCAACGTTGCACTTACATCAACGGCTTGCGGTATAGGTATGGGTCTTTCCAATGACAGACTTGTGCGTCTGGCCAGCGGAGCTATGCTCCATGATTGCGGCAAGCAGGCAATCCCTCATTCAATTTTGAATAAGCCCGGAGCCCTTTCTGAGGAGGAGCGCATAAAAATAGAGCGCCATCCCCAGTATGGTTATGACATGCTTTACAACAGGGAGGAGATCCATCCGGAGAGCAGGGCTATTACTCTTTGTCATCATGAAAACTGGGATGGAAGCGGATATCCCAAGGGACTTTGCGAGCATGAGATACCACTTCTTGCAAGGATAGTTCATGTTGCTGATGTTTATGATGCACTGCTCCGCAAGAGAGCATACAAAGATAAGTTTTCTCAGACTGAGAGTATTGAGTATCTTATGGGTGGCTGCGGTACGCTTTTTGATTATGATGTAGTCACCACATTTTTGGATTATATTGTGGTCTATCCTGTGGGGTGCGAGGTCAGACTCTCTGATGGAAGGATAGGCAGAGTAGTTGCTAATACACCGAGACATATTGAGCGACCCAGCGTTTATGTTGACGGTCAGGTTTTGGATCTGGCCAACGACATGGATCTTTTAAGTCTTTTAGTAGTCGGCGAAGTGGGAGAAGAGGAATAATCCAATGGAAAAAGACAACAACGAGCTTCGAGTTCTTTCACATCTTATGATGGTCATAACCATAATAGGTTTTTCCATTATCCTTATTACTTTGAACATACTCATGCATTGGGAGAAATGGACCATCCCTCTTCTGTTATTATCTGTAGTAGCAGCTATAACAATGCATGTTGTTCACAGACCAACCGAGAAGCTTCGTCTTCATATCTTATCTATCATAATCATGATAGAGCTTTTCTATTATTGTGTAAACCTGCCTATGATCTATGATGACACACCGGTGGTGATCCTTGTCATGATCATTCTTGCGCTCTCTCTGGAAAAAAAACTGGTTATTATCAGCTTTATCGTAGGTATGTCGGGAATGGTATATCACCTTATTATGAAGGGTACTTCCGGGATGCTTACTATGGGTACCGCCAATACCACCAGGACAGTTCTTTGTTTTATTCTTGTTTTTGTAGCTTTTCTTATAATCTTGAAGATCGGCGATGTGATCAAGCATATTGAGGAGCAGCATGGAGATGATATGAAGGCACTCCAGAGGGCAAATCACAGCGCCAGCGATTTTCTTGCCAATGTTTCCCATGAGATACGTACACCTATCAACGCCGTTATAGGACTTACCGGAGTTTGTTTGGAAAAGCCCGAGGGTAAAGCGCTTGAGAGCGAACTTCGGGATGTTGAGGCTGCCGGAAAAAGAGTTGCTGAGCAGATCAGTGATATCCTGGATTATTCAGAGATAGATATGGCTCATATGGCGGTCAATGAAGAGGAGTATATGCTTTCTTCATTGATCAATGATCTTGTGGAACAGGTACGTCCTATAAAACCGACGGAGCTGGAGCTGGTCATTGATGTAGATCCAAAGCTTCCGTCAGTGATGAAGACGGATATTACAAAGTTGAAAAAGATCCTTTGGCATCTGATCGTCAATGGACTTAAGTATACCAAAGAGGGCGGAGTTTATGTTCGTCTTACAAGAGTCAACGAGCCCTACGGTATCAACCTTTTGATAGAAGTAAGTGATACCGGTATCGGAATGACTGCCGAGGAGATGGAGCGGATCTTTGAGAGATTTTATCAGGGAGACTCCGGAAGGACCAGATCTTCCAGCGGTCTTGGACTTGGTTTGTCTATAGTTTCCGGATTTGTCAGCGCCCTTGGCGGTTTTATGACTATTGATTCCAAGCCTGGAGACGGTACCACCGTTCACGTCAGTCTTCCGCAGGAGGTTGTGGATAACGGAGTCTGCATGTCTTATATCCAGCAGCAGGATTTTGGACTTGCAGGATTTTTGCATTTTGAAAAGTTCCCTCATCCCCAGGTTCGAGAGTACTACGGAACTATGCTCCGCGATCTGGTTTCAGGTCTAGGGGTTACGCTCCACAAGGTGGAAACTATTGACAATCTGAAGAGGCTTCTTACTAATGTAAAGCTTTCCCACCTTTTTGTGGGAGATGAGGAATATATGTCGGATCCGGAGTATCTGGAGCAGCTGGCAAAAGAGGTGCTGGTAGTTATCGTTGCCAATGATGACTTCAAACTTCCCGAGGGATCCCATATCAGGATCATGAGAAAGCCTTTCTACTGTTTCCCTGTTATCTCCGTCCTCAACATGCGTGTGGGAGACATTGAAGAGGAAGAGGGCCGTATGGTCTGCGACGGTGTCCGCGCTCTGGTTGTAGATGATGAACCCATGAACCTTACGGTTGCCAGAGGTATTTTTGCACGCTACGGAATAGAAGTATTTACGGCAGCCTCCGGACAGGAATCCATAGATATGTGTCGGGAGCAGGAGTTTGACGTTGTTTTCATGGATCATATGATGCCCGGCATGGACGGTGTTGAGGCTATGAAGCGTATCAGAGCCGATGCTGATCGTGAGCACCGTGATCTTCCTATCGTTGCCCTTACTGCCAATGCAGTAAGTACGGCGCGTGAGATGTTTATCAATGAGGGCTTTGACGGATTTGTCAGCAAGCCCGTTGAGCTTATCGAGCTTGAACGTGTGATGAAAAAAGTTTTGCCTCGCGGAAAGTGGTCGGTTGTCAAGGATGATCCCAAGGCATCGGTTACAACCGGCGAGCCAAAGGAAACGGGTTCAGTTGGTCTGAGCACCACAGTTTCCGAACCCGTGAGCGATAACAAGGAATCGGAAGATCCTTTTGCTGCTCTTTCATCACTGGGTATAGATACAAGGACGGGACTTCGCTATTGTCAGGATGACAAGGATTTTTACAAGACTCTGATGCTTCAGTTTGCTACTGAGGGTGATGGAAGGCGGCATGATGCGGAAGGATTCTTAAAGAGCGAGGCATTCTCAGATTATGCTATTATAGTCCATGCCATTAAGAGCACTTCCAAGATGATCGGTGCACTGGATCTTTCGGAAAAAGCAAGGCTTTTGGAAGAGGCTTCCAAGGGCAAGAGAGGAGACGAGGTCAGAGCCGGACATCGTGAGGCCATGGATGAGTACACGAAGATCACGGACGGAATCCTTGATCTCTTCGGAGATGGCCAAAATGCAACTGAAGAAGATGGAGTCCTGGAATTTTCTCCTGAAGAGGATGATGACGTTTTAGAGTTTGGACCGGAGGGGGATGAGTGATGGATTTGTTTAAGAGGTTTCAAAATTACCTGCATAACAGCACCATATCTATCTTCGATCGTATGTTTATGCTGGTAAGTTTTATCACAATAGCCGGTACGGTTTTTGCTTGTCTCATAATGATAGCACTGGGTGGTTTGACGACGGGATTGATCATCATCGGACTTGAGATAATAATGACGGGGCTGATCATCCTAGGATACAAGTACAGGCGGTTGCCAATAGTTGCCGTAACGATCTGTTTCCTACTGGCGGTAGTATCGATGCCCATCGCCATGGTATTTGAGTACACCAATGATATCGCTTTAGCGCTGGGTTATCTGTTTTGTACCATATATATTACTTTGGTGCTTCCCGGTCTCAGCAGAAGGATAATCCTGGCACTTATGTTTACCGTTGCCGGTGCAGCATATGCGCGTCGATATTACGTAGCTCATCTGGCAGACCCGACGGTATTGCCGGATAGTTATATCCTGTATTTTACCGAGGTAGTCATATTTTGCGTGATAGCGTCACTGCTCATTGGTTTTCAGACCAGGCTTTTCATTGAACAGACACGTACATCTCAAAAACAAAAGGAAGAGATCGAGAGTCTCCATGCATCACAGAACCGCTTTTTCTCAAGTATGAGCCACGAGATCCGTACACCGGTAAACACCATTATAGGACTCAACGAGATGATCCTTCGTGAAAATGCTTCCGACGAGATCAATGAAAATGCGGCCAATATCCAGGCAGCAGGCCGGATGCTTTTGCACTTGATCAACGACATTTTAGACATGTCAAAGTTCGAGTCGGGACAGATGGAACTGGTGCCCGTTACCTACCGAACAGGAGACATGCTGTCCGATATAGTCGGAATGCTTTGGCTTCGCGCCAAGGAAAAAGGCCTTGAGCTTCATATCAATGTTTCGCCGGATCTTCCTCAGGAGCTGGTGGGAGACGAGGTCAGGATCAAGCAGATCCTTATCAATGTCCTAAATAATGCCATAAAGTACACGGAAAAAGGAAGCGTTACCCTTTCCATCCAGTGCGAGCGTACCGGCGCAGGTGCGGCTAAGGTTATTTATTCCGTGGCAGATACGGGAATGGGCATCAAAAAGGAGAGCATGCCTTACCTTTTCACAGCCTTTAAGCGCGTAGATTCCGAAAAGAACAGATATATCGAGGGAACCGGGCTCGGTCTTTCCATTGTTAAGCAGTTTGTGGACATGATGGGCGGAACAATCAGTGTAAACAGTGTTTATACCAAGGGAAGTACTTTTATCATCGAGATACCTCAGCAGATCGCCAACGATACGGAGATCGGAGATCTGGAGTTTGACCGTAGGCATACAACTTATGCAGGTACTACATATCATCAGAGTTTTGAGGCCCCGGAGGCCCATGTCCTTGTAGTTGATGATACTGCGGCCAACCTTTTGGTAGTAAAAAAGCTGCTGCGCGACACCAAAGTACAGCTTACAACGGTTGGAAGCGGCCGGGAAGCGCTTGATAAGACACTTGAGACGCATTTCGATGTTATCTTTATGGATCATCTCATGCCCAAGATGGACGGTATCGAGTGTTTCCATGCGATCCGCAATCAGACCGGTGGTTTTTGCCGCGAGTCACGTATCGTAGCACTTACGGCCAATGCCGAGTCTGAAAGCGCAGCACTTTATGCAGAGGAGGGCTTTGACGGATATGTTGTAAAGCCCGTTACGGGAGAGGCTCTGGAGGCGGAACTTCGCAGACAGCTTCCCAGAGACCTTATTACGCTTACAGGTTCCGAAGAGGAGATCCTGGAAGAAAGCCTTTCCTGGAACTCCGATCATAAAAAGGTGGCTCAGGTTGCCATCACCACCGAGACTGTTGCGGATCTTCCGCAGACGGTACTGGATCATTATCATATCGGACTTTTCCGACATCGCGTTGAGACTGCTGAGGGAATCTTCAGGGATGGTCTGGAGATCGAGCAGGTCGGACTTTTGGCCTATATGAATAATGAAAAAGCAGTAGTTAAGCCACAGCCTCCCAGTGTGGCTGATCACGAAGCATTTTTCGCCGGGCAGCTGGAACACGCCAACAACATTGTTCATATTTCCATTTCAAGCACACTTGAATCCAGCGGATGTATTCCCGCAACTGAGGCGGCTCAGGCATTTGACAATGTTTTTGTTGTTGATACCGGTCACCTTTCCAGCGGCCAGGGACTATTGGCTGTGGATGCGTCTCGATGGGCCCAGGAGGGCAAGAGCGCTGCTGAGATCGTTGAAAAGCTCAATTATCAGAAAAAGCTTGTTCATACAAGCTTTGTGGTTGACAGTTTGGATTATCTGGCAAGATGCGGCCAGGTCAGCGGCAAGATAGCCAGCATCACCAAAGCCTTTATGATAAGGCCCGTGCTTTCCATGAGAGGCGGAAAACTCGGCGTTGGCAAGATCTACCTTGGATCACGCAAGCACGCCTGGAGAAAATACATCCACTCAGTGCTCAATACGCTTACACCCATTGACAAGAGGATGCTTTTTGTAACCTACGTGGGACTTACGCAAAAGGATCTCGATTGGATCCGGGATGAGATAGGGAAAAAGATGGACTTTGACCGGATCTATTTCCAGAAGGCATCGCCGGCTATCGCAGTAAACTGCGGTCCCGGAACCTTTGGACTTTTGTTCCAGACAGAGACCTAGGAAAAAAGGAGGCTTGAATGAAAAAAGTAATACAGCTCGTCAGCGACGATTTTGAAGATCTTGAGCTCTGGTGTCCTGTGATGCGGCTTCGCGAGGAGGGCATCCAGGTAGACCTGGTTGCGGAAAAACCCGGGAAATATCACGGAAAATACGGGGTTCCATGCGAGGTTGAGCTCACATTTAAAGACATTAAGGCGGAGGATTATGACGGTATTCTGGTTCCCGGCGGATGGGCTCCGGACAAGCTTCGCCGTTTCACGGAAGTCCTTGATATGGTAAGACATATGGATGCTGAGGGCAAGGTGATCGGAGAGATCTGCCATGCAGGCTGGGTCCTTATATCTTCAGGGATCCTTAAGGGACGCAAAGTCACCAGCACACCCGGCATTCGAGACGATATGGAAAATGCAGGCGCCACATGGATCGACCAGGCCTGCGTTGTAGACGGACATATTATTTCAGCTCGTCGTCCCCCGGATATTCCGGAGTATGGAAGAGCGCTGGTAGAGGCACTTAAGTGAATGTTTGATGAAAATTAGCAATGTCATCCCTAACAGAAAGAAGAAAAATGAGTACACAGGATAGTTTAAAAAAAGTATACGAGACACTTGAATTACAGAAAAAGTACGCCCATGCGGCAGGGCTTATAAGCTTTGACAGGAGTACGGTATGCCCGCCCAAGGGCATGGGAGAGCAGGGCGAAGTGATGGCCTTTTTGGCAAATGAAGCCTTTAAACTCAGCAAAGACGAGGAGTTTATCCGCGCCTGCGAGGATATCTACGCCCACAGGGATGAGCTGGATGAGTTTGATAAGACCTTAGCCAAAATCGAGCACAGGGCTTATCTTGCCAGCAAGAATATCACTCCCGAGAAGGAATTCGAGTTTACCATGGTATTTAACAACGCTTATGATGTGTGGCTTCAGGCTCGGGAGAAAAGCGACTATTCCATGTTTGAGGAGTCACTGTCAAAAGTGATAGATGTGATCAAGGAGCAGGTCAAGCTACGTGAGCCGGATCCGGATAATACCACGGACTATCAATGTGACTACGACTATATGCTGGACGACTATGAAGATGGTATGACCAGTGCCATTTTGGACGAGACCTTTGCAAAATGCAGGGATCGCATTGTTCCTCTTTTGAAAAAAGTTCAGGCTTCCAAAAAGGTTATCCGTACCGACTTTATGAAAAAGGTGGTAGCTGACCATCAGCAGGAAGAGCTGGGACAGTATATCCTGGATGTTATCGGCTTTGACAAGACACGCGGCGCTATGGCGCTTTCCGAGCATCCCTTTACTCAGGGGATAGCAGTTGATGATACCCGTGTGACCACCCACTACTATTCCGATGCCTTTGCGTCCAGCATGTATTCGGTGATCCACGAGGGCGGACACGCGCTGTTTGAGCAGAATCAGCCGGCCGAGAACCACAGCCATTTTATTACAAGCGGCAAGACTTTGGGACAGCATGAGTCTGTTTCCAGATTTTACGAGAACCGCATCGGCCGCAGCCGCAGCTTTATTTCCCTGGTTTATCCCAAGATCTGCGAGATCTTTCCAGAGGTTATGGACGGGGTTTCGGAAAATGAGCTTTACGAGGGTGTTAATGTCGTAACAGCAGACTTTATAAGGACCGAGGCCGATGAGCTGACCTATACGCTGCACATCATAATCCGTTATGAGATCGAGCGTCTTCTTGTTTCCGGAGAGGCTTCCGTAGCTGACGTACCGCGACTTTGGAAGGAAAAGTACGAGGAGTATCTCGGTATCACGCCGCCTTCTGACAGGCTGGGCGTGCTCCAGGACATGCACTGGACCTCCGGAATGGGCTATTTCCCGACATACGCACTTGGTAATATGTACAATGCCATGTATTACAACAAGATGCGGGAGGAATTTGATATTGAAAAGACCGTGGCAGCAGGCGATATGACGAGGATCCGCGACTGGATGACGGACCGCGTATTTAAAAAGGCTGACCGCCTGGCTCCCAGAGAATGGATCCGGGATATAACCGGTAGGGAGTTTACGCCGGACGATTTTCTGGATTATCTGGAGGAGAAGTTCGGGGAATTATACGAGCTGTAAAATTCGAAAATGACCAAATGAAATTGCAAAAATGCCGTAAATATAAGGGAACAGAGGGTGCGACCGCACCCTCTGTTCATATAAGTCCGTACTGGAACATCAGGGATATTTTAGGGAACATCAAGGGAAAATTTACACATTGTATAAAAATCTTTCCGGAATAATCTATAGAATTATCCTGCCTAATTATGTATAGTATTAGTGCAGAATACAGTGCTAAAATACCAATTAGATATGTAATTATCAAGGAGTTTACTAATGCAGAATTTCGATAAAGAAATCAGAGAGGATGCGGCTTTATACTTAGGGGAGGATTCTCCGATCCGCAACACAGAGTCAGGCGAAGAGTCGGAAGAGCCGACTTTAGAAATCGATTTTAAGGAAATAAGCACAACTATATCACAACTCCGGAGTTATTTACCGATGCTGGATGATCGTATTTCAGAGTGCAGGGAGTTGTTTGAAACCAAAGATTCCAGTCGTAAGACCATAGAGCAGTTTTACGAATATAAGATGGATATTTTGTACAATCTGGCTTATATAATACACCCTCTTACCATTTATGGGAGACAATGTCTGGAAAAAGCAGAGGCAGTGCGTCACGATTTTGAGGAACTGGTAGGTGTTTATACAACCCGGGTCACAGCTTCCAATGTGGATGTATTTTTACCACTTTTGACGGCGGATATGGCCGAGGATATAAGGACAGGACGCAGGGAAGCCCTGGGAGCCATCCGATGCAAAGATTCAAAAAAGGACAGACGGCCTTATGCAGCCGGAATACTGGCATACTATGTGGATACCGCCTTTTCTGCTGAGGACCCGGTGCTCCGGATAGAGTGGCTCTTTGTACACGAGGATTTCAGAGGACGAGGAGTATCCGACAGTCTGATCGCAGAGTTGGTATATCAGATGCATGTGACGGGTATAGAGGCCACGGCAGTGTCCCTTGTGGTAGGAGACAGTTGGGAGCCGGCTATTGGCAGTGTTTTTGCCAGATGGAAGTTTGAGTTTGAGCCTCAGATGGATCCTGACACATATATCCGGATAGGGGATCTGACGGATTTGACACAGATCGGCGAATTTGCCTCTCATGCAAAGCCACTTTCTTCGATGTCTGCAAAGGAGGCCGGTCTCCTCCAGACTAATGCTTTAATAAGAGACGAATACCGCGGATACATCAGAAATCTGACAAAGGATCCCGATTACTTTGACATGGATCTGAGCTGCTATGTTGGAAAAAAAAGCAATCCAGATGGCCTTATGCTGGTACACAGGACGCCGTCGGGGATGCTCAGAGTAGAATACATCAGTTTGGGAAGTTCGTCAGATACCAAGGTGATTCCCATTATGGCAGCCTTTGTTTTATATACTGCTCATGAAAAGAGATACCTGGATTCAGCAGTGGATTTTCCCATACAGATGGACGAGTTCGGACGGCTTATGGAAAAAATCGTACCCAGGCAGAGGGGTGCTTTTATGGTGACGGGGATCCTGACAGCTGATTTTGGAAGTATAGATATAGATGAGAAATTAGTAGACGGCTTTACAAGTGCTTCGGATGAGGAGCTTTTGGAGCTGACCGATTTCTTTCAAGAGGGACTTTAAGTAAGAAAGGGAGGACATAGCTGATGAGTGAACAGAGCAATATGATGGAATACAAGCCTCAGAAGATTCATGTTCAAAAGGGTGATGAGTTTATAAATAATCCTTATCAGCAAAAGGAGCAGGGATTTAAGGCTAACCCGAACCCTAACCCTCAGGAGCCTCCTGTAGATAAGGAATTAGAGCGTTTAAAGCAAAATAAAGCGCTCTTGGACCAGTTTGAGTATGATCTTGACGAAGAGCATTGGGTCGGAAAGGATGCACACGGAGATTTAGTCATTTATTCCGAAAGTCAGTATTCAAGTGTAAAACAGAATATTGAAGAAAAATTGTTAGAAAAGCAGTGGGAATCGGTACCGAAGGAGATAGAGACTCCTTACGACAAATTTGAGTATGATGATGATACGGATACATGGTTCCTGCAAAGCGAAGATGGAAATTTTTTGTCCTACACCGATGCGGAGTATCAGGAAAAAAAGAAGGCATTTATTGAAGACGAACAGCAAAAGAGGCAGGAGGCTCAAAAGAAAAAAGAAGTAGAAAAGGCAAATGCACAACTGAATAAAACCGCTGAACAGCAGCAGCTTAACGAATCTCTGAAGAAAGAGGTTAAAGAAGCCAATGTTAAGATGGAAAATATACAGGCGCCTTCCGGTGAAGTGCAAAAGGAGCCTGAGCTGACTGAGTGGGAGGAGAATTTTTCCAAGTTCCAGTCCAAGGACAGTCTTAAAATGTTAGAAGTCAGACGCAGCTGGAAGCATTATAATAGTGTTAAGGGCACTGTGAATGAGGTATTAGCATTAAATGACCTCATCCAAGCATGTAATAATTACTGCTTTCTCAAGATTTCCTTTTTCAAACGTGGAGAAGCAAAAAAGCGGCTGGAACAGGTAAAGCTGATTCGGGACCGCGCTAAGAATGCTCTTGCAATATCTCCCTACAAAGACAAACTGGATCAAATGGTGGAAATTCGAAAGGGTGATCGCAAACTCGAGGAGGAGCGTAGGAAAGAAAAGAAAATACAACAGAAACAGGAGGATCAGGAGGGGGAACCCACGTATATTTATGCTAATGCTGATATGAATTATACGGAGATGATTCCTTTATCAAAAAAATTGAGTATAGGTGCGTTAGGAGGCTTGGCGTGGTTGGTAGGATCGACAGTATCCCTTGTCGCAGCTCCATTCAAGTTTGTTGCAGGGGTAGGCAGAAAGCTTTATCGTCACAGCATGGAAAAGAAATACGGTATCAAATATGATACATCATCATTTGCAGGATTTGCGGATTCTTTCAAACCCAAACCATATATCAACAGGGCACTCGTTTTATTTTTGAACCCGATCAACATAGAATCATCATCCAAAAAGAAGCTGGCTAAGGAGCGTTATGAAGCTGAGCACGAATTAATTAATCAGGATCTGGAAAAAACCTATAGTGAAGAAGAGATAAACGAAGATATAATACAAGATGATGCATATGAATCCCGTAATAAATACGCGGAAAGCAAGGCTAAGCTAAAGGAATTTTCTTCCAAAAAAACCTCAAATATGACGTCCAAGCAGCTTCAGGAGCATAATGATGAGATCGAGAGACTCAGTAAAGAGGTGGAGAATCACCAGGAAAATGTATTTAGGTTTGCAGTGATGCTCAAGGAAAATGGAGAAACCATCAATAATGATATGTACGGCGAGCTCCTTAAAGACCGCAGAGAGAGAGTGGAAAAGGCTGCAAAAGAAGCAATAAAGAATTACGATCAGAAGAAAGCGCAGGATGAGAAGGATCTCAAAGATCTTCAGGATACGGATACCTCGGGAATGAGTGATCTTCAGCGAGAGGAGCACCAAAAGAGGATAACGGAAATTAAATTAGGTATGGATTTACGGGAGGATGCTATAAAGGACTATATAGAGCAGTGTAAGTATGACGGTAAAACCGTTGATATGAGTGATTTTGGCAAGGCCTACAAAGATATATATGGTTAGTCAACACTTCATATGGTATGTCGAGGCAGGATCGGTGCAGAGAGCACCGGTCCTTTTTAAAACGTAAACTGGTGTTTCTTTAAGTTTCGCTCGCGAGACATGGCATTTTTGCAATTTTATTTGGTCATTTTCGAATAATGTTTTTTAAAGTAGCTTTTCTATTTGAGTGATAACCGCAGGCTGTATTGGACAATGTTTTTTGATATAGTCATCATCATACCGGAAAGTATTCAGAAGAACACCGTCTACAAGCGCTGCCTTCGCTGAGCCTATATCCGATTCGCAATCATTACCCACCATCACGGTTTCTGTCAGGTCAAGATGCTGCTCCCGGATAAGCCTTCCGATAAAGGCGGGATCGGGCTTTTTTACACCATAATCAGATGAAATGTAGATGGCATCCATTAGGCCAGCCATCCCGGTGATCTCCATCTCAGGCATGGTAAAAACCCGCTGCGCGTTGGACAAGATATAGAGCCGGCAGCCTCTTTTTTTCAGTTTCTCAAGTGTTTCAATAGTCCCGGGATAAGGCAGCAGGCGCTTTCTGGAAAAGATGCGAAAGACATTTGCAATGAGGTCGATCCATGTGTTCTCATCATAATCTGATCCGGTTTCGGCATCGATCCGCCCCTGATCATGGCGACCGTAGACATTTTCCATAGAGGCCCCGCCCTCATGCAGAAGTCTTGCAAATACATTTTCCAGACGGATTTCGGGAAACGTGCAAAAAGTTTCCTCCGCAAGCTTCTTTTCTTCCTCCTTAACGATCTCCTGATAGCGCTTTCGAAGGCCCACTCCGGTATAGGGAGCGCCATAGTGTGTGTAGATCTCAGCCATGCGTTTCCAAAGAAGGCTGCTGTTTTCATTTGTCTCGATATCTACCAGGGTTCCGTAAAAATCAAAGATGTAGTTTTTGTAGGATTTCATGTTAACTCTCCATTGAGCCTTGGATTTCCGATAATTCTCTAAATAATGCAGATACCGGAAGCCCCACAACATTGTTGTAGTCTCCGGAGATACTGCGAACAAGAATGGCTCCCCGGCCCTGGATCCCATAGGAGCCGGCCTTATCCATGGGCTCGCCGGAGGCGATATATCTTTTCAGAAGATCCCTGTCATTTTCATACATTGATACTTGGGTCAACTCTGCGAAAACCCGCTCTATTCCGCGGTTTTTGCAAACAATCGCCACACCGGTCATGACCATGTGTGTCCGGCCCGACAGATACATGAGCATGTCCAGCGCCTCCTTTTCATCGGCAGGTTTTCCCATGATCTCGTCTTCGTAAACCACCACTGTATCTGCTCCGATGACGATTTCCTCCGGGTGCTTTTCAGCTACCGCCATAGCCTTTCTCAGAGCCAGCTCCTGAACCATCCTCGCCGGATCGCTCTCCCTCGTCTCCTCATCACAATCTGCAACCTCTACCCGAAACTCCAGCCCGACCTGACTGAGCAGCTCGCTCCTCCTCGGCGACGCCGACGCCAGTATATATTTCTCGTTGTATGGATTCATCCTGAATAACCTCCTGTATGAATGAACGACTTTTTGTTAAAATAACGCTTTGTGGAAGGTAGAGCCGGTGTATTACCCTCAGTGCCGCGCTCTACTGTCCCAGTAAACGTTATTTTAACTGCAAAAATTCGTTCTGTCGTAGCGCTTCATAAAGGCAAATAGCAACAGAATTCGCCAAATTAAGCGACCTTTCCTCCCTCATCATAGGTATCCTCACGCACCTCTCCGGATTGGCTTCCAGTATCTCCCGCGGTATCCCCCCACTCTCCTTTCCAAACATGATCCAGGCATCCTCAGGATAGCTTACATCCGTGTATCTTTGCCCACCCTTGGTGGTGGCATAAAAGATAGGTATGTCCGGATTCTTCTCGCAAAAATCATCCCAATCTATATAGCGATACACCT
>JAEEGL011491137.1_pt1 | contig 30780 bp, 23 predicted proteins | sample 9134231 | NCBI WGS metagenome assembly JAEEGL01 (sample SAMN16246548, study PRJNA631951) | gut metagenome | biome: gut microbiome; feature: rumen; material: fiber-attached | host: Bos | place: Iran: Karaj | collected 2018-10 | reverse complement strand
CTCCCCTGAGTCTGGCTGCAGTCCTGACGATCGGACTTCCGCTCTCCGAGATGAAGCTGCTGTCTTTCACGATTGCGACAGATCTGTGCTGTCTTCTTCTGCATCATCAGAAACCAAGGCTCCGCACAGCAATCCTGATATCCCTGCTGGCAGGTGCGGGCAGTCTCTGTGTTTTGAACAGATCCTTTCTGACAGCGAATCTCTGGGCGCTCAGAATTCTGGCCGTTTGCATCGCTTGCCTGATCATTGAAAAGATCTCTCAGCAATACAGACCGCTTCGATCAGTCAGTGTCGTCCTTGTTCTGACGTATCTGCTTGTTTCGATGCTCAACAAAACACACGTCAATAAACTGGCGGCGTTGATGATTTTCTTCTATGTCATGACGGTGCTGGCGGAAGCGATACAGCTGAACTGGAAAAAACAGGGCGACACGAGACTGAGCCGTCACATCGTTTTCATCTCGCCCTTCCTGCTTGCCGCAATCCTCATCATCGGAATAATAAAGCTGCCTGAAAGACCCTACGACTGGGCGTTTTTCAGAAAAGGCGTGCAGGAGATAAGAATCATGCTTGACTCGATCGGCAAAAACGGAAAAGAGAAAACAGACAGCTTCTCCGTCGGTTTTTCCGATGACGCGATCATTAACGGCAGTCTCAGCGTCACTTCTTACAAGGCGCTCGACATCTTCTCGAATGTCTATGGCGAACCGGCGCTGTATCTCGGCGGAAAATCCTTTGACCGTTTTGAAGACCTGAAATGGATGAAGAGCGATGAAAGCAGTATCGATTATCGGACATACGATCTGATTGAAAGCACCGCCGCCTTCCTGTCCTGCGGCAAAGAGGGCGCGGTCGACCGCTTCCGCAGCTCCTTCATGGACATCCGGTGCACGGGCACAGTCAGCGATCACGTCTTTGCGCCTCTGAAGTCAACGCCTCCTGCTGAAAAGGTTCAGACAATTCAATCGGGGGGTGACTTCCTGTTTGCGGAGGGGATCGAGGAAACTTATAAAGTCAGGTTCTTCAGATATGACAGGGACGGCGAAGACTTCAGAGACCTGCTCAGTGACAGAAAGGAAATGACCGAAAAGGAATTTAATGAAGCGCTGGATATGCTGAATCCTGAAGAACCTTCAGAATACACGTATGAAGGATATTGCGAATACATCAGAAGGATCAAAGAGATATATTGCCCAGGCGACGAAACATCCAAACGGACAAGAGACCTGCTTCTAGAGATCACGAAAGACGCCGACAGCAACTATGAAAAAATGCTATGTATCAGAAATTATCTGTCGTCGATGGAATACGACCTGAAGCCCGGAAAGCTGCCGAAAGATGTATCGTCGGCCGCAGAGTATCTGGACTATTTCCTCTTTGAAAGCAGGAGAGGATATTGTGTACATTATGCAACGGCGTTTGTCCTGCTTGCCAGGGCTGAAGGGATACCGGCGCGCTATGTTCAGGGCTATCGCTTTCCGCTGACGGCAGGAAGCACGCAGGTTAGATCTGACAATGCTCACGCATGGGCGGAAGTTTATCTGGAAGGCTTCGGCTGGCTGGAATTTGAGGCGACGCCGAAGACGGGAAACAACGCATCGCAGACTACCAGCGAGATTGCAGGCAAAGAAGACGTCGATCACAACGGCGAGGATACAGATAACAGCGAAACCTGCCGCGGGAAGCTTCTTATTCCGGTGATGGCGGTTAGTCTTTCTCTCCTGGTCCTGTTGCTGATCGATAGGGGGATCAGAAGAAGCAGATTCGAAAAAACGGACGACAGAGAAAAGATAAAGATCCTGTTCAGACGAAACCTGAAGCTGCTGCAAAGAATGAATCTGGCTATGGAAAAAGGCGAGACTCTCAGCGAGTATGCTCAAAGGATAAAGGAAAAAATACCTGTGGATATTACAGAAACGATAGCGATCTATGAAGAAACAATCTATGGTGATAGAGCTATCGGCGACAGCGAAGTGAATCTGTTCAGGCAGGCGAACATCCTGTTACGCAGGAAGCTTCTGGATCACGTCTTCTCAAGGCTGAAAATACGACAGGGATGATAGAAAAACACAAAGATATAAAGAGACTTCTGGATTATTATAGAGAAGGCATCAGGAATCACTTCTATGAAAGGACAGGACGGCCCGATGACAAATAACGGGAGCAGCGAATGATATTCTATCTAATAAGGCACGGACAGACTGACTGGAACATTCAGAAGAGGATGCAGGGTCATGCGGACATTCCGATGAATGAAACGGGCATTCAGCAGATGAACGATCTGGCAGAAAAGATCGTGAAGGAAGGGATCCGCTTTGACAGGCTGATCGCAAGTCCGCTGAAAAGAGCGAGAAAGAGCGCTGAGATCATCGCCGAAAAGACGGGGTTTCAGAAAGACATCATCTTCGATGAAGATTTTGTCGAAAGAGACTGCGGCCTTCTGGAAGGAGAAATATGGACGCCCGAACTTGATCTGGATGATCCGAACTGTAAGATGGAAACGGTTGAAGAACTCTGTGAAAGAGCCGAAAAAGTTTTAAACGGGTATTCGTTTTCAGAAGAGGAAAAGATCATGATCGTCTCTCATGGCGCGTTTCTTGCGGCACTGAGAACCGTTTTATCGGATTACAGGATCGATTACTTCGATAGAACCCATCCCGTCATTCAGGGAAACGTCCTGGTCTGCGTAAAGGAAGAAGGAGGGGAAACGAGTTTCTTCAACCTGTTCTGAAACAGAACCATTTAAAAAAGATCCTAATCGGATCTTTTAGTTTTTTTCTTCTTCGGGCGCTTCCTTCAGCAGCGTTTCAGCTTCCAGAAGAAGTTTCGCGATGATGAGGGATCCCTCCACTACCGGATCGTGGCAGGTGTTGGGAACCTTCTTTTCTTTCTGGTCAAAGTAGATGTCCCGGCAATAGATCGTACCGAAATGGTCTCTGAAGCGCTCGTGAAGCAGCCTGATCAGATAGCTGTATTGCCAGGTTTCTCCCTGCATGTCGTTTCTGCCATAAAGGAAGGAGATCGTCATCATGCCCGCTTCCAGAATACCGCAGCGGTCTCTGTAACCGCCTCCGCCGCCGCGAAAACCGCACGCGCAGCGAAGAACATCTTCGTTCATGTTCAGATCAAACACATCGTTCATCGTCCTGATGACCGACTCCGAACAATGAAAGCCGCTCAATTTATAGGCGGAGGATTTCTTTTCAATCTTGTTTAATGTCTCTTTTTCAATCATCATCTTCATTTTATATTGAAACCACGTTTCATGATCGTTTGAATGAGAATATGCACATTTTAGACCGTCGTGTTGAGAAAAAAGAACCAATTAAGGATAATGAAGACAAAGGAGAATGACCTATGAAAATCATCGGCATCGGAGATCTTCTAATACCTTGCAGCTACATTGAAGAAGGATTCTCTGTCTTGAAAGATCATTTTGAAGTGGTGACGAAAGAGTGGAAGCTCGAGAACTATCAGCAGCTGCAAAGCATCAACCTCGACGTCGAGCAGCACGGACCCGAGGCGTATCAGGCGGATGAAGAAATGCTGAAGCAGATCGAAGACGCCGACATTCTGATCACCCAGTTCTTCACGGTCACAAAAGCGGTGATCGACAGATGCAGAAACCTGAAGGCGATCGGCGTACTCAGGGGCGGCGTCGAGAACGTCGACGTCGGATACGCCACATCAAAAGGGATCGCCGTCTTTCATACGCCCGGCAGAAACGCCGATGCCGTCGCCGATTTCACTGTCGGCATGATGATCAGCGAATGCCGCAACATCGCCAAGTCGCACAGGGAACTGAGGAACGGAAACTGGGTCAGAGATTATGCCAACAAGGATTATGTCCCCGATCTGCCTGGCAAGACCGTCGGCATCATCGGCTACGGCAATATCGGCAGAAAGGTGGCGCAGCGCCTGAAGGGCTTCGAGATGGACATCATCGCCTACGACCCCTTCGTCAGGGATCCTGATGTGAAGACCGTCAGTCTCAAAGAGCTGATGGAGCGTTCCGATTTCGTCTGCGTCAATGCCCGGCTGACCGAGGAGACCAGGCACATGATCAACTCTGAAACCCTGTCTTATATGAAAAAGACCGCCTATCTGATCAATACCGCCAGAAGCGCTCTGGTCGATGAGAAGGCGCTGTATGAAACGCTGAAAGAAGGAAAGATCGCCGGAGCGGCCATCGATGTCTTCGATGAGGAACCGCCCGCAAAAGACTATCCTCTTCTGACGCTGGACAACGTCACCGTCACGCCTCATCTGGCGGGCGGATCTACGGACGCCTTCCTGAAATCGCCGATCCTGCTGGCAAGGGAGATGAAAAAAGCTATCGTCGAGGGGCAGAAGACGCTCTTCCTGTTGAATAAAGAGATCAGGGAAAGCAATTCCCTGTTCAAAGGAGAGTGACATGGAACTCGGACTCAAAGACAAGGTTGCCATCGTCACCGGCGGCAACATCGGCATGGGCGCCGCGATCTGCGACAAGCTGCTGGAAGAAAAAGCCAAGGTCTGCTTCTCTTACCACAGCGACAGCGAGGCGACGATACAAAGGATCGAAGATCTGAAATCGCGCTATCCCGACACGGTCGATGCATTCAAGGCCGACATATCCAAGGAAGAGGAGATTGAAGCTCTCTTCGATCATGCGTTAAATACTTTCGGTGAAATCGACTTCATCGTCAACAACGCCGGCATCTGGCCGACGGCCTACGTCAAGGACATGACGGCCGAAGACTTCCGCAAGACGCTGGACGTCAATCTGATCGGACCCTTCATCCTGAGCCGGCGTTTCGTCAACTACTGTCTGGACGGCGGCAGAAAAGGCAAGATCGTCAACATGGTCTCTCAGGCCGCCTTCCACGGCTCCACCTCGGGACACGCCCACTACGCTTCCTCCAAGGCGGGACTGGTTGGATTTACGATCTCCCTGGCGAGAGAAGTCGCTCCGTACGGCATCAACGTCAATGCGGTCGCCCCGGGCATCGTCGAAACCAGACTCGTATCGGCCATCGTCGATGACCCCAAACGCAGAGAAGAATATACGAAACGGATCCCGATCGGAAGGATCGCAACGCCGGAAGACGTCGCCGACATCGTCGTCTTCCTGCTTACCAGACAATCCGACTACATGACCGGCGCGACGCTCGATGCGACCGGCGGCATGCTGATGAGATAGAAAGAAAGGACGCCATGAAAGGAAAGATACATACCCTGTTAAAAGACATCGACCCTGAAGAGATGGGTTACACGATGCCTCACGAACACGTTCTTGACGAACCCGCCATCGGCGGCTACCCCGACCCCGACCACCAGCTCACCGACGTGGACAAGGCCAGGGAGATGCTTTTGGAATTCAGGCAGATCGGCGGAAAGACGATCGGCGAAGCATCGACAAAACACTGGGGCAGAAAGACGAAACAGATGGCCGAACTTTCAGAAGAGACCGGCATCAACATCATCTGCTGCACGGGGTACCTGTGTGAATCCCAGTGCGACATGGACGTCTGGATCGCCGACAAGACGATCGACGACCTGCAGAAGGAAATGATCGACGAGATCACTGTCGGCATGGACGATACGCCCTACAGGGCGGGCTGGATCAAGGCCGGCACCTCCTACAATTACATCAGCCAGAGGGAGGAAATGGTGCTGCGCGCCGCGGCAAGAGCTTCACAGATCACCGGGGCACCCGTCCACACCCACACCTCGACGGGTACCATGGGACTCGAACAGATCGAGATCATGGAGGAGGAAGGCATGGACATGGAACACTTCTGCATCGCCCATGTCAGCCGCAATCCCGATTACCGCTATCATAAAAAGATGCTCAGCCACGGCGTCTATCTGATCTTCGACGGACCGGGCAAAGCCAAGTACTATACCGACGAAGTGCTCATCGAGCTCTTGCGAAAACTCGTTGCCGACGGCTATGAAGACAAGCTCATGCTGTCAAACGACATGGGCAAGAAGTCCCACCACAAGGTCTACGGCAAGGGACCCGGCTGGCCCTTCATCAAGGAAAAATTCATCCCCCGTCTGCTGGAAGAAGAAGGCTTCCGGGAAGAGACCGTCCACAAATTCATGTACGAGAATCCCGCCCGCTTCTATTCCATGTACAAATGAAAGGAGTACCCATGAACATGCCCCTCTTGCAGATCGCGCTCGACAACCTGACTTTAGAAGATGCAATCGCCTCGCTGAAGACCGGTGTCGATGAAGTCGTCGACATTATCGAATGCGGCACCATCCTGATCGGCAGCGAAGGAAGAAGCGTCATCGGCGTCGTCCGCAACATGTATCCCGACAAGATCCTGTGCGCCGACTTCAAGATCGCTGACTCCGGTTCCGTCATGGGCGCCATGATCCTCGATGGAAGACCCGACCTGATGACCGTCATCTGTTCGGCGCACATTTCGACCATGCTGGCAGTGAAAAAAGAGATCGAAAAGAGAAACATGGACACGCAGATCCAGATCGAACTCTATGGAAACTACACAATGGATGACGTTGAAAGCTGGAAGCAGGCAGGCATCGATCAGGTCATCTTGCACCACTCCAGAGATATCAAGGGCGGATGGAACGAAGAGGAGATCGCCCAATGCAGAAAGCTCTGCGACGCCGGAATGAAGGTCACCGTCACCGGCGGCATCGGATGCGGGGACATTGAACTTTTCAGGGGCCTTCCCATCTACTGCATCATCGCCGGCAGATCCATCCGGGACGCAGAAGACCCCAAGGCCGAAGCGCAGAAGATGAAGGACGAGATCATCCGTCTGTGGGGAGATCAGACATGAGCGGCAGACTGGAAGCGGTCCTCTGTGACCTCGACGGAAGCCTGCTGAATTCACAAAGGCAGATCTCAGCAAAAGATCGGGAAACGATTTGTGTACTGAAAGAGAAAGGCGTCCACGTCCACATCGTGACCGGCAGACCGGCTCCCTTCAGCAGACAGAATGCGGAAGACATCGGATTCGATTCTCTGGTCAGCTGCTGCAATGGCGGATATATCTACGACTTCCTGAAAGAGGAAGTTGTGACTCACGGTACGCTGATTGAATCAAAAGACGTCATCGGCATCAGAGACTATTGTCTGGCACACAACATATCCTATCTGATCTATACGCTGGAAGGCGTCATCTTCGACCGGCCCGATTCCCGGCGCACGCTGTATTGGAAAAAGATGTCCGAAGAAAAGTTCAGCGAAGGAAACAAGCTCGACTTCACCTACGACAGCAAGGACATCGACCTCCACGAGCGTCACACCGTCAAGCTCCTGCTGGCATATGTGTCACAGGAGGATGCGGCAAACATCAGGGAATACTTCAATAAAGAAAATAAGTATGAGATCGTCTTCTCGGAGAAGGAGCTTCTCGACATCAATTCCGCCGGCATCAACAAGGCCTATGCCGTGAAGCAGCTGGCAAAGACGGTCGGCTTTGATCTCAAAAACGCCATCGTCTTAGGAGACAACTTCAACGACGAAGCGATGTTAAAAGAGGCGGGCTATCCGATCGTGCCGGAAAACGGGGAAGAAGCGATGAAGAAACTGGCCTTTTACATCACTTCCCCCAACGACGAATCGCCTTTGACCAGGGCGATCGAAGACTGCTTTCCGGAATATATAAACGCATAACAAAAAAAGCCTTTCCAAGGCTTTTTTGTTTGAAGGAAATACAATGCTGTTTACTATCGGATGTTGGGGAACAGGATGTCCTGAGCGACCGGCGTGTAGAAGAGCTTCCTGATCTTCTGAACGTTTTTCGTCTGCGACAGGATCCACATCAGTTTGGTGATGACCGCCTCGCTGGTCATGTCGTAGGATTCCATGACGCCGTTTTTGTTTTTCAGATGATGTCCGACCTGATAGATCGTCATATCGCTGCCTTCGTTCTGGACCTGCGTGGTCACGACGATGATCTTTCCCTTGGAGATGCCTGTCTGCAAGGCCTTCTCCAGTTCATATTCTTCCAGGATGGGCAGTCCGCCGACGCCGAAGCTCTCAATGACGACGGCGTCGTTTTTCTCCAGAAAGAACTGCAGATAGTCGCCCTTCATGCCGGGATACAGCTTGATCAGGGAGACCCGGTCGCTGAGTTCGTGGGAGAACCTGACGCTGTCCGCCTTTTCCTGCCTGATATATCGGATGATCGTATCGCCATGAATGGCGGCGAGGACGGGATAGTTGATGCTGGCGAAAGCCTGCAGACTCTTTGAGTTGACCTTTCTTGCCCGGGTGCCGAGGATCACGTTGCCGGAGAAGACGATCTGTACGCCGCAGGATTCCGGATCGGCGGCGTAGATGATGCTGTCATACAGGTTGGCGCGGGCGTCGGAAGACTCCAGATCGATGGGCTTCTGCGAACCTGTTAAAACGATCGGCTTGGGCGAATCCTGGATCAGATAGGAGAGAGCGGATGCCGTATAAGCCATCGTATCGGTACCGTGACAGACGACGAAACCGTCATAGAAGTCATAGTGGTCTTCGATCTTTCTGGCGATGGCGAGCCAGTGTTTCTGTGAGATGTTGGTGCTGTCGAGATTGAAGAGCTGGGCCGTATCGATCCAGACCTTTTTCTTGATGTCCGGCAGAAAATTGATGATATCCTGCGACGTCAGGATCGGCTTGAGTCCCTCGCTGCTGTTCTTGGAAGCGATCGTCCCGCCGGTGGCGATCATCAGAACGCGCCTCATTGAATTGTTGTTTGTCTTGTTCACAATTAAATTATGACACAAAGAGGCGGACTGTGGCCCGCCTTTTATGATCTGCAAAGACCGATTATAATTGAGCTTATGAAGAAAGGCGGAAACGAACTGAAAGATTTCTATGTTCTCTGGAGCACCCAGAGTCTTTCGCAGCTTGGCAGCAGCATCACCGCTTTTGCGCTGACCCTCTGGCTGTATGAAAAGACCGGCTCGGCTTTGAGCACCGCCGCCCTGACGATCTGCACCTATCTTCCCTACGTCGCCATGAGCGTCTTCGCCGGCGCACTTAGCGACCGTTTTGATAAAAAGAAGACCATGCTGTATTGCGACGTCTTTGCGGCCGCGAGTACGGTCGTCGTCCTTGTTCTGTATAAGAAAGAACTGCTCGTGGGCTGGCATCTCTATGCGCTCAACCTGCTTTCCGGTCTGATGAACACAATACAGCAGCCGGCGTCCGAAGTCGCCTATACGGCCCTGACGCCAAGGGAATACTATCAGAAGACCAGTGGCCTTCAATATCTTTCAAGATCCATCATCTCGGTCGGAAGCCCTTTGATCGCTTCCTTTCTTTATGGCTTTGCCGGACTTGACGGGGCGATTGCGGCAGACCTGTGCAGCTTTCTCGTCGCGTTTGTCGTGCTGCTTGTCTTTATCAGACTGCCAAAACTTTCTTGTGAGAAAGAAGAGACGGGCGTTATAGAGCTCGTAAGGGAAGGTCTTGTCTTCCTGAAAGACAATCCGCTGATATTGAACATTCTTCTGTTCATGTCGGGGGTCAATCTGGTCGCCTCCGCCTTCGATGCGGTCCTGCCGGCTCTGGTCATCCCGAGTCCCAAGGGCGGCAATGCAGTGCTTGGTATCGTGACGTCCTGTTCGGGGATCGCAATGGTCATCGGCAGTCTGATCGCCACAGCGATGCCCAAGCCGAAAGACAGGGTCAGAGCCATCTATCTGACGATGCTGTTTGCTTTGGGCAGCGAGAATTTTCTGCTGGCCTTTTCCCGCGAGCCGGCCGTGTGGTGCATCGGACAGATCCTGGGCTGGATTCTGGTTCCGATCATGAGCGCCAACGAGAACGTCATCATGAAAAACGTCATACCGGTCGAACTGATGGGGAGGATCTACGCCTGCCGGAATACCCTGCAGTTTTTCACAATCCCGATCGGCCTGTTTCTGGGCGGCTTTCTCACGGACAGCTTCGCCGAACCGTTCATGGCTGCCAACGCTTTCAACAGGTTTCTCACCGCTCTGTTTGGACAGGGAAAAGGATCAGGGGCGGCCCTGATGATGTTCATCCTCGGTGTGGCAGGTATCGTTATATGTATTGTATTCGGCAGAAAACTGAACCGCTATCACTATTCAGACAACTGATCCTATAAATCAATCCCATCTGTCGATCAGGCGGTCGACTTCCTTGAGGAACTTTTTCAGTTCGCTGTTTTTGGCGTTCTTTCTCTTTTCGATCAGCCTCTGCAGTTTCTTTCCCTTTTCCAGCAGTTCTTTATAATATTTGTTCTGGCTGTAAGTATCCTGTTCCCTGTTTTTGTCTTCAATGATCTTCTCTTTCTTTTCGGCTGCACTCAATATGCGTTCGGGCGCATCCATGTCCAGATATTCATTTTCCAGAAGGTCGAACACGTATCCGGAATAAGGCGCGGTCGCCCCATATCCGTATTCCTTTTTCAGCAGATCCGCAAACGTCGTGCAGACCGGATCGTCGCCGTGTACGACGAAGACGCGGTCGGGCTTTATGGAGTTGTCTGTCAGCCAGCGTATCAGTCCGTTCTGGTCTGCGTGTGCGCTGACATCCTGCAGCTGCACGATCTTTGCGGATACGTGGATGTCTTCCTGGAAGATCCTGACGTCTTTCACGCCGTCCGCGAGCATCCTTCCCAGGGTTCCTTCCGCCTGGTATCCCGCCAGTGCGATCGTGGACTCCGGTCGCCAGAGGTTGTGCTTCAGATGGTGCTTGATGCGCCCGCTGGTACACATTCCCGAGGCGGAGATGATGAGCGAAAGGCGCTTGGAGAAGTTGATCTGCTTTGATTCCTCGGCGCTGATCGTCGTGATCAGGTTGGGGAAGATCAAAGGATGGTCGCCTTTCTGTATGATTTCCATGGCTTCCTTGTCATAGTAGCCGAAGACGTTCTGATCGAAGATCATCGTCGCTTCATCGGCCATCGGGCTGTCGACATAGACGTCGAAGTCCTTGAACGACAACATGTCTCTCTCCAGTATTTCTCTGATGAAATAGAGGATCTCCTGCGTTCTGCCAACGGCAAAAGCGGGTATGACGACGTTGCCGCCCTTGGCGAACGTGTATTCCATGATGTCCGCAAGCTGCTTCAGCGGATCGTTCACCTTGTCGTGAAGGCGGTCGCCGTAGGTGCTTTCGGTGATGACGTAATCGGTCGCCTTTCGGGGAGTCGGATCGTTGACGATCGGCATGCCGGTGTTTCCGAGGTCGCCGGTATAGGCGAGGGTCTTTCTCTGTCTGCCTTCCTGAAGGTTCAGGTAGACGATCGCGCTTCCCAGGATGTGGCCGCCGTCTTCAAAGCGGACACTCACGCCCTCGACCGGCGTGAATTCCTCTCCGTATTCGGCCGTTTTGAAATGGGTCATCGTCTCCTCTGCGTCTTCGACGGTATATAGGGGCTCCTCCTGCGCTTTTCCGCTTCGCCTGGCTTTGCGGTTCGCCCATTCGGCTTCACTCTCCTGGATGTGCGCGGAGTCCTTCAGCATCACGTCGCACAGCTGGCAGGTCGCCTCCGTCGCCCAGATCGCTCCCTTAAACCCGTCTTTGACGAGCTTTGGCAGCATGCCCGAATGATCGATGTGCGCATGTGAAAGGATCACGGCATCGATATTTGAAGCAGGAACGGGAAGGCTCTCGTTCACATAGGTGTTCTTCCCCTGTTCCATGCCGCAGTCCAGCATGACGTATTTTCCGTTGACTTCGATGACGTGGCAGCTGCCCGTCACTTCGTGATCCGCTCCGATAAAGTACAGTTTCATAGATCGCCTTTCCGCCGCAATGCCGGCTTGCCGAATAAATCGGGTTTCCTCTCAATATTCATTATAGAAGAGAGAACCCGTGAAGAAACAGCTTGTGTTACCGATTCAGACAACGGGTTGTTTTTTATCAGCGTGCCGGTTTGTGCTAGAATTCAATTGACAGGAGGAGTGGCTTTATGGCGACAATGCAGGCACTTCTTGAAAAAGATAAAGAGCGTTTTTTACATAATATGGCGGCAGCGAAATCTTCGGCGGAAGCGGTGGCGACCGTTGAGGAACAGTACAGCCGCATCCTTTCGGCATACAACGAGGAAGAAGAGAGCGACCGCGTCAAGAGTACGGCGGTATATCTGAGCGAAGCGCTGTCTTCGTCGGCCGGCTATCTCAACTGCGACGGCGAGTCGACCATCTGGTCGAAATCCCAGTACCGCCCCGGCGTCAGCAAGCCCAAAAGATCGGCCTGGTTTTTCATCTTCCTGCTGCTGGGCGTCCTTTGTCTTGCGGCGGCAGCGGCCTGGCTGATCTACTTTACGGATACCCTGCCTCCCGGCGACGAGATGCTGATCGGTCTGGGTATTGCGGCGGCTGCAGCTTTGCTGCTGTTTTTTTCCGGCATCTTCTCCGCCAGGAAAAAAGAAGAGAACAGACAGGAACTTTACGCCGAGACGATACCCGACGGCGAGAAGACCTACCACATCCTGCTCAACAGCGTACTGACGATGGACAGGATCCTTGAACAGGTCAGGGCTGCGGAACTGCTGGAAAGCAGGAAGGCACTTCTGGAAGAGAAAGACAGTTTGAAAAAGGAGGACATCAGGCTCTTCTCGGATCTGCTGGAATCCGCCTATGGCGAAGCCGACAGCGAGTATGGAAAGCAGATCGTCTCCGAAGTGAAGTTCTATCTGCACAGGAAAAACATCGAGGTCATCGACTACGACGGAGACAACAGGGACCTCTTTGAACTAATGCCTTCAAAGACTTCAGGAACGATCAGACCGGCTCTGGTGATCGCCGGCAGCGTGCTGCGCAAGGGACTTGCGGCAGGAGAATAGAAAAATGGAACGCTTTTACGGATTTGACCTGGGAGACGCCGAAAGCGCCGTCACCAGGTTTGACAGAACGAAAGATCTCGTCCCCGTTGTCCTCACGGTCAACGAGGCCAAGAGTTTTATTACGGCTTATGCGCTGCTGAGAGACGGAAAGCTTCTGATCGGCGAAGGCGCCTGCTATGCGCCGGACGCGACAAAGCGCAAGGAGCGCTTCAAGAGCCGCTTCCTGGTAGATCCCGAGGCATCGAAAGACGTGAAGAGCTTTGCTTCGGGCGTACTGGGAGAACTCTATCTGAGCGGCGATCTGATCAAGTCGGATGACTGCTGCTTCTATATCGGCTGTCCGGCAGGTTGGGACAAGATTGCCCGCGAGGAATACCGCAGCATCTTTGAAAAGACGGGCTACCCGCCGGCAAAGATCATCTCCGAATCGAGAGCCGCCCTGGTTTCGGCGTGCCAGTCCAAGCACCTGCAGGTCGGCTACGATATTCTCAACAAACCGGTGCTGGTCATCGACATCGGTTCCTCGACGACCGATTTCGCCTACATCATGGGCGGAAAGGAAGTGGAGCTCAAGACGGGCGGCGAAGTCTTCCTGGGCGGCGGCGTGATGGACGAGATCCTCCTGGAGGAATCGCTGAAGGCATCACCCAATGAAAACAGGATCCGCAAGATCTTTGAAGAGAGCGAACCCTGGCGCAGCTACTGCGACTTTGCGGCGAGAAGACTGAAGGAAAAGTATTTCTCCGACGAGGAGTACTGGAGCAGGAATCCCTGCAGCCAGTCCGTCTCGATACGTCAGGGACTGCTGCCGGTAAAGCTGACGCTGAAGATCGATCCGGAAATCGCCGACCGGCTCCTGAATCAGAAATCAGAACGGCTCTCAGACCGGTCGTTCAGGGAGGTCTTCATGGAGAGTCTGATCCAGGCAAAGTCGGCAATTAATGAAAAACAGCCGGAACTGGTCTTTCTGACCGGCGGTGTCTCCAAGATGCCGATCATCCGGGAATGGTGCCGCGAAGTGTTCGAAGACGCCGTCGTCATCACCTGTGCGGAACCGGAATTCTCGGTCGCTTCAGGCCTGGCTTGGTGCGGAAAGATCGACGAAGACCTGAGAATGTTCAAAGAAGAAGTCAGCGCGCTGATCGATTCCAGCACCGTCGAACAGATCGTTGAGAAGCACATCAGTGAACTCTACCACGATGCGGTCGAGACGATGGTCGAACCCATCCTGGAACATGTCGCCCTGCCGATCAGCGAAAGATGGCGCAGCGGCACGATCGAAAAGCTCTCCGACATCGATCCCGTCATGCAGGCGGAGATCGATACCTGGCTGCATACCAACGAGGCCAGAACATTGTTGATGAAGCCGGTCACCAAATGGCTCAAGACCGTCTCCTTTGAACTGGAAGAATACACGATGCCGATCTGCGTCCGGCACAACGTGCCGTATTCCTCGCTGTCGTTAAATTCCTTCCTGTCGATGAGCGATATCGAGATCAATGTCGAGGCGAAAAACCTCTTCGCAGTCAACGAGATCACCTGGCTGATCGACGCGACGATCTCCATCGTCGTGGGACTCCTGTGCGGAGGCGGCGGTATCGCTTTGATCGCCAACGGCCTGCCGGGCATCATTGCCGGCGCCGTCGTATCGCTGCTGATTCTGGCCCTGGGCAAGGACAAGATGCAGGAGATGCTGCTGAACTCCAATATTCCCGCTCCGGTCAGGAAGGTCATCCCCAAGAGCTACCTGAAGGTGCGAATGGACTACATTTCAAAACAGGTCAAGGAAAACCTCTATGAAAAGCTGGAACAGGAAAAGAACCAGGAGATCAGCCAGCGCCTGGCCAAGGAGATCTCTCTACAGATCGAGAGCTGTCTGACCGAGATGGCCGAAGTCGTTGAGATACCGCTGGGCTGATTTGAAAGAATAATAAAAAAGCCCGTGAATGGTCACGGGCTTTTCTAATATTTCATAAATGCCGGAAAATCGCATCAGACTTCCAGAACGACAGCCTGGTAAGGTCTGAGCTTGAGCGTTGAAGCGTCCCGATCGAGCTTTTCATAGTTGTTCAAAAGAATGCTTGCATCCTTAAATTCCCCGGGCAACACATAAGTCGTATTCTTCTTTGAAAAGTTGCCGACGATGAATAGTTTCTTTCCTTCATGTTCCCGGCTGTAGGCGACGATGCGGCGGTTGTCGTGATCGTATTCCACGGTCTTTCCATAGACTGCGCAGCTGTTGTTTTTCTTTAAGGAAAGCAGGGACTGGAAATAGCGGTAGATCGACCTGTCGGTGCGCAGGTCCTTTTCGACGTTGATTTCCGAGCAGAAAGGATTTACCTTCTGCCAGGGCGCCTTTCCTTTGTTGAAGCCGCCGTTGACGGAATCATCCCAGGCCATCGGTACGCGGGCATGGTCGCGGGCGCCGTAGCGGATGAAGCTGAAGGCGAGCTTTGCGGGCATGTGATAGCTCTTCATCAGGTCATAGACGAAGTGGCTGACCGGGTCTTTCATCTCATCGATGCTGTCGAAAGGACAGTTGACCATGCCGATCTCCTGGCCCATGTAGATGAAGGGAATACCAAAGCCCATGTAGGTGATCGTCGCCAGCATCGTCGCCGCTTCATAGCGGTAATGTTTTGTATCGATGCCAAAGCGGCTGACTGCGCGCGGGCAGTCGTGGTTCTCTAAGACGAGCGTATTCCAGCCGATGCCGTAGGTATCGCTTTGCGGTTCGAAGAGCCCGCTCTTGAACTGCAGCAGGTTGAAGGGCTTCCAGAAGAACTTCAGGCCCTTGATGTTGTCGGCTTCCAGGTGACGGAAGTTGAAGATGGAGTCGAGCTCATGATTGTCCTTACGGACGTATTCCAGCGCCGCTTCCTTTGACGGCAGATAGGATTCACCGACTGTGTAGGTGTCGTAGAGCGAGAGAGATTCCGCATTGAGCTGTCTGAGAAATTCGTGCATGCGCGGTCCGTCGATGAAGAACTGTCCTCCCTTGGTGACCGGCGCCTTGCTGGTATCGTCCTGTATCGGATAGACTTTGGAGAACATGTTGAAGACGTCGAAGCGGAAACCGTCGACGCCCTTGTCCAGCCAGAAGTTCAGGATGTCGATGATCTGCCTGCGGACTTCGGGATTCTCCCAGTTGAGGTCGGCCTGTTCTCTGCAGAAGAGGTGCAGATAGAAGTCGTCGCTGTCGCCGATCCTCTCCCAGGCGCTGCCGGTGAAGGAGGAATCCCAGTTGGAGGGAGGAAGCAGCTTTCCGTTTTCGCGCTTGCCTTCATGGATGATGTAGTAATCGCGATAGGGCGAATCCTTCGAGGAGACGGCGCTTTTGAACCAGGGATGTTCGATGGAGGTGTGGTTGATGACCATATCCATGATCACCTTGAGGCCGCGTTTGTGGCACTCTTCCAGCAGGCGGTCGAAATCCGCCATCGTGCCGAACTTCTTATCGATGGCTTTATAATCGCTGATGTCATAGCCGTAGTCGTAGTCCGGCGATTCGTACAGAGGGGAGAACCATATGGCGGTGACGCCGAGATCCTTCACATAGTCCAGCCGGGAGATGATGCCTTCGATATCGCCCCAGCCGTCATTGTCGCTGTCCATAAAGCTGAAAGGATAAATCTGATAGATGATCGCGTTCTTGTACCATTCTGTTTTCATGTTGTCATGCCTTTCCGGTCGTTTCCGATTTCATTGTATCGCGCTTTGTATTCCTAGAGGAATTTTCATGGAAACGGAAACGAAATCGTGTAGAATAAGAAAAGCAGGAAAAAACATGAACGCAAAAGAAAAGCTGCTTAAGTATATCGAAAAGAACGAAAAGATCAGAAAAGCGGAAACCGCGATCCTGGTCTTTCTTCTGCTTGGATCAGTCATCTCTTTTGTCTTTGCAAGCGCAAAAGTCAATGCCGATCCGGGAAGCATCAGCTATACCGGAAACCTCGTCATGACAAGAGACGAGGAACGGGAGGACTACGACGAGGACAGCACGATCTGCGATGTCGTCTACATAAATGAAGATAGGGAACTGATCGTCTCCTATCCTTACGAAGAATACGTTGAACTGGAAGAAGACACGATCGAAGCTTATGCATACACCTGTGAAAACGGAGCACAGCTGCTCTTTGATCATCCCGATCCCTTTGAAAGCGAAGTGAAGAACGCCTACCGGCAATATGCCGCAGCCAGGTACATGCCCGTCTTCAATCTGGGCTTCTCACTTGCGATCTTGGCACTGTCACTTGCGATCGTGCTTGTGTGGTCGGAATTTTTTACGACCTATGAAAAGGTCTGGTTCATGTCGATCATGGTGCTGGCGACGATCTTCTCGGTCATCTTTCCGGAAGAGAGTGCCAACGGCGTCAACGGCGTCATCATCATGGCGCTGTACATGCTGGACACGTTCCTGAACATTCTCTGTGAGCTGCTGATCTCCAAGCAGTCCCGCTACAACTTCCTGGTCTCCATCCTGGTCGAGATCGCCGAGATCGCCATCTGCATCGTCCTGATGTACCGCTTTGCGACGATGGTCACGACGCTGTTCTTCTGGCTGCCGATCGACATTCTCAGCTTCATCAACTGGACGAAACACAAGGACGAAGCCGAAGAGGAACTGACGATGGTCAGAAGACTGAAGGGCTATCAGGAACTGCTCGTCCTGGCTGCAATCGCCCTGTGGACGATCGTCGTCGGCTATTTCCTCAGCGGCCTCGACATTTCGACCGACTTCTTCGGCGGAAACCGCAGTCTTGAAGTTCTGATCAACTACCTGGACGCCTGCGCTTCGGCGGTGGGCGTAGCCAACGGACTCTTCATCTTCTTCAGGCTCAGGGAGCAGTGGATCGCCTGGTATGTCAATGCGCTTCTTGAAGCGGCCATCAACATCATGACCGGCCAGTATGTCCTGCTGGTGCTCAAGCTCGGATACATCACCAACACGACCTACGGCTACATCAGGTGGAGCAGATACATCAGTTCCCACAAGGAGGAAAAGGCGTCGCTGTTCTGATGTGAAATTCAAAACGCATCAGATTCTGAGGATCCGCAATCTTTACATATATTTGATATCGGATATTAAAATCTGGTAAAATAATCGGGTAATAAAAAATAAAGGTGGAATAAAATATGGCAATTGAATCTGGCGATTTCAAGACAGGACTGACACTTCTCGTAGACGGTGACCCCTGGCAGGTCATTGACTTTCAGCATGTAAAACCGGGCAAAGGCGCAGCCATCCTGAGGACGAAGATGAAGAACCTCAAGACCGGCGCAACCCAGGAAAGAAACTTCAACGCTTCAACCAAGTTTGAGGCGGCGACCATCGAAAAGAAACTGGTCACCTTCTCCTACGTGGTCGACGGCGTCTATACCTTCATGGACATGGAAACCTTCGAGACCTATGATCTCACCGAAGAACAGATCGGCTTCAACAGGTACTTCATCGTCGACGGACTGGAAGTATCGCTGATGATGTTCGAAGGTCAGGTGCTCACAGTATCCGTTCCGGCAATCGTCAACCTCAAGGTCACGGAAACCAGTCCCGGCATCAAGGGCGCTTCCAACAACCAGACCAAGGATGCGGTGGTCGAGACCGGACTTTCTCTGAGAGTTCCGCAGTTCATTGAAGAAGGCGAACTGATCGCCGTCTCCACAGCGGACGGAAAGTATTCCTCAAGAGCCTGATGCAGGCTCTTTTTTGATATGAAAAGAACTGCACTGATCACAGGCGGTGCCGGCGGCATCGGCTCGGCGATCGCCCTGAGGCTTGCGGAAAGCGGCCACAACATCGTCATCAACTACCTGCATTCAGAAAAGAAGGCGGAAGAGCTCAGAGACAGAATCGAAAAGCAGTACGGCGTCAGATGCCTGACCGTTCAGGCCGATGTTTCGAAAGAAGAGGAAGTCGACGCCATGATCACGTGTATCGAAAAGGAGCTCGGCGGCGTGGACATCCTGATCAACAACGCCGGCATCGACCTGCCCGATTTCTTCGACCGGAAGAACGAGGAACAGTTCCGCAGGGTTCTCGACGTCAACGTCGTCGGCGCCTACAGCTGCGCAAGAAGAGCCGCCCGCCGCATGATGGAGCAGAAATACGGAAAGATCGTCAACATCGCCTCCACCAACGGCATCAACACCTACTATCCGATGTGCCTGGACTACGACGCCTCCAAGGCGGCCCTCATCTCGCTGACCCACAATCTGGCAGTCCAGTTTGCACCATATGTCAGTGTCAACGCAGTCGCTCCCGGCTTCATCGGAACGGAAAAGGAACTTGACGGCTACGATGAGGAATTCCTCAGACAGGAGACGGAGAAGATCCTGGTGAAAAGATACGGGAAACCGGAGGAGGTCGCAGGCCTGGTGAACTTCCTGGTCTCGGATGAGGCCTCCTTCATCAACAACAGCGTCATCCGCATCGACGGCGGACAGATGGGAAGCTGTTAGAAAAAAAAAGAAAACGCGGCGTCTGCCGCGTTTTTATATTATCTGTTTCTGATCTTGGTCAGCGCCAGCATCACCGAGAGTTTGCCGTATTCCGGCGAGAGCCCGCCCTGCATGAACATGGTGTAGGGTTCAATGACCGGCGCATCGGCGCTCAGCTCGATCGTGCTGCCCTGGGTGAAGGCGCCGCAGGCCATGACCTCGTCAAAGGGATAGCCGGGCATCGGCGCAGGCACCACGCGGACATAGGAGTCGATCGGCGAAGATTCCTGCAGTCCCTGGGCAAACAGGACGAGCGCTTCCCTGCTTCCAAGTTCGACGGTCTGGATGATGTCGGTACGATACTCATCGTAACACGGCGAAACGTTTTTATAACCCAGCCTTTCCAGCATGTAGGCGGAGAAGACCGCGGTCTTTAATGCGCTGTTGACGGCTTTGGGAGCCATGAAGAGGCCTTTGAAGAAGGCGTTGTTCTGATTGAAGTTAGCGCCCTGTTCTTTTCCGATACCGGGTGCCGTGAGGCGATCGGCGATCATCGCGATCAGATCGCTTCTGCCGGCAATGTAGCCGCCGGTCGAAGCGACGCCGCCGCCCAGATTCTTCATCAGGGAACCGACGACGAGGTCGGCGCCGGCATGACCCGGTTCCCTCTCCTCGACCAGTTCGCCATAGCAGTTGTCAACCATGATGATGACTTCCTGATTGACCTCTCTGATCTTTCTGATCAGCGCTTCGATCCGGGCAATCGTCAGTGAAGGCCTTTGCGAGTATCCGCGCGAGCGCTGTATCTCGACGAGCTTCACGTCGTTTCTCTTCAACCGGTTTATGATCGTCTCTTCATCGAAGGCGCCGTCGATCAGGTCGATCTGTTCATACTTCACGCCATGGGCTTTCAGAGACTGCGAAGAATCGCCGCTTAGTCCGATCATCTCCTGCAGGGAATCGTAGGGCATGCCGGTCAGCGAGATCATCGTGTCGCCGTATTTCAAAAGACCGGAGAAAGCCAGATACAGGGCGTTGGTGCCGCTCATGATCTGCGCTCTGACCAGCGAATCCTCGCAGCCAAGTACGGTCGCGAAGATCTTTTCGAGCTTGTCTCTGCCGGCATCGTAGTTGCCATAGCCGTTGATGTCGGCAAAATCGGAATAGGAGACTCTGTTTTCGATGAAGGCGGAGAGGATCCTGTCGGAATTGATGAGGCAGGTCTCGTCCAGTTTTTTATAAATGGGGTCCAGTACCCTGTCTGACTCCCTGGCAATATCCAGGATCGTTTGATCTATCTGATCCAGTATCATGGGCACCTCCTTTGTTCAACATCACCATTATAGCCCAGAAGGTTTACTGTTTCCCTCTTTCTGTCACATTTGAACGGTACCGATTAATGATATACTGAAATCACAGATACAAACTTCAGTCATACATGTGTTTAATGATGCCGGCCGGAAAAAGGCGAAGGAGCGAAGATGAAACGAATACTTATCAGGATTCTGATTGTTGCACTGGTATTCAGCGGACTTACGATCGTGGCGTTCCGTGACGAGGAACACGTCCATCACATCCATGCGGTCTCTCCCGGAGACGACGTGGGGCGATGCAATGCGGATTATGACGGCACCAGATGCGACGGAAGATATATCGTTGTGGAAATGAGGCAGGCGACATGCACGGAAAGCGGCTTTTACGAAGCCTACTGCAACGTCTGTGGTGATTTTAAAAGCGGAACCATTTCCCCTTTGGGCCATGATTTCTCCAATCTGGTCTATGCGGAAGAGCCGACCTGCACGGCGGGCGGAACCTATATCTACGAGTGTTCCCGCTGTTCGCAGAGATCGACTTCCTACCCCGCCGCCCTCGGCCACAACTACAAGAGCTCGGTGACCAAGGAAGCGACCTGCGAGGAGGACGGCGTCAGGACATATAAATGTACCAGATGCTCGGACAGCTATACCAAGAAGATCGAGAAGCTCGGTCATGACGTCGAATACGAGGAGAAGGAGCCCACCTGTACGGAGCCCGGATACAAGAAGGGCATATGCAAGCGCTGCGGAAAGGAAGACATCGAGGAGTATCCGGCTTTAGGCCACGACCTTGAGCCCTATACGGTCGTCAAACAGCCCACCTGCGAGGAGGACGGCATAAGGACCACCTCGTGCAAGAGGTGCGGCGAAGAATTCACCGAAACCATCCTGCATCCCGGACACAAATATCCCAAGGAGTGGACGCTTGAAAAGGAAGCCACCTACCTTGAGGAAGGTCTGGAGTCAAGAGTCTGCTTCTATTGCGAACATAAGGAAACCAAGATCATACCGAAGAAGAACGCAATGCCGATCTACGCCGGCGTAGGCGCTGCCGCTGCGGCGCTTCTGGGCGGCCTCCTCTTCTACTTCAGGAAGTTCAGAAAGGTCGCTGACAAGGCGATCAGGGAGAAGTTCAAGCCCTCCTTTGAAAACAAGTCCATCCTGTGCGCCAGCAAGGACGAACAGGTGATCGGCGTGCTGAAGTCCAAATCCTTCCTGGAGGTCACGACCTGCGACAACGGCGAGCTCGAAGAGAAGGCCGAAGAAGCCGGGCCGGACCTTATCGTCACCGATGTCCTGAGTGAGGAAAGTCTCGAAGAGCTCCTCGCCAGAAAAGAGGAAAGCCTGTCCGACTATCCGATCGGCATCATCACGATCGATGAGTTTATCGACAACAACAGAGAAAAGCTCGATCAGCTGGTCAAGGACAAGACGATCGTCAGCTATCTGCCTTACGAATCCAAGGAAACCGATATCCTGGTGAAGATGGTTCTGCCGATCATGAAGCCGGATCTGAAGTCGGACGAATCGCTGGAGAACATCGGATCGGTCGCTGACCTGCTGGGTATCCCCGGCGTCTCTGCGGTCATCAGCGCCTACACGGCGGGAAGGGACATCAAGTCGACGCTTGAAGAAGGAGAGCTCGGCGTGAGCGGCACGGCTACGATCATCGGCGATATCGCCTCTGTTCTGGGTCTTGACACCGTGGCGAGCGTTGCCGGACTTGTGGACGATGTCGACTCGATCAAGGCTGCCGTCGACAGGGAGGCGGGTGCTCACGAGAGAAAATCGGGCGTCAACGCCGCCAAGGACGTCGTGGAAGTCGTATCGGACATCATAAATAAAGAATAAAGAAAAAGAAGATCAGCTTATATAGCTGACCTTCTTTTTTTATTGTCTTATTTATCGAGCGGGACGAAGCCGCACTGTTTCTGCAGGAACTCCTTCAGTTTGTTGACGAAGCCGCTGCCGTCCGGCGTATCGATGCGTCCGTTGAACAGGGCGATCGGCAAGAAGATCGTCTCTTTTCTGTCCTCTCTTGTCAGATCGCCGATCGTGAAGAGGACCTTGAGAGGGATCTTGCCGGGATCGCCGAAGGAACCTCCGTATTCCCTGATCTTGGAGACCTTTGAGGTCTTCACAATGTCGAGGACTTCGGAACCGACCATGACGCGGAAGCTGAAGGCGATGTCTTTGGCGGAAGCCTCGTTTCCTTTCTGTTCAAAACACTTCAGGAAGCGCTGCAGCAGCAGTTCAATCTCACTGAAGTCGACCTTCCAGAAGTTGGAACGGCGGTTGATCAGTTCGAGCAGTTCCACATATTCGTACCAGGCTTCTCTGTTTCTGAGCCTGACGATCCGTTTGAGGTCCCAGTTCTCCAGATAGAAATTGCTGCCGATGGCTTCGATCTCGTCGAGGATCTCACAGCCGCCGAAGAATTCGGAGAAGGCGTACTGCAGCTCTTCGATACTGACCTCCTTTTCGCCGGTGTTGAGATAGAGACTGTTCAGATAGTAATTCTCAGGACGGATATCGTCCGGAAGCAGGGCGCTGCATTGCAGGGTGTTGCAGTAGATCGAGTTGTAGTAGATGTCGATCAGGCGCTTGAGTTCGAAATGGAAGGGCTTGTTGTGATCGAAGAGGCAGGCGTGGACGGGGTTCTCGCCGTCTTCGCCGCCGTTTCTGACGATGTAGTTCTCGTAGAAGAGGGAGCGGCTGTAGTCATCCACCTTGTCCTGCGCCTGGGTGCCGTTCATGTGGGTCTGACAGAAGGCCTGCATGGAGATGGTCTTGAGTGTCACCAGAAAGGCGTTGAGTCTGTCTTCATCCAGACCCAGAGCCTGCGCAAGAAGAATGTTGCTGTCGTGGTCCATGGCCAGATTGGAACAGAAGCGCAGGAAGTCCTTCGTGTGTATGTCTTCCGGAACGGACCAGTTTTCCCGGATGCAGTAGACGGGCGTCTCTTCGCACAGTGCGTTCCATAGATCGATGACTTCGTCGGTACTTTCATCGCCGGTCTTCCTGTGGATGAAAGGCGTCATGTGGACGCCGTTGATCAGAACGATGATGCTGCCGTTGCTCAACAGGGAAACGAAGGCTTTTTTGTCTTCGCCGTTACCCTTGAGCAGTTTCTGAAAATACGGATCAAAGATGATCGTGTTGAGCTTGATGATGATCTGCTTGAATTGGAAGAAAGAGAGTGTGAAGTTGCGCTTCTTGAATTCGTTGATGTATTCTCTGACGGTCTTCGAGGCAAAACCCTCCTTTTCAAAAAGGATACTGAGACCGGAATTCTTGTCGTAAAAGACTTCCGGCAGCCACTGGTTGTCCAAGGCGAAGGGATAGACGGCGGAAGGTGCGAGGTCAGCCGCATAGACCTTGTAGTAGATGCTGTCGCCGATGTTGTCGAAGGCCTTTTCCGGCTGGGAGTTCTGGTTGATAAAGCCGCTGCTTTCATCGCTTTCCATGAGCGTCGTCTCTTCTTCGATGCCCTTGCGGCGTATGGCCGTGAGCAGCTTCTTAGTCGCATCGATCGTCAGTTCGCCATAGGCGGAGAGACCGATGTATTGATACTGGGTGAGGTGTTTCTTGATCGCTTCGACGCTCTTGCCGCCTTTGAACCAGGAGGGATGAATCTGGCCGATGACGACGAAGAAGACGCGGAAACGATCGGTTCCCTCTTCTTCCATCCTCTGTAAGGCCGTGCCGACTTCCTTGAGCACCTCGTCCCTTCGCAGGGAAGAGGAGGACAGGACGGCAACCAGGACATCCGCCTCTTTGAGCGCAGTCTCGATGTCGCTCGCCCAGCGGTCGCCCAGGGCCAGGTTCTGAGAGTCGATCCAGACATCGCAGCCATGTCTTGCGAGATATCTGGCGATGCCGTGTGCGCAGGAATTGTCCTGATGAGAATAACTGATGAATACTTTTTCAGCCATGGCCTACCTCCGGTGATCGATGAATGTCGTCTTATAAAACCATTATAAAGGAAAGAAGAGGTCCCGTTACAATTGTCGATTGCGCGGGATGTATAATGAAGAGGAACAAGAAAAAAAACAAGGAGGACCGGGCATGCAGATATACGTCTTTGCCGCCATGGCAATCATAATGTACGGCATATGGAGAGCATTTACTGTACGCAAGGACATTCAGGCAATGTCTCTGCGCTTAAGTGCGGCGCTTTCACTGGCGATCTCCGTATTGGTCTTCCCATACTATCGTAATGACAGCGATTTGCCGATCGCGCTGATCCAGGCGTTCCGTGCGGGCATTTCAGGTATTGCGATGGTCGTCAACGGCAAGATCCCCTACGAACTCGATATGAGCGATCATATCTTCGTAATCTACCGCTTCCTGCTCTATGCGCTGTACATCGCCGGACCGATCGCCGGCTCCATGTTTCTGTTTTCTTTCTCGCAGAAGCTGATGAGTGCGCTTTCCTTTATCGGCAAGAGACATTTCCACATCTTCTCTTCGCTCAACGACAGTTCGATCCGCATCGCCGAAACCATTGATAAGAACAGGACCGGCGGCGCGATCGTCTTCTGCAGCTGCAAGAATCCGGATCCCACCCTGGCCAACCGGGCCAGAAACATCGGCGCCATGATGGTCGAAATGGATGAGAGCGATATCAGCCTGCACAAGAGAAAGAGCTACGAGTTCTTTGAGATCGATAAAGACGTGCAGGAGAGGACCATCGCGGCTTCGCGCCTGTGCGAAAAACTGCTGAAAGACAGAAACTACGACGCGAAGAACGTCATCGTCCGCGTCTTTGCGGATGCTTCCCAGAGGGAGCTCATCCTGAACCTGGACAGACAGTACGCAGGGAAGATCTTCCTTCGCCACATTGACGAAGACAGCGCCCTGGCCATCGAAGCGCTGTCCCTGTGTGCGGATGAACTGGCAATAAGAAAAGACACAGAGGTTGCGGTCATCGCTGACGGAAGTCTCGGCAGAGCCTTTGTAAGCAATCTCCTGTGTCTGCTGATCAAACCGGAATCAAAAGAAAAGATCCTGTGGATCGGTCCGGGAGCAGGCGGCGAATACGAGCGTTTCCTCAAGGAGGCACCGGAAACAGGCGTCTATCCGATCAAGGCTCTCAGCTGCGCATATGGGGAAGAAGCAAACGCCTTTGAAGGGGAAAGAAATCCCGATGCGATCTTCGTTCTCTATAAAGACGACAGAAAAGCCTACGAGACGGCGACCCGCATGCGCAGGTTCCTGAGTTCCCGCAGCGAAGACCTGTCCTGTGCGAAGATCTACTGCTGCATCGAAGACAGAAATCTGCACGAGATCATCAGGGAGAAGGACATCGTCCTCTTCGGCAACGCAGAAGACAGCCGCAGTTACGATGGACTGATCAACCCCGACATCGAAAAGGCGGCCAGACGCGTCCACCTCTCCTATCTCAAAGCCGACATCGACAGCCTCGATTCCGAGAAGGAGGCAAAGCTGATCGAGGAGACCGGCTTCTACCAGTACCAGAACCAGGAGTCGTCCTTCGGCATGGCGCTGGCGCTCAAATACAAGGAAAAGTACATCCTTTCGTTCAAGAACGACGAGACGTTGTCCGACAGGGAGTTTATCGATAAATGGCTGAGCGATGAAGAAAACCTCAAGAAGATGGGCGACGCCGAACACGATCGCTGGAACGCCTATCAGAGAGTCCACGGCTGGCGAAAAGCCGACAGAAGCCAGACGGAAGCGATCATCCGCAAGTACGAAGGAAGACGGGCCAACGATCCTGAACTGCGCCTTCATCCGGCCATCGTCAGCAATGCCGAGCTGCCCGCTGCGGAAGCCATGGTCAACGAGCTTCTGGAACAATATGGATCCGAGGTCAGGGTCAACTATCTGGAGTCGGATATGGACATCGTCAGAAAACTGACATACATCCTCGACAGATAGGACATCTCTGCAGTTTATAAAAACAGCGAGGCTGCACACCTGAATGATTGTTGAAATCATACGGCGTGCAGTCTTTTCTTTCTGTCAGGAGTCGGCGAATAATAAAACAAAAATAAACAGAATGATGAAGCGGAGAAATAGGGTAAAATAAAGATGAACTCAAGAACGAAAAATCATGAAAGGAAGGCCTTATGAAGATTCTGTTTGTGACCAGTGAATGTGCGCCTTTTTCCAAATCCGGCGGTCTGGCCGATGTGGCTTTTTCGCTTCCCCCCGCATTGAAACACAAGGGAAACGACGTGGAGATCATCACCCCGTACTATAAATGTGTGCGTGAAAGGTTTGCCAAGGAAATAAAACATGTGTGTGAACTCAAGATTGCCCTGGGCGATCAGGCGACGGACTGCGACCTCCTCAAGGGAAAGCTCAACGGCGTCCCTGTCTGGTTCATCGACAATCCGGCGCTCTTTGACCGGGATCGCCTGTACGGCTACGATGACGACAAGTATCGCTTCGCCTGGTTCTCCAAGGCGGTCATCGACGTTCTGGATCGGATCGGCTTTGTTCCGGACATCCTGCACTGCAACGACTGGGAGAGCGCCCTGTCGATCATATATCTGAAGGATGACCAGGCCAGAAGGGCGACCTACCGCAACGTCAGGACCGTCTTCACGATCCACAATATCGCCTATCAGGGACAGTTCGGCAGAAACGAACTGACGACGACCTTTGCCCTGGCGCCTGGCTGGTACGACGGCGGTCTGGGCTACATCTATCAGGGAAGAGAGGACGTCAACCTGATGAAAGGCGCGATGCTGATGGCGGATGCCGTTTCGACGGTCTCTCCGACCTATGCGCTGGAACTGCATACACCGGCCTTCGGCAAGGGGCTTGAAGGTGTCTGCGACCTCGTCGAATCGAAAATGTACGGTATCCTCAACGGCATTGATCCGGACCACTATGATCCGGGCAAGGACGAGAGGATCCCGGCAAACTTCACGGCGAAGGACAAGAGCGGCAAGGAAATCTGCAAGGAGTACATCCAGGAAAGCTTCGGCATCCGCAAGGAGAAGAACTGGCCGCTGTTTGCGGTCGTTGCCAGGCTCGTCGAACAGAAGGGCGTCGAACTGATCAAGGACCTGCTCGATGAGATGATGCGCAAGGGCGTCCAGCTGATCATCTTCGGCCAGGGTGACAAGAAATATACGGACTACTTCTACGAGTGCGTCGAGAAGTATCCGGGACAGTTCGGTTTCTCCGACAAATATACCGAAGAGATGGCGGCCAAGGTCTTTGCCGGCGCAGACTTCTACCTGATGCCTTCCGCCTTTGAACCCTGCGGCCTTTCGCAGATGATGGCGATGCGCTACGGCACTGTGCCGATCGTCCACGAGACGGGCGGCTTAAAGGATACCGTTCGTCCCTATTCCGACTTTGACGGCATCGGCGACGGCTTCAGCTTCTCGCAATACACTTCCAAGGCACTGATGCTGGCGATCGACGCGGCTATCAAGGTCTACTTCGCGCAGCATGAAGTCTTCGAAGTCATCAAGGATCGCTGCATGAAGAAAGACTTCTCCTGGAAGAAGTCCGCTGATACCTACATGAAGATGTACTCGGACATCTGCGGCAACGGATCCGATCCCAACGTCACCTTTGCCGACGCCTTTGAAGTCCTCAAGGTCGTCTACGATGATCTGGAAGAATACAGAAACGCCTATCTGGCAAAGCAGAGCGACGATTATCTCAACATCGCCCAGATCCGCATCGAAGGACCGGGCGAAGGCACCTTCTACATCAAATTCACGAAGGACGGCATGGACATGCAGCCGTACAGCTACAACGACGCCCACGTGAAGATTGCGACGAACTTCGACAACCTCTACAACATGGCGACCGGTGTCGTCTCCGCCGACAAACTCTTCGTCAACGGACAGATGAAGGTCGAAGGCAATATCTCCAAAGGCGCGGAGATGCGCTACCTCTTAGGCAAATACGAAATATAGAAAAACAAAGGGACCGCTTCGGCGGTCCCTGATCTTTAAGACAGCGATCAGCTCGGCTGATCATTTTTCATATAGTCTGATTGCATCCGAGATGAGGGAAGTCGTTCCCAGGATCAGGATGGGTTGGGAGCGTCTTTCCGCAAGTTCTCTCGCCTCTTTCAAGGAAGCGGTACTCACAGCGTCGATACCCTGTTCTCTGGCTTTTTCTTCCTGAATCTTCGTAAAGCGATAGTGCGGATTTTCAGAACGGGTGAGGATGATCTTGGATGAGCAGGGAGCGATACATTTGAGCACGCCCAGATAGTCCTTGTCGTCGGGGATCCCGACGATCGTGACGACACGATCGAGCTTCAACTCATCCAGTACCTTTACGACGTTGCGGCAGCTTTCCTCGTTGATGCAGGCATCGAGGATCGTGAGCGGTTCATGGCAGACGATCTCCATCCGTCCGGGGCGGCGCAGCGTCTGAAGCTTTTCCTTGATCCTTTTTTCATCAAAGACCTTCAGTGCATCCTCGCACATCGCCAGAGCGAGTGCACAGTTTCTGGCCTGGTGTTCGCCCAAGAGCGGCAGTCTGATTTCACGGATCACCTGATCCTTCAATACGACATCGAAGACCATGCCGTCAGCGGCAAGCCTGGTGTTTTGTGCCGCAAAGTCCCTTCCATAGATCTTTGCGGGGACGTTCTTTTCATTCGCCCTCTGCAACAGCAAGTCCATGACCTCTTCTTCCTGCGGCGCGATATAGACGCATCTCTCTTTTCCCGAAATGATATGGGACTTGTCCCTTGCGATCGCCTCAAGCGTAGCGCCGAGCTCTCTTGTGTGTTCAAGGAAGATCGAATTGATGATCGCATATTCGTGAGCGATGTTGTTCACGTCGTCGTACTGCACGCCCTTGCCGCATTCAAAGACGTTGAAATCCGTATCGCGGTCGTTGAAGAAATTTAAGGCAAGGATCGCCTGGATCCCGATCGGACTGACGTATTCGTTTTCTCTGATCGTTGAATCGATCTCTTCGATGAGCGGCGCGATCTCGTTCAGATATCCTGTCAGCTGTTCATCAGAGATCTCTTCGTCATCGACCATGAAGCGCTCATTGAAGCTCGTGATATGAGGGCTCGTCATCATACCGACTCTGTATTCCGTCTGAAGGATCTTTGAGACCATGGCTGCAACCGACCCTTTCCCTTTGCTGCCGGTAACGAGGACGCAAGGGGTCTGATTCAGATCCCGGATGATCTTTTCAGTCAGAAAAGGATTGCGCTTCTTTGCGTCCGGATCATCGTAATTCAGATGCGGCTCGGCCTTCAGATACGATTTATAGATAAAGTTTTCCGCTTCTTTCCTGTTCACTGAAATCTCCCCTGATTTGCTTCAATGATTCTTTGTTTACGAACATAAGTCCATTCATCGTTGACTGTATAACAGGATAATATCACCTGCGGGAGGTTTTCGGTCAACAGGACGATCCGGATTTCAAATAAAAAGACCGCTGAGCGGTCTTTTGTGTTTGGCTTATAAACAGAAGCCTATCTTTCGCAATAGCCTTTCCACATCGTGTCGGTCGCTTCCCTGATGGCGACGGTGACTTCATCGACAAGCTGTTGGTTCCAGGTTTCGGGTTCGTCTCTGAACGGCGTGGTCTTGTCGACTCTGTTGTCGAAGACGCCGATTGGAACGTAGTGCTTCATGTTTTCAGTAACGACGGTGACGGTATCTTCTTTCTCCGAATGATCCTTCAGATAGATCATGTCGCAGATGCCGTATTCGTGATACATGACCTCGATCGGTGTTTCGTGGAAGAGGCTTGAGCCGTCTGCGCCCGGTTTTGCACGGTCGTGGTTCTTTCTTCTGGACTCTTCCGGTGTCACCCAGATGTAGAGGATGGCCGCATGGGACAGGATGTTGTCAGAGAACTGTCTCAGGGAGTACTGATAGCCTTCCGGATCGGACAGCGGCAGTGTGTGCTCGATGTCGCCGCCTCTGGCCATCTCGATGACGCAGGTCTTTCCTTCCATCGTATCGGGATAGTTCTCATACTTGTCCTTCAGCATGTCCCTGCACAGAGGAGTGATCCTTTCGCAGAGTTCAGCGTAAGTCTCGGGGTTCAGATGTGAGAAGCCTTCCTTCATGCCGACGTCCTTGCAGGCTTTTTCGATCCTTTTGAGGTAGTAGTCGGCGATCGTGTCTTCATCGACCTGCTTCTTTGTGAAGAGGTCTTCGTAATCTTCGTTGAGCATCCTGATCAGGGCGCCGAAGAGCCTCTGGTCATAGAAGCGCTTGCCGGGTTCCGCCGCGAAGATCGGCTCTTTGCCCATGTTGACGAGTGCCTGGTCG
>JAEEGL013527321.1_pt1 | contig 30781 bp, 21 predicted proteins | sample 9134231 | NCBI WGS metagenome assembly JAEEGL01 (sample SAMN16246548, study PRJNA631951) | gut metagenome | biome: gut microbiome; feature: rumen; material: fiber-attached | host: Bos | place: Iran: Karaj | collected 2018-10 | reverse complement strand
TTTTCCAGATCTTTTTTTATCTGCGAAAGGTCTGATGAGGGCTCTAACTCCCTGCAGAGCTTTCGTCCCGGATCAGAACTTGCATGATCCGTAAGTTTTTCAATTATCTTGTCGTATTCCAATACATGCAGTACTTTTTTGTTCATCGTATATCCTTATATCTGTTCTTTTCGCATAATCGTCCAACTTATAGTCTATCATTTATAGGTGTTCGTGGCTAGTCTGTGGTACAATGCTTTAGAGAGAGGTAAAGAACATGTCACCCATTATTGACGATAAGAATGAAAAACTGGCGGACACCGGTTTTATAAGTGAAAAGATAAAACAGCGCCCCATCAACAGGAAGAAGCTGCTAAGGCGGACGCTTATCACGTTCTTTCTGGCTATTGTATTCGGTATAGTTGCCTGCTTTACTTTCCTGTTCCTGCAGCCGGTATTCTCTGACAGGCTGTATCCGGAAGCCGAACCCGAGCCGGTATCATTTCCTGAGGAGAACATCCAGGATGAGCTGACGCCGGAAGAAATGCTGGCAGTTGAAACAGCACAGGCAGAGAGTGAAGCCCAGAGCATTGAGGCGTCGCAGAAGGACCAGATCGACGAAGCCATAGCGTCCTACGTCTTTAGTGCCGCCGATTACGGAAAGATGATGGCATCCCTTAAGTCCGTGGCCACAGATGTAAAAAAGAGCCTGGTGACAGTGACTGCGCTCTCCAACGATGCCAACTGGTTCAGCCAGTCCTTCGAGAGCAGCGGCTCAACGGCAGGACTCATTATTGCCAACAATGTCACATATTATTATATCGTTGTTCCGTCTGCAGCCATTGCTGATGCCGATACCATAAGCGTCACCTTCGTTGACGGCTCCACCGCTTCTGCCATGCTCTGCCTGTCAGACGATGTCACGGGTCTTAGCGTGATAAATGTGCGCCGCTCAACCCTCTCAGAAAACACCAAGAAGAAAGTTGAGACCTCTAACCTTGGAAGCTCCAATGCCGGCAATCTCACCGGCGTGCCGGTTATCGCTGTAGGAAGTCCCATAGGAATACAGGACTCCATCTCCTACGGCATCATCACTTCGGAGAAGACATCCCTTGGTCTCGAGGATTCCACCTACAAGCTGCTGACCACGGATATCTGCGGCAGCACACTGGCTACGGGAGTTCTGACAAATCTCAACGGCCAGGTCATAGGACTCATCGATATGTCCTATAACCCCGGCGATCTGTCAAACCACATCTGTGCCATAGGCATCACCGAGCTGAAGTCCCTGTTTGAGGATCTCTCCAACATCCGCAACAGAGTCTACCTTGGGATCCATGGAACAACGATCCCTGCGGACGTTGCCGAATCCCTCGGGGTTCCTGCCGGCGCTTACATTACAGTTACAGAGATGAATTCCCCTGCAATGATGGCAGGTATCCAGAGTGGTGATATAATAACTGCTATAGATTCAGAAGAAGTGACTTCATACGAGCAGCTTATCAACAAGCTCCTTACCTATGCGCCGGATGATGTGGTGACTCTTTCCATCACCCGTCAGGGACCCACCGAGAGCATAAGCATGGACATAGAAGTCACGCTTGGCAAAGCAACACATAAATAATAGAAATGAGGATTTTTTATGAAGTTTATCAAGGATCTAAAGAACGGCGACAGAATCTCAGACATCTACATGTGCAAGCACAAGCTGTCCGCCACCACCAAGAACGGCAAGGAGTATTACTCAGTCACTCTCCAGGACAAGACCGGCACAGTTGATGCCAAGGTCTGGGAGCCCGGAAGCGGAGGTATAGATGAATTTGATGCTCCGGACTGCATAGATGTTTTTGGAGAAGTGACCAGCTTTAACGGAGCTCTTCAGGTCAATATCAAAAGAGCCAGAAAGTGCCATGAAGGTGAATACGATCTGTCCAACTATCTTCCCGTTTCATCCAGGGACAACGATGAGATGTACAAGGAGCTGCTGCAGATCATTGACAGCGTTGAGAACGAGTATCTGAGTAAACTGCTCAGGGAATTCTTTGTAAATGACAAGGACTTCATAGATCTTTTCAGAAAATCCAGCGCAGCCAAGACGGTGCACCACGGCTTTATCGGAGGCCTTTTGGAGCACACCTTGAGCGTGGCCAAACTCTGTGACTACTACTGCAGATCATATCCACTGCTGAAAAGAGATCTTCTGATCACAGCAGCCATCTGCCATGATATAGGTAAGACAAGAGAGCTGAGTCTTTTCCCGATCAATGACTACACAGATGAGGGACAGTTCCTTGGTCATATTGTAATGGGCAGCGAGATGGTCGGTGAAAAGGCCAGAAAGATAGAAGGCTTTCCTGAGCTTCTAAAACAGGAATTACAGCACTGTATCCTGGCACATCACGGAGAGCTGGAGTACGGCTCACCCAAAAAGCCATCCCTCATGGAGGCCGTAGCCCTGAATCTTGCCGACAACACCGATGCCAAGATGGAGACTTTCACCGAGCTCTTAGGAAATGTGACGGCTCCGGGCTGGCAGGGATATAACAAGTTCTTTGAGACCAACGTATATGAAACAAGGCTCTGACATCTCGTCAGAGCCCTTTTTTATCAGATCACATATTACAATCTGTCGATAAATCTCTTTAGCCTTTCCATGGCAGCCTTAAGATTTTCCAGAGAATAAGCATAGGATACCCTTATATATCCCTCACCGCAGTCACCAAAAGCTGTTCCCGGGACCACTGCCAGCTTCTCCTCTTTAAGGAGCCTGGTGCAGAACTCTTCACTGCTCATGCCAAACTTTTTGATACATGGGAACACATAGAAGGCACCATAAGGTTCAAAACAGGGAAGTCCTATCTGCTTAAACTCATTCAGCAGGTATCTCCTTCTCTGATTGTACTGCTCCTTCATCATCTTAACGTCGTCATCACCGTTTTTCAGTGCTTCCACAGCGGCGTACTGGCTCGTGGTAGGAGCACACATGATGGCATACTGATGGATCTTGACCATCTGCTCCATGATCTCCTGAGGTCCGCAGGCATATCCGAGTCTCCATCCGGTCATGGCATAGGCCTTGGAGAATCCGTTTATCAGTATGGTCCGCTCCTTCATTCCAGGCAGAGATACTATGGATACATGTTTTCCGCTGTAAGTGAGCTCACCGTAAATCTCATCGGATATAACGTAAAGATCCTTTTCGATGACCACTTTTGCAATGGCCTCAAGATCTTCTTTTTCCATAATGGCTCCCGTGGGATTGTTGGGAAATGGCAGTATAAGGATCTTGGTCTTATCCGTCACCTTATCCAGAACTTCCCGGGCAGTGAGCCTGAACTGGTTCTCCTCTTTGAGTTCAATGATCACGGGAACAGCATCTGCCAGAACTGCGCAGGGCTCATAGGACACATAACTGGGCTGAGGGATCAGCACTTCATCACCCTCGTCCACCATTGCCCGAAGCGCCAGATCAATGGCTTCAGATCCGCCCACGGTTATGAAAACTTCTTTTATTGGATCGTAGACGACCCCCTGGGTTCTTCTTATGTAATTTGATACTTCCTGCCGCAGTTCTTTAAGTCCAGAGTTGGAAGTGTAGAAGGTTCTGCCCTTCTCCAGCGAATATATGCCCTCATCCCTGATGTGCCAGGGTGTGTCAAAGTCGGGTTCGCCCACGCCCAGGGATATGGCTCCCTCTGTCTCCAGAACCACGTCAAAAAACTTTCTGATCCCGGAGGGCTTTATTTCTGCGACCTTTTTTCCTATAGGGTTCCTCATAGTGAGACCATCTCCCTTGTATCTTCATATTTTTTGGCGAGGATCGTGCCGTGGTCCTTATACTTCTTGAGAATGAAGTGGGTAGCTGTACTCAGGACCGTATCCAGGGTTGAAAGCTTGTCGCTTACAAAACTGGCCACCTCGTGAAGGCTCTTGCCCTCCAGGATCACCATCAGGTCAAACCCGCCGCTCATCAGGTACACGCTGGTAACCTCAGGGTATTTATAAATTCTCTCGGCAATGGAATCAAATCCCAGTCCCCTCTGAGGAGTAACCTTTACCTCGATGAGGGCGTTTACCTTCTCAATATCAGTCTTGGACCAGTCTATCATTGTGTGATAGCCGCAGATGATGCCCTCATCCTCCATGGCCTTCAGCTCGTTGGCCACCAGTATCTCATCAGCACCCATGAGCACGCTCATCTCATGCACATCGATGCGGCTGTTCTTCTCAATTATTCCTAAGATCTCTTCTCTAATGCTCATTATCATCTCTCCCCTTTAGATATTTTATTCTATGATACTACATATTGTGTACCTTCACCCAAGAATTTTCAAAATCTCGTCGGACTGGGGAAGCTGCAGGAAACTCTCATCCTCATCATTTACGATGATCCTGTCATTTCCTTCCACCAGACGGCCTATGATCTCGGCATTTATTCCCAGGGCCATAAGGTTGTTTTTAAGTCCCTCTGCGTCATCACAGGATATCAAAAGAGCTCCTCCCGACTTTAACATATAAGGATTCAGTCCAAAGAACTCGCATACTTCGACGCTCTCCTGCCTGATGGGTATCTTTTTGAGATCCACTTTAAGCCCGCACCCGGCCCTTTCTGCAAATTCCCAGAGTGCAGCCAGGATGCCGCCTGTCGATACATCATGCACTGCGCAGTCACTTCTTCCAAGCAGCTCTTTAGCCTCAGGACGGATATCAAGCAGCTCTCTGAAGGCAGCTGCTCCGTCCACAAACGGCACGGGATAGCGGCTTATCAGCTCATCCCTTCTGCCGGCAGCCAGCATTGCTGTACCCTCCAGAGCGATCCATTTGGTGACCAGAAGGGACTGTCCCGCTCGAGCAGCCCTGTCCAGGGTCATGTTCTCATTGCGCCTGTAGCCGACAGCTGCAGCAGTGACAACACTTCTATTCACTACGCCGCTGACTTCTGTGTGGCCGCCCGCATAAACAGTGTCACATATCCTGCAGCCCTTTATTGCATCTGCCACTATTGTCTTTAGCTCCTGCTCCAGTGCATCAGCAGGTAAAAGAATACCAAGCTCGATGTGATCAGGTATTATTCCCTGGGCCAAAAGAGAGTTTGCAGCCTTGACGGCTGCATAGAATCCCTTGTCATCTATGTCTTCCGAAACAGTGGCAACTGCGCTGAATACCTTCTTTTCATTAGAAAAAGCGCAGTCTGTCCCTACAGCTGCGCTTTCAACATTTTTAAATTCTGTTCTGATCTGTTTAAGGACTGAGCGCTTCAAAGCATTCTCAGTTATCTTTCCAATTCTCATATCTTCTCCGGGAAATCATTGCCGCACCCGGCCCGGATTTCCTAAAACATCAGTCGGTCTCTATGACCTCTGCCGTATCGATGGGTACCGGTTCAGGCTCCTGCGCCGCAGGTGCCTCAGCTGCCGGCGCCGCCTCTGTGGGAGGTGCCTCAGGTGCAGGCGCTTCTGCTGCCGGTGCCTCTGCCGCTGCCTCAGGCTGCGGATTCTCCGCCGCAGCTGCAGCCGCTGCCGCTTCTGCCTGCTGCTGCAGCTGAGCGTTTGCAGCTGCTGTCGCATCGGCCACTGCCTGGTTTGCTGCCTCAGCGCCCTCGGTACCTGCGGCACCCCTTGCAGCTGCTATAGCACCTGCTACAGCCTTGATCGTTCCCAGATCTCCTGTTGCCAGTGCGGTCTGCAGCTGAGCCATTGATGTCTCATCTGCTCCGCCCGTGCCAACGGTGACGATCCTCGGAACCATCTTGTATGTGCTGGTGTTCACCACCTCCTTGGTGGTCTCACCGTTTTCTGTCACGATCTTCCAGAGCTGCGCTCTGTATCCAAGATGCGCTGACTGAGTCCCCACATACCCGATGGAGTGTCCGCCGTCAGTCACGATCCTGTCAGCTGAAGCCGGGATCTTCTCCAGTACTTCGCTCTGATAGGAAACCTTTCTGGAAGGATTCCTCTCCTCCACGCCATATATTGTAAATGTGATCCTCTTATCTGATGAAGTAGATCCTTCTATATAAATGGGGTGGTCCAAGCTGTTGACAAACCTGAAGTTCTTGCCGCCGGACTCTGCTATTGCCGCATCCGCAGAAGGATCAACATAATTTACGATCATTGAATGGTTATGTCTCTCTGTCACATCCAGCTCAGCCAGCAGCACTGCATTGTACAGGGTTGTAGAAACCTGACAGATACCGCCTCCGATACTCTCAACGACAACTCCGTTCAGATACGATCCAGCCGGATAATATCCATTTTCCCGTGTAAAGGGAGTGATGGTATCCAGTACCGAAAACTCTTCCCCGGGATATACCGTAGAGCCGTTGATCAGTGAGCATCCGTTAGCCACATTGGCGCTTCTCGATGATCCTGATGATGAATAACTTGTAGTAAATGTACCAAGGACATCTCTTACCCTGGACAGTTCCTCTTTGGTCCCCTTAGGCTGCTGTGCCTCAACAACCAGATTTATTGTTGACTGTCCGTCAAGGAAGGAATCCTCCAGGAAATCCTCTATTGCCCTCTTGGATGCATCCCTGTCCACCAGATACCCTGTCTGTCCTTCTGTGATAACAAACTCCGAGCCGTCTTTTTTCAGTGTACAGTTGATTGTCTCCTGGTCAAAGTCCTCCGCACATCCGGCTACCAGTGATGCTATTGCCTCCTCGTCATATCCAAAGTTAAGTTCATAGACATGTTTGTTGTTCTCAAGGTCTTTGAGGGCCTTGTATCTCTCCACCAGATTTCCCTGATGTCCCAGCGCATATGCTTCCTGGACGATCCCGGTGTTGCTCCAGTAAAGATCAATATCGTTAGCGCAAAACTCTTTTTCCTTACCTTCATCTACATGGAGTATGATGGTCTTTTCCGCCATCTCGTCCACATATTCCGAGACAGCCTTCTCCGCCTCGTCCATGTCCATGCCTGAAACGTCAATCGGTCCGATAAATACCCCCTTGGCGATCTGTGGCTCCTGCGCAGCCTCTGATGTTACTGCCGGCATCATAAGTCCAAGAACTGCCGCAGCTGCGAGTCCTCCAAAAAATTTTTTCATAATACTTCCTCTGTGATATCATGTAAATAAATCCTGCTTGATTACTGAAAGGAAATTATAGATGAAATTCCCATTTTTAGCAAGCTTTCTTATTTTAATAGTTTTCTTCAATTTACGCATGCGCAGAGTCTCCAGAAAAGAGGAGATGCGAGAGGCAGGCTTCTGGGAAAAAGAGCGCCAGGCCAACAGCGTGCGCAAAAAAAGTCTGGAAAATCTTGACTATATCCACATCCCCGTGGATCTTCTCCCCTTCGGAACTGCAGGAGACAATGCAGCTCTTTTGAAAGCAGAAGAAGAGGTCAGTGCACTTAAGGATGAAAAGATCGTAAACCTCACCGGGATTACAAATACAGATCTCAAACTTGAATACGGAGCTGCCAATATTACCCAGCTCAGTCAGTTTGACCAAAATTATACTGCCCTGGTCTGCTCCCTTCAGAACTGGGGTCAGGAGCTTTATAACCAGGGCAGATATGAGGACGCCAGAGACGTCCTTGAATTTGCTGTTAAGACCAGAAGCGACATAACCGCCACTTACAGGGTTCTCATAGACCTGTACAAGACCAAACTGGGCCTCAACGAAGAAGAGATCCAGAAGAAGATCGACGGCCTTGTCCCGATAGCCAAGAATCTGAACGCCCTGAGCAGAAACACCATCTTAAAGCTTCTGGACTACAAAGAAGTCAAAGAGAGCGAGTGAATCTGTCAAAGGCTTCCTGTCCCTCTTTAGTGCGCTTGTAGACACCCGCATCCTCCAGGACATGCATGAAGACCTTGCCTATCTCATTCTCAAGGATCCCATCGATATTGCTCTCATCTATCACGTCATAGGCGGCAGAAAATTCATCCACCCAGTCGGCGTGCTTTGCAATATCCTCATTGGCTCTTATGTCAGAGCCTTCCAGCATGGCCTTCTTCAGCTGAGCCATCTCGTCCTTAAGCCTTGCAGGCAGAACCGCCAGTCCCATCACCTCAATAAGTCCGATGTTCTCCTTCTTGATATGATGAAGCTCAGCATGAGGGTGATAGACTCCCAGCGGATGCTCCTCTGTAGTAATATTGTTTCTCAGCACAAGATCCAGCTCATAGTTGTCGCCGCGCTTTCTGGCGATAGGAGTTATGGTGTTGTGGGGAGTTCCGTCAGTCTCTGCAAAGATGAAGGCATCCTCGTCGGTATATCCTCTCCACTTCTCAAGGATCCTGTCGGCAAGTTCTATTATCCTCTTATAGTCAGGTGCAGAGAGTCTTATCACGGACATGGGCCACTTGACTATTCCGCTGTTCACATCTTCAAATCCCTTAACTGTAAAGGTCCTCTCCACAGGAGCCTTGGCCATTGCAAAGGTATAGTGGCCGCCCTGGAAATGGTCATGGCTTAGGATCGAGCCTCCTACGATGGGAAGGTCTGCGTTGGAACCCACAAAGTAGTGAGGGAACTGCCTTACAAAGTCAAAGAGCTTACAGAAGGTCCCATGCTCTATCTTCATGGGTATATGCTTTGAATTGAACACTATGCAGTGCTCATTGTAATAAACATATGGAGAGTACTGGAATCCCCACCTGGAATCCTGAATGGTAACAGGTATGATCCTGTGGTTCTCCCTGGCAGGATGGTCAACTCTTCCTGAATATCCCTCATTCTCCCAGCACAAAAGACATTTCGGATATCCGCTCTGTTTTGCATTCCTTGCAGCGGCGATGGCCTTGGGGTCCTTTTCCGGCTTGGACAGATTGATAGTAATGTCCAGGTCGCCGTACTCTGTCGGAGCAACCCACTTCACATCCTTGGCGATCCTGTAGCGCCTTATATAATCCGTGTTCTTGGAGAAATTATAGTAGAAATCCGTGGCACTCTCAGGGCTCTCATCATATTTCTCATGGAACTTACTTATGATGTTTCCGGGCCTGTCAGTTAAAACTCCCATGAGCTTTGTGTCGAACAGATCCCTGTAGACAACGCTGTCATTTTCTATAAGGCCATTTGCAGCGGCATAGTCATCAAGCTCCTTAAGAACTTCCTCCAGGTAAGAAGCCAGCTCTTTTTCATCTGTCGGAACATCCTTTGCCATCGCCTCTATATCTGCCGCCTCATACTCAGCGCTGTCAAGATCAAGCTGTATCAAAAGAGAATTTACAGTATATATAATGTCACTACTCTCAATAAGGTTCGTTGCTACTGCATATGCAACAAGCTTGTTGATTGCATCCATAGTTCTTTGTCTCCTTAAATTATTTTTGTATCAGTTCGCATATTTTGCGATATGTAAATTGTTTTATGCAGCTTCAATGCATTTAATCGCTCAGATTACCTCCGGGCCGCCGCCAATCTCAACGGTGTAGAAAGTAGCGTCATACCCTATCTTCTTTTTATAATTCTCTCCAACAGTCTTCTTGAATTCATCGATGGCTTCATCCTTTACGATGGAAACTGTACATCCGCCGAATCCGCCGCCGGTCATCCTTGAGCCGATAACTCCGGGGATCTTCCATGCCTCTTCAGCCAGAGTATCAAGCTCAACGCCTGTCACATCGTAGTCATCCCTGAGAGACTCATGTGACTGTCTCATGAGCTCACCAAAGTGCTGTATGTTCCCTGCCTTAAGGTCCTTAACGGCCTCAATTGTTCTCTGATTCTCATATACTGCATGCCTTGCTTTCTTCTGCATATCGGGATCGGTGAGAAGATGCTTGTTGGCTTCAAACTCCTCTATAGAAAGATCTCCCAGCGCCTTGATATTAAGGCTCTTCTGAAGTATAGCCAGAGCCTCCTCGCACATGCTGCGCCTTGCGTTGTACTGAGAATCTGTGAGTTTGTGCTTCTTGTTGGTGTTAGCTATTATTATCTTGGCTCCCTGAAGACTAATAGGTGCATATTCAAAAGACAGATCGGCTGTATCCAGGAATATCGCATTGTCATCCTTACCCATAGCCACAGCAAACTGATCCATAATTCCACAGTTGCAGCCATTGAAATTATTCTCTGAGTACTGTCCGATCAGAGCAAGATCCTGATTGGACACATCAAATCCATACAGATCCCTCAAAATAAATCCTGTAAGAACCTCAAGAGATGCAGATGAAGAAAGACCTGAACCATTGGGGATATTTCCATAGATTACCATGTCAAAACCGGTATCCAGCTTCATTCCCCTCTTCTCAAAAGCCCAGACAACTCCCTTGGGATAATTGGTCCATCCTGCCTTTTCTGAGGGCTTAAGATCATCCAGAGACGACTCTACAACTCCAAGCCTCTTCTGATTCACAGAGAAAAACCTCAGCTTATTGTCATCCCTTTTAGCAGCCGCTCCATATGTTCCTATAGTAAGAGCGCAGGGAAAGACATGTCCGCCATTGTAGTCTGTATGTTCACCGATCAGATTAACCCTTCCCGGTGCAAAATATGCCTTAACCCCCTCACTTTTTCCAAACTCCTTCTCAAAGCTTTCAAGAACCGCCTTCTTCATCTCCTGATCGATCATATAACCCTCCTGTCTGATAATAACTACCTTCTTCTTGTTAACATTTTCTTACATCTAACTTTTACAAACCGCTGCAACTACCTCAATCTGTTGCAATCATAATACTCCAGCCACTTCCATTATACCATGCCTCTTTGTTCTCAATACCTGTCGAAATGTTAAACTCTCCGCCAGATCATTTTTCCGAGGCGATGATTTTCACGGCGAAATAAAAGATGGATGTCGGCTGCTCTGAATAACATGAAAGTCGACATCCATCTTTTATTTCGTCGTAGAAAATCACAACGCAGGAAAAGTGAGCAGCTGCAGATTCTTTGCCCCCGGCCGTCCGTTTTCCAACACGTTGCGGTTTAGCCAATTTTTAATTTTTTGCAGCCTGCAGGAGCTTGTCCCTGAGCTGGTTCTCGATGACGGAGAGCTCTGCCTCGGCCTCGTGACGTTTCTGCTTGCCCTCGGTCTGGATCTTGAGCACCTCGTCCAGTGTGCTTATCAGTGATTCATTGGTGTGCTTGAGTGTCTCGATATCTACGATACCTCTCTCAGCCTCTTTTGCGCTCTCAATGGTTGCAACCTTAAGCGCATCTGCATTCTGGCGCAGCAGCTTATTGGTCATATCATTGACCTCTCTCTCAGCCTTAGCTGCCTGTGTAGCATGCTCGATACCCATGGCAATTACCATCTGGTTCTTCCAGAGCGGTATCGTATTGACGATGGTGGACTGTATCTTCTCAGCCATCATTGTATCTGAGCTCTGCACCATACGGATCTGAGGACCTGTCTGCATGGCAATGGTCCTTGTGAGCTCAAGGTCATAGATCTTCTTCTCAAATCTGTCGCACTTGTTGGCAAAGTCCTTGGCTGCCTCTGCATCCTCAGGAAGTCCTGAAGCCTCAGCCTTTCTCTGCAGCTCCACAAGAGTTGTGTTGCGCTCGTGCTCCAGCTTCTTCTTACCTGCAAGGATATACATGGTAAGTTCCTTGTAGTAGTTAAGGTTGAGGTCATACATCTTGTCAAGAACATCGATATCCTTCAGCAGTGTAACCTGATGCTTCTGAAGCTCGTTGCTGATGGTCTGTACATTGGTCTCAGCCTTGCTGTATTTGGCCTTAAGGGACTCCAGTTTGTTGGCGCTCTTTTTAAAGATGGCCCTGATGCCCTTCTCGTCCTCTTCAACGTCAAAGTTCTTGAGCTCTGTCACCAGGTTGGTGATCATGTCTCCCACCTGACCCATATCCTTGGTCCTGACGTTATCAATGGCCTTCTCTGAGAAGTCAGCAAGCTTCTTCTGTGTGCCGACACCATAGTTCATGACACCGGTGGTGTTGCTGATGTCGATCTGCTGGCTGAAGTCCTCAACCTGCTTGAGCTCCTCTGCTGAAAGCTGAGCCTCCATGGCCATATTGCCGTTTGTCTGCTGGGCAGGTGCGGGCTGTGGTGCCTCCTGTGCTGCCTCTGCTCCGAAACTTAATGATGGTGCTGCGGGTGCTGCCCCAAAATCCAATTCTGCTCCCATATCTTCCTCCTATCTGAAATTTATTCGAAATAAAATTTTTAGACCGGTCGTTAAAATGTCAGTGTCTGAGTCTGGCTCTGACCCTCTTCCTGTGTCTGGGCCTGCATCTGAGCTGAAACACCCTGCCCCTCCAGTGTCAGACCGTCCTGGGCCATCATGGTCTTCATGACGGATATGTCAGAAGAAATATCCCAGGCCATATCCTGGAACAGGCTGTCCAGAAGCTTTTCAAAGGCCTCATTGATGGTATCCATGGCCGCATCTATCTCGTTCTTGGTCTGAGTGATGTTCTCACCCACATCAGGCTGCTTATCCAGCTCCACATAGGCATTAAGAAGCTTCCTGGTGGTGGGCAGATAGTAGTTCATCAGCTTGTGGAGTTCATCTGCCGAGGAAGGGTCCTTCTTGACCTGCGCGAATATCCTGTTCATGATATCCTCAAGCCTGTACAGCTTGTTGGACATCTCCTCTGTATCCGGAATGATATCGTTGATCTGTCTGACAAAGACGATATAGTCGCTGCCCTCTTCGATGATCTCCCTGACTTTGGGCGGAAGGCCGTCGAGCTCTTTGTTCCTCTCCTTTGTCCTGGTCTCCTCTACCATCTTGCGGTTCTCTTCCCGCAGCTGTCTCGCGTTCATGTCCTGCACAGCGCCCAGATACTGCTCATAGGCCCTGTCGGTTATCATGCAGGTCTTTTCCGTGGCGTCCAGCTTGGCTCTGGGAAGGAATCCCTCTTTCATCATGCCCTTGATGTCCTTCAGGACTTCCTGGTCGCTCTTTACCGCAACCTTGGCAAGATCCGAGATATTAAAATACTCGGCGTCCTTGAGGATCCCGCCATACAGGTGGAATTTCTTGGCCAGCTGGTATTTTTTGAGATTCTTAAAAAAGAAAAATCCGCAGCCGGCAGTTAAAAGTCCTGTGACAGCTGCACCAATAGGCGTTGTTGAAAGCAACATCCCGAGGAATATCTGCAGGAAAAAGAAACCCACGCAGCCCCAGGCGATCATTCCGGGCAGACCCAGATATTTATTTATACCTTTTTGCATGAAAGGATAGACTTTTGTACGTGTCACGGCCCTGCGGTTAGCAGACCTGTTCTGGCTTGAATAGTTCACCTTCCTGTCGATGCTCACAGACTGTATCGCCTTGCTGACATCATCGTGGAGCGAACTGTAATCATTTCTGTCTATTGCGCTGGTGACACTGTTCAAAATGTCGTTTCCAACTTTCATGAAATCCTGAACTTCTTTTGACAAAACCTTTTCCCCTCTACAATCATAAAAATGCACCTTATATTTTACAGTAACTGGCGGGAAAACACAATTGCCTGGCACCCCTAAAATGCGTATAATTTCCATATAAAAAGATACGAAGATGAGGAAAAGAAATGGAAAAAGCCTACAAACTCCTCTTTAACACGGAAGAATCCGACGACCTCTATGTTTACTGCTGCGGCCTCTCCCAGACACAGCCCGGCCACAGTTTCGGTCCCGCCCTAAAACCCCATTTTATGATCCACTACTGCCTCAGCGGAAAGGGCAGGTTTTCCATCGGTGGCAAGACCTACCCGCTGAAAACCGGCTATGGCTTTCTGATCGTGCCTGAGGAGCTGGCCTATTACGTGGCAGATGACAAAGATCCCTGGACCTATGCCTGGATCGGCTTTGGCGGAAGCCGTGCCGCATCCATCGTATCCCAGCTGGGCCTTTCACTGCAGCAGCCCATCTTCAAGAGTGACGCCTCAGAAGATATCTATGCTCTGGTAAAAGACATGATGGAACACAACACCTTCAGCGTAGAGGACGTGCTTCGCCGCAACGGCCTTTTGTCCATGTTCCTGTCCATCATCGCCTCCGGTATCAGCGTAACAGCAAAGAGCGACTCCGGGAGTGATAACTACTACGTCACCAAGGCCCAGGCCTTCATCCGGAGCAACTACTGCAATCCCATCAAGGTCTCTGATATCGCCGATTATGTCTGCATAAACAGGAGCTATCTGTACACTCTTTTCCAAAAAGCCCTGGGAATCTCGCCGCAAAAGTACCTCTCCAGCTACAGGATAGCCAAGGCCGTGGAACTTTTGCAGCTCACCAAGCTCCCGATAGAATCCATCGCGATTTCCTGTGGCTACACGGATCCCCTGGTCTTTTCCAAGGCCTTTCACCAGGAGAAGCAGATGTCGCCATCAAATTACAGGAAGTCCCTCCCGAAGAGCGACACCGAGTCCGGCAGCAAAGAACATCTACGGCAGGTAGAAAAACTAATAGAAGAAAGACATCTTGAATCCAACGACCCAAATTAGAATATCCGCCCGTTAAGGCACTATAAAAGAGGTATACCGCTATCCGGTATACCTCTCATCATATGCAGATATTTCTTATTTAACCTCGATCTGAAGCTTGTCCAGATGCCAAACCTCATCCACATACTCCTGGATGGTCCTGTCAGATGAGAACTTGCCGCAGCATGCGGTGTTCAGCAGGGACATCTTAGCCCAGCGCTTCTTGTCAGCATAGGCGTCTGAGATCCTCCTCTGTGCCTCGAGATATGCCTCGAAGTCCTTAAGGATGAAGTACTGGTCTGCCTTGTTGGAGTTATAGGTGTTCAGCAGGCAGTTGTAAAGAGGTCTGAAGAGCTCTCTGTCGGCTGAGAAGGTGCCGTCCACCAGCTTGTCCAGAACTGACTTCACGTTAGGATCGGAGTTGTAGATATCCATAGGATTGTAGTTGCCGTTCTTCTCGTATTCCATGACTTCCTGTGAAGTAAGTCCGAAGATGAAGGCGTTTTCCTCACCAACCTCGTTGACGATCTCCACGTTGGCACCGTCCAGTGTTCCGAGAGTAACTGCTCCGTTGAGCATCATCTTCATGTTGCCGGTTCCTGATGCCTCCTTACTTGCTGTTGAGATCTGCTCGGAGATATCAGCTGCAGCAAAGATCAGCTCGGCATTGGATACCTTGTAGTCCTCAATGAATACAACCTTGAGCTTGCCCTTGATATCAGGATCGTTGTTTACCACATCAGCTACTGAGTTGATGAGCTTGATGGTCAGCTTGGCTGTAAGATATCCGGCTGCTGCCTTGGCGCCAAAGATATATGTCTTTGGATAGAAGTCCTCACTTGGATGAGCCTTGATATCTGTGTATGTATGAATAACCTGAAGGATGTTGAGGAGCTGTCTCTTGTACTCGTGAAGCCTCTTAACCTGAACGTCAAATATGGACTTGGGATCAACATCAATGCCGTTGTGCTTCTTGATGTACTCAGCAAGGCGCTTCTTGTTCTTGTACTTGATGTCCATGAACTCCTCAAGGGCCTTCTTGTTGTCGGCATATTCCTTGAGCTTGCTCATCTCTGACAGATCCGTGATCCATCCGTCTCCGATCTTGTTGGTTACCCAGTCAGCCAGAAGCGGATTGGCGTGCATAAGGAATCTTCTCTGGGTGATACCGTTGGTCTTGTTGTTGAACTTCTCGGGCATCATCTCATAGAAATCCCTGAGCTCTCTCTTTTCCAGGATCTCTGTGTGGAGCTTGGCAACGCCGTTTACGGAGTGGCCGCCAACGATGGCAAGGTGCGCCATCTTAACCTGGTTGTCGTAGAGGATGGCCATGCTCCTGATCTTGGCCTGAACATCTATGCCTGCAGAGTTTGTGTACTGACGCATGATCTGGTCCACAAATCTTCTGTTGATCTCATCAACGATCTGATAGATTCTGGGAAGAAGCCTCTGGAAAAGATCTACCGGCCACTTCTCAAGGGCCTCAGCCATGATGGTGTGATTGGTGTAGCAGCAGGTCTTTGTGGTAACATCCCATGCCTCGTCCCATGTGAGATAGTAATCATCCATGAGAAGCCTCATGAGCTCTGCAACTGCTACTGTGGGGTGTGTATCGTTGAGCTGGAAAACAGCCTTCTCGTAGAACTTCCTGATATCCTCGTGCTTTTTCAGATATCTCTTAAGAGCGGTCTGAACAGAAGCAGAGATAAAGAAGTACTGCTGTTTAAGTCTCAGCTCTTTTCCTGCGATGTGGTTGTCGTTGGGATAGAGGACTTCGCAGAGCTGGCTGGCAAGATTCTCCTGCTCAACAGCCTTCTGATAGTCACCCTTGTCGAAGGAATCCAGCTGGAAGCATTGAACGGGCTCAGCATCCCAAATCCTGAGCGTGTTGACAACACCGTTTCCGTAACCGATAACGGGAAGATCGTAGGGAACAGCCTTAACAACCTGATATCCCTCCTGTGAAAAGACAGTTCTGCCCCTCTCATCGGTGTGCATGTTTACATAGCCGCCAAACTTAACTTCCTTGGCGTACTCATTTCTCCTAAGCTCGAAGGGATTGCCGTTCTCAAGCCAGTTATCCGGAGCTTCGACCTGGTAGCCGTCCCTTATCTTCTGACGGAACATACCATATTTATAGCGGATTCCGCATCCGTAGGCCATGTATCCTAAAGTTGAAAGAGAATCAAGAAAACATGCAGCAAGTCTTCCAAGACCGCCGTTTCCAAGCGCCGGATCCGGCTCCTGATCCTCAATGAGATTTACATCGATCCCCAGTTCGTCAAGGGCTTCCTTGACAGGCTTGTAGGCCTGAAGATTGATAAGGTTATTGCCAAAGGCTCTTCCCATCAAAAACTCCATGGACATGTAGTAGACAATCTTGGGATCCTGCTCATCGGCAGCCTTCTGTGTGGTCATCCAGTGATCAACTATGGCATCCTTTATGGCATAGGCTGCTGCCTGATACATCTCCTGGTCAGTTGCCTCGTCCATGGTCTTTCTGTAAAGAGTCTTTACGTTATACTGGACGCTCCTCTTAAACAGGTCCTTATCAAAAGACAATTTCTTTTTCTTCATATACCCTCCTCAAAGAAACTATTAGTGGTATACTTGCATTTTTGTTACGCAAAATACAATATACACAACAATTTTACTCCAAAAGCATGCACAATTCTATAAAAAAACCCTAAATTCTGGACAAGGCAAAGAAAAAATCCCCCAAAAAGGGGGATCTGCAAAAAGAAAATCATTGAAGGAGTGACATTACTCCCTGATTTGTCTGGTTTGCCTGAGCCAGCATTGCCTGTCCGGCCTGCATAAGGATGTTGTTGTTGGAGTACTTTACCATCTCTGCAGCCATGTCCGTATCTCTTATGCGGGACTCGGCATTCGTTGTGTTCTCAACAGTGTTTGTGAGGTTATCATATGCGTGCTCCATCCTGTTCTGATAGGCTCCGAACACTGCTCTTTGTTCGTCGACGATCCTCTTGGCTTCCTTGGTAGACTCGATCCCTGCCCTGGCATTAGTTGTGGTAAGAGTATCAAGGTCGTTAATTCCAAGAGAATGGTTGTTGAGCACATCGTAGATGATAGGGATTATATCGTCATCGGTACTGTTTGAACCTGCCTGGATGTTAAGCGCCATGGTCCCGCCGTAAATATTGGCTTCAAAAGTATTTGCGGAGCCGTTAATCAGGCTCATTCCGCTATAACTGCTATGAGCTATGTCAGCACCTGAAATATTCCCGATTCTTCTGATTATATCTTCAGCTGTCTCATTCTCTGCTACGCTCATGTGAAGCGTAAAGTTTCCGAGATTCCCTGTAAGCGGTGTGCCACTGTCCGAATACTTAAGTGAATCATTGGTTGATAAAGTGAAATTAATATGGAGCTGTCCCCCTACAGAGCTGGAATTTATAAGGGAATTATTATCTGCAGTTCCATTGAGCGCATTGTTTATTGCTGTTTCCAGATCGGGATCACCAAAATGCGCATTGGTTGAATATTTCTGTCCTTTGTAGTAATACCACCATACGCCTTCCGTCTCAGCGCTTCTCTCACCTGATGAGGTGTAAACAGAACCGGAATATTTTGCTGTAACATCGAAAGTAGACGGTGTTGCCGGGACTGTGCCCGAACCCTTGCCAAAGTCAAAATCAAATCTCATCGTGGATTTGTCGTCAGCGTCTTTTCTGTTAGCTGCCTGGCCACCATCGGGATTTATGTGATCTTCTGCTCCGTTTATCTGATTTCTGCTGACGATACCGGTCAGATAGTTAAAATTTCCGGATAAGGATGTCCTGTTGTCACCTACTGCCTGACCGCTTATCGAATAACCTGTGGAAGTCCACACAGGTCTGCTGTTAAGCTGGGAAACCAGCATCGATAACGATGCATCATCATCCAGTGTCACCTGGAGGTTAGGTGATACACCTACTGCTGCCGGATAAGCTGTATAATCCATGGTAGAGCTGTTGAGTGCGATCGTAAAACCATTCTTCAGTTCATTCTCTGAAGGCCATGCTATCTCCCTGCTCTCATAATCAACGCCGTCATATCCACTCCATTTTACCTTAACGCCGCTTTCAGAGGCATCAAATTTAAAGTTCCCGTCGCTGGGCCATGCCCCTTTGTTTGTATCGTTAACATTTACGCTGTAATAACCGTCTCCGGTACCCCATTTGTAAATAGGTCTTGTCTCTTTGCCGATAACCTTTCTTGCTGTTGTGTTCTCATCCCATATGGGCTTTTCATTGAAGGTAGTTGTGTGGAAGGTTCTGTTGCTCTCTACCTTAAGCTGCTGTATCTCAGCATTGATGGCTGCACGGTCTTCAGTTGTCAGGGTCTCTGTAGCTGCCTTAATGCACAGCTCATTCATCCTGTTGAGCATATCATCTATTTCAGCCAGGGCTGCATCAGCAACCTGGACATAGGAAATACCGTCCTGAACATTCTCGGACGCCTGTGTAAGTCCCCTTATCTGTCTTCTCATTTTTTCGGAGATTGCAAGACCTGCCGCATCATCGGCAGCACGATTTATCTTATATCCAGACGACAGCTTCTCAGATGACCTGGCCTGGTTGCCTGTCATTATTCCGAGCTGTCTATTCGAATTAAAAGCAGTCAGATTGTGCTGGATAATCATGTCAAGATCCTTCTTTAGAGGTCCGAAAATAAATTTCAGACCGTTTCCTCTCCTAAAGTGCATCCTTGCATGAAAATCAACCACATCCTTTGGTTACTATTTATATCGGTCTGAATTAATTTTTCATTAGTTTATTCCATAAAATATGGTGGTTATTTACACTCAAAGACCTCTCATCCCTCAATTTACAGCATAAAAAGAGCATCGCCCGGATGTGCGATGCCACTTTTTTATTCAAAAATCTTTTTCAATGCCATAAATAAATCTGTTATCTGATCTGAGTCTGGTCTCCGCGAGGAGCTGCATACTTGCTGGAAATTGTACCATGAAGCTCATTGGTGACGAAATCGATGACAGCCTCATCCATAACGATGCCGGTGTCGAACTGTGAGCTTGCATTTACGAAAGCGTAGTATGTGTCACCGCCGACTGCGCAGAAGTTGTTGGTTACGACTGCATATGTGTCAGTAGGTGAGAACGGCTGTCCGTTGATGCTCTCAATTGTAACTCTTCTGATGCTTGCAGGCTTGTAGTAGGTTGAATTGGGGTATGCAGGTCCCTGAGCATATGGCTTTGTAGTATCGATTGTGAACTTGATGCCTGAAGTCTGAGGATATCCGCCAATGGCATGAGGTGTGAAATATGTTGATGCCTCAAGTACCTCCAGCAGTTCTTCACCTGTTACATATACAACAGCAATAGTGTTTCCGAAAGGAAGAACCGTGTTGATGTCGTTCTTGGTAACATCGCCGGCACCTATGCTGGCACGGATACCGCCGCCGTTGGTGATGGCAACTGTGTGAGCAGTATCAACTGCCAGGGAACCTGTCTTCAATACGTTCCAGAGAAGTGCGTCGGCAACCAGGTCACCGAGATTGGTCTCTTCTGTTCTGTTTCCGGGTTCTTTTGCACCGTTGAGGCTTACTTCGCTCTTTGCGAATGTAGCGCCATACTCTTTGTCAACGCGCTTGATGATGGCTGTTGTAACGGCATCAGTGATGACTTCCTTCTGAAGGCCGTCAAGGCTGATAAGGTAGCTGTCCTCAAGCGTTTTGGTTGCATCGTCTAGAACAACGACGCCGATGTTCATAAACTTTGTACCGGTGGATGTAACGGGAGGAATTCCGGGTTCAGCGGTCATAACCGTATGTGAATGGCCGTCGATCATGATATCGATGCCCTTGGTATTGTTGTATAAGTCAACACTTCTGTGTCCGTCAGCCTTGGATTCCTCGTCTACTCCAAGGTGTGAGAGACAGATTATGTAATCAGCGCCCTGGGCTTTAAGAGTGTCAACCTGCTCCTGTGCACATGTATAGAGTTCGCCCTTTGAAAGGAACTTAAGTCCCTGGATATGAACAGGATTAACCTTGGTCTGTGTCTCAGGAGTCTCCATACCGAAGAATCCGAGCTTCATGCCTGACTTGGTGGTATACATGGTGTTTGCAGGGAGAATAAGATTTCCGGCTGCATCAAAAACATCAGCACAGATTGTTTTGAACTTTGCAGTTGCAAGGTTTGCCCTGAGCTGAGTATAGCCAAAGTCAAACTCATGGTTTCCGATCGTGACAATGTCATAGCCGGCTGCATTCATGGACACTATTGCATCCAGTCCCTTTGTGTTGTTTACGTAAGGAGTTCCCTGGCTGAAATCTCCTGCGTCCACCAGGATAACTTCTGCTCCGCGCTTCTCGAAGTTCTGCTTAACAGAAGCAATGTAAGCGTAGCAGCCAATGGCTCCGTGAACGTCATTGGAGTGCAGGATGACAGTCTTTCCTGTCAGATCTGCAGGGACATCTGCAATGGTCTTGATATCCGAGACTGCATCATAGGCGTAAGATCTGAGAGCCGTTACATTGCAGGTCAGCACAAGAGCAGCTGCCAGTAACAAAGATAGTGCTTGTTTGATGATACGTTTTCTTTCCATAACCCACTTTCCTCCTTAAAATGATTTGTTTGACTTCTATTATTATAAGATGAAAAGCACCAAATACGAAATAAAATTTTACGCTATTTCAAATTATAGATGTAAGTTCAAAATCACAACCACTCTTATGGGTCAGAAAAGGGCACCGCACCAAAGCAATCAGTGCGATGCCCCATTTTTTATTCCGGGTTATTTATATCAGATCTTCTCAACGCCGATGGTTACCTTCTCACCGTTGATATCCCATTCTTTGGTATTTGCCACGTCCTGGCCATAAACTATCTCATTGGCAAGGACTTTGGTGGAGATACTTTCTTCATTAGCCTTAACCACCTCAGAGAGTCTGTCATTGCCTCTTAATGATACCCTGATGTGGTCCATGACTTCGAAGCCGGAATCCTTACGCATGGTCTGAACCTTGCTGATAACCTCCAGGACAAATCCTTCATTGATCAGCTCCTCACTGAGGTTGGTGTCAAGAACCACTGTGATCCCCCAGTTCTCCTGAGAGATGAAGCCTTCCTTCTGGGCGACATCGATGAGCAGATCATCTTTTACAAGCTCAACGTCAACATCATTTACTGTGAATCTGATGCTTCCGTTTGTATTGAGCTCATCCATGGTGGCATTTCCGTCCAGCCCCTCAAGGTATGACTTGATGGCTCCGATGTTCTTGCCGTACTTAGGTCCCAGGGTCTTCAGCTGAGGCTTGAAGCTGTAGCTTGTGAAGTCTCTGACATCATCTGTGAAGTTCACACTCTTAACGTTGAGCTCCTCCCTGATGATATCTGTGTAGAATCCGCCTACAGTCTGCTCTGCCTTGACGTACATCTGTCCTATGGGCTGACGGTTCTTGATGTTTGCTGCATTTCTTGCTGCACGTCCAAGAACCACGATGTCAAGAACCTCCTCCATGTCTTTTTCCAGAGCGGCGTCGATCATGCTCTCGTCCACTTCAGGGAAGTCGCACAGATGGATGCTCTCAGGCGCATCCTTGAAGCTGTTGCGTACCAGGTTCTGATAGATCTCCTCAGTCATGAAAGGAACCATGGGTGCTGCTGCTTTGGCCACAGTCACAAGGGCTGTGTAGAGAGTCATGTAGGCAGAGATCTTGTCCTGCTCCATGCCCTTGGCCCAGAAGCGCTCACGGGATCTTCTTACATACCAGTTGGACATCTCGTCAACAAAGCTGTCAAGTGCCTTGCCGGCTTCAGGGATCCTGTAGTTGCCAAGGTTCTCATCTACTGCCTTCACGCAGCTATTAAGCTTGGAGAGCAGCCACTTGTCCATAACTGTGAGCTTATCGGTCTCCAGCTTGTAGTTTGCAGCATCGAATCCGTCAATATTTGCATAAAGGGTAAAGAATGCATAAGTGTTCCAGAGTGTTCCAAGGAACTTGCGCTGTCCCTCCATAACGGCATCGCCGGAGAACCTGCTTGGAAGCCATGGTGCCGAGTTGGTGTAGAAGTACCATCTGATGGCATCTGCACCGTACTTCTCAAGAGCCTCGAAAGGATCAACTGCATTGCCCTTACTCTTACTCATCTTCTGTCCGTTCTCATCCTGCACAAGTCCCAGAACGATTACGTTCTTGAAAGCGGGCTTGTTGAAAAGAAGTGTTGCCTCTGCATGGAGTGAGTAGAACCATCCTCTTGTCTGATCCACTGCCTCTGAGATGAACTCCGCAGGGAACTGCTTCTCGAAGAGCTCCTTGTTCTCAAATGGATAGTGGAGCTGTGCAAAGGGCATTGCTCCTGAGTCAAACCAGCAGTCGATAACCTCTTTTACCCTGTGCATCTTCTTGCCGCACTTAGGGCAGGTGATCTCGTACTTATCTATATAAGGCCTGTGAAGCTCACAGGTCTGCGCAGAAGCATCGCCTGAAAGTTCAGCCAGCTCTTTCCTTGATCCCACTGAGAGCTGATGTCCGCAGTCGTCGCACTCCCAGATGTTGAGAGGTGTTCCCCAGTATCTGTCACGGGAGATGCCCCAGTCCTGGATGTTCTCAAGCCAGTCGCCGAATCTTCCCTTACCGATGGACTCAGGAACCCAGTTGATCTCCTTGTTGTTGCGGATCAGGTCGTCCTTGACAGCTGTAACCTTGATGAACCATGAGGAACGTGCATAGTACAGAAGCGGTGTTCCGCATCTCCAGCAGTGAGGATAATCGTGCTCCATCTTGGGTGCTCCGAAGAGAAGCCCTCTCTTGTCCAGATCCTTAAGTACCTCGGGATCTGCGCTGATGGCACCCTCATCCATCTCCTTCTGGGTGGGCTTGCATCTCATGCCGCCAAAGGGAGTCTCAGGCTTAAGTCTTCCTTCTGCGTCTACCATCTGTACGAGAGGCGCATCGTATTTGCGTCCTACCCGCGCGTCGTCTTCACCAAATGCGGGAGCAATGTGTACGATACCTGTACCGTCTGTCATGGTTACATAATTATCAACGTAGATGAAGAACGCCTTCTTGTGCTGTCTGTCAGCTTCGTTTGCTGCGCACTGGTAAAGAGGCTCATACTCTTTATACTCAAGATCTGTTCCCACATATGACTCGAGAACCTCGTATGCCTTCTGGCCCTCTTCTTTTGCAAGTGATCCAAGGACTGTATCAGCAAGAGCCTGTGCCAGATAGTAGGTATAGCCGTCTGCTGCCTTGACCTTCACATACTTCTCATCAGGGTTCACGCAAAGACCGATGTTTGAAGGAAGTGTCCAGGGTGTTGTGGTCCATGCCAGGAAATAAGCATCTTCGTCCTTGACCTTGAAGCGAACGACTGCCGATCTCTCTTTCAGGGTCTTGTAGCCCTGGGCAACCTCGTGGGATGAGAGAGGGGTTCCGCAGCGAGGGCAGTAAGGAACTACCTTGAAGCCCTTATAGAGAAGGCCTTTTTTCCATATCTCTGAAAGAGCCCACCACTCGGACTCAATAAAGTCGTCATCGTAGGTGATGTAGGGGTGATCCATGTCTGCCCAGAAACCAACGGTTCCGGAGAAATCCTCCCACATTCCCTTGTACTGCCAAACGGATTCCTTGCACTTTTTGATGAAGGGCTCCATTCCGTACTCTTCGATCTGCTCCTTGCCGTCAAGACCCAGCATCTTCTCAACTTCCAGCTCTACAGGAAGTCCGTGGGTATCCCAGCCTGCCTTTCTCGGAACAGTGTATCCCTTCATGGTGCGGTACCTGGGGATCATGTCCTTGATGGCACGTGTCAGCACGTGTCCGATGTGTGGCTTGCCGTTGGCTGTGGGCGGACCGTCATAGAACATGTACATATCGCCCTTGCTTCTGGTGTCTACGCTCTTCTGGAAGATGTTTTCTTTTTTCCAGAATTCTTCGATCTTCTTTTCTCTGCTGACAAAGTTCATGTCAGTTTCGACCTTGTTGTACATATGAATCTCCTTCCTTTTCTACATGTAAAAAGCCCCGTCCCTGTAAAAAGGACGAGGCTAAAATATACGCTCGTTATACCACCTGTTTACAACATACGCGCCGGAGATGCTCCGGTTGAATACGCTCCCTGTTAACGTCAGGGTTCACGGCAGGTCCTACTGCTGTTTCAAACCTGCAGCTCGGAAGTGATCTTCGACCAGTAATTACTTGCGCTGACTTTCACCGGCCGTCAGCTCTCTGAGGCGTTCATCCACTGTCTACTGTCTTCGTCACAGCTTTTATATATTCATAATGCACACATTCTACTACGATTTTTCAAAACATGCAAGGGATAAATCCGCCCTGCAAGGGGCTTTACCAGTCAGTAGAATGCAGATACTGCATCAGGGCATCTACGTCCTCTTTCGTCGTGGCCCAGTCGGTAGCCAGTCTTATGACGGATGAGGCATAATCATACTTCTCCCAGAAGCTGTATCCCACAAATTCATCTATTCTCTGAAGCCTGTAGTCGTCAACGATGACGAACTGCTGGTTGGTAGGTGAATCCAGGAATAACTCATATCCGTTTTCCAGAAGCCTCTCCTTGAGAAGCTCTGCCATCTCTATGGCATTTCTGCTGATCTCAAAGTACAGGTCATCAGTGAAAAGAGTATCGAACTGAAGGCCAAGAAGCCACCCTTTTGCCAGCAGCGCTCCATGCTGCTTGACGATGGAGATATGGTGCTTTGGCTTTCCGCCTTTTGTGAACACCACTGCCTCACCGAACAGCGCTCCCACCTTGGTCCCGCCGATATAGAACACATCAGTAAGCTCAGCGATGTCCTTCAGAGTGACATCAGTTCTTTTGCTCATAAGGCCATATCCCAGCCTTGCTCCATCAAGGAAAAGAGGTATCTTATATTCCCTGCAGACAGCCGAGATGTCCTCCAGCTCTTTCTTTGAATAAAGTGTTCCGTATTCTGTGGGATGCGAAATGTAAACTGCTCCCGGGAACACCATATGCTCGCGGTTCTCGTCTCTATAGAAGCTGCTCAAATAGTTGCGCAGTCCCTTCCCGGAGATCTTGCCTGTCTCTGAACCGAATCTGTCTGTATCTGTTTCATCTCCTAATGATTTCAGGGTTATAACCTTATGTCCCGAAAACTCTATTGCCCCTGCCTCATGTACAGCGATATGCCCGGTATCTGCGGCGATCACTCCCTCATATGGCTTAAGGAGCATGTCTATGACTATCTGATTGGTCTGGGTTCCTCCCATCAGGAAAAAGACCTCTGCATCCGGACATTCGCAGGCCTTTTTTATCTTCTCTGCGGCGCTTTTGCAGATATCATCCTGACTGTATCCGACGTTCTGCTGAAGATTCGTTTCCATAAGGCGCTCTAAGATCTTCGGATGGGCACCTCTCGTGTAATCACTGGCAAAAGAGATCTTAGCCAAAATCAGTCACCTCCTCCAGAGTTTTTACAAAGAGCTCAAGCCCCTCTTTATCCTGCTCATCAAATCTGCCAAGGCTTGGACTGTCTATATCAAGAACTGCAATAACTTCTCCGTTTTTGTGGATCGGCACAACGATCTCAGAATTTGATGCACTGTCGCAGGCAATATGTCCCGGGAACTGATGTACATCTTTTACCAGCTGCGTCTCATCCTCTGCTGCTGCAGTTCCGCAGACGCCCTTGCCCACATCTATCCTGATACATGCCACCTTTCCCTGAAAGGGCCCCAGCATCAGTGATCCCTTATTCATAAGGTAAAATCCGGCCCAGTTCAGGTCCTCCATGTTTTCATATATAAGAGCTGATGCATTGGACAAAACCGGAATAAAATTGGGCTCGTCCTCCGCCAGGGCCCTGATCTGCTGCGCCAGAAGCTTAAAATCCGTCATCTTCCTAACCTCCCAATAAACTCAACCCCTCAGACATTGCCATGTCACAAAAATAGGTGTGAGAATTCTTCCTCACACCCACTATCGTACCATTTATTAAAATTTCACTCAATCTTTTTTAGCCTTTTAGCGTCCTCACATCTCATCACATACCTGGAAGATCACGAACTTGAGGTAGTAGGAGGCAGAGCCTCCCCACAATATCGGATGGTCCATGGCCTGCTGCCTGAACTCCACCTGGCGAAGGCGCTTGTGGGCGTCACGGGCGGCATCGGCAATGGTCTTCAAAAAGAGCTCCTCATCCATGAAGTGGGAGCAGGAACAGGTGGCCAGATAGCCGCCGTCCTTTACGAGGCGCATTCCACGGAGGTTGATCTCCTTGTAGCCTGTGACTGCCTTTTTGATGGATGCCCTGGACTTGGTAAAGGCAGGGGGATCCAGGATCACGACATCGAAGGACTCTCCCTTTTTCTCAAGCTCGGGCAAAAGCTCAAACACGTCTGCACACTGAAAAGAGACTACGTTTTCATATCCGTTTAAAGCTGCATTTTCACGGGCCTGCTCGCAGCCAAGTTCTGATGCGTCCACGCCGAGGACTGACGTCGCGCCGCCTGCTGCCGCATTCAGGGCAAAAGAACCAGTGTGGGTGAAGCAGTCAAGAACCTTCCTGCCCTTGCAGAGCCCTCTTATGGCCTGTCTGTTGAACTTCTGGTCCAGGAAAAATCCTGTTTTCTGGCCATTCTCCACATCCACGTAGTATTGTACGCCATTCTCTTCTATCAGGACCTTTGTGTCAAAGGGCTCTCCGATAAAGCCCTTGGTCCTCTCAAGCCCCTCCAGTTCACGTACCTTGGCATCGCTTCTCTCGTAGACGCCTCTTATAACCACACCGTCTTTGGCGAGAACCTCCTTGCATAAGTTGATTATCCTGTCCTTCATCCTGTCAGTGCCAAGGGCAAGTGACTCAATGACAAGAACATCAGAAAATTTATCGATGGTTATGCCCGGGATGAAATCCGCTTCCCCGAAAACAAGCCTGCAGGAGAGCCTGGTGTAGGCATCTGACAGCTCTTTTCCCTGAGCATCTGAAACGTCTTTACCATCCATCAGATACTGTTCAATATACGAGCTCATGATATTCTTCCTATGCTCCCAGGCATTTTGTATCCGCCTCTGAAGCAGAGCATCATCCACCGGATTGTCCTTTTTCCTGGACATCATGCGGATTCTTATCTTGGAATGAGAATTTATAAACCCATATCCCAGGAAATAGTTGTCAAAGTCATGGAGTTCTATAATATCTCCGTCTTTATAGTCGCCAACGACCCTGTCGATCTCATTGTCGTAGATCCACAGGCCTCCGGCCTTAAACTCCCTGCCCTGACCTTTCTTCAAAACTACAACTGCCATCAGTATTCTCCTATCATATATCACACTCTGCTCTGAGCACTTAGAAGTTTAAGGACTTCTTTTCTCTCTTCAGTGACACAGGGTGTGCAGCTCAATTTAGGCTTTAGAGCATCGTCACTCTGTTCTTTCCTGTTTCCTTGGAATTATACATGGCTCTGTCCATGCGGTCAAAGACATCCTCAAATGTATCATTGTCATTCAACCGGCTAAGGCCGATGGAGCAGGTGATCTTCCCGACCTCTCCAAAGTCTGCCTCGGCAACGGCCTTTCTCAGCTTTTCAGCAAAGCCCACAGCTTCATCATCAGTCATGCCTTTAAGGATGATGACAAACTCCTCACCGCCCCATCGGCCCAAGGAGGCACTCTTTGCAGTGATGGACTGCCTTAGCAGCGTAGCAAGGGTCTTTAATGTTTCATCGCCTGCAGAATGTCCGTAGGTATCATTGACCATCTTGAAATTATCCATATCGATCATCATGAGAGTTATCGACTCACCGCCCTTTTTATACAATTCGATGGCGTTGAGGATCTCGGACTTTATCCCCCCATGATTGAGCAGTCCCGTCAGCGGGTCTGTCTGGGCAAGCAGTTCATATTTCTTTATGGCAGCCTCACGTTCCATGACATCATCATTTATGTCCTGGACCATGAAGACAAACCTGAAGTCATCTTCATTGGTGGTCTGTGCTCTGCTGAAGATCAGCTTGACCCAGATGTAAACGCCCTCCAGATTTTTCATCATGCAGTCAAATGATGTGGTATCCCCGGGTTTGAGGGTTGCCTTTAAATATTCCGGATCGGTGAACTTTAAAAACTCCTCCTGCTTTTCCGGCTGTATCATATTTACAGTCACCGGTCTCCACTGAGAGTAACTGATGTGGGTCTTTACCGTGTCATCCGATATCTCTGTGACACTGATGCTGCTGGTGGTATCGTGTATGAGATCCACAAACATGGAGAACAGATAGGTGTTCTGAATGGTCTTCACCTTTCTGGTGGTCATGAACTCTTCTATATATTCTTCATCATCAAGGGCATTCATAACAAAGACATACTTGTCTATATCCTTGATGGGATAGACATTCATCTGAATAACACTGGGCTTTTCACTTCCCTTCGGAAAAACCTTTAACCTTCGGCTGTATTTCCCGGAGAACACACCGTAGTATGAAATAAAGGCCTTGTAGTCCTCAATTATCTCCACCTTGGCATCATTCATATGGAACCACAGCTTCTCGATGAGGTTCTTATAATCCCCTGTCTCTTCAAGCAGGTTCACAAACAGGCCTCTTAATACAATTGCTCTGTACTTGTTGGTGATGGTGTCCACCACGACAATTGCATCGACATTCTCGTTTATGAATGCCACCATATCCTCTGAAGTATATTGGTCAAGTGCTTTGTTTAACATAATGTATTCCCCTTTGTTCTATCGCTTCACTCAGCCGACCGTAGTTTTACGAGGTATAGCGTGAACAACGCTGCCGCAAAGACTATTCCTGCCGGGTAGCTGCCGGATGCAGAAAGTCTGAATCCCTCTTTTGCCATAAGGATGTAGGTAAGGCTGACTGCCGACATGAACGTAGCCGGGATCGCAGCTATCAGCGATTTGTATTTATTAGTGCTCTCCTTCATGAGATATGCCGCAGAGGTCCACAGGGATATCATGGCCAGTGTCTGGTTGGACCATGAAAAATATCTCCACAGCACATTGAAATCCAGCTGTGTAAGGACTGCGCCCGCTGCCAGAAGAGGCAGAGTAATGATAAGTCTGTTCTTTATGACCTTCTGGTCAAGGTTTGTTATCTCAGCAAGGATAAGTCTCGCGCTTCTAAAGGCCGTATCTCCTGAAGTTATGGGGCATACCACAACTCCGATGACCGCCAGGATTCCTCCGATACCACCCAGCATGGTGTTGGAAATCTCATAAACCGTCCCGGACTGCCCAAGATCGGTGATTGCAGCGTTCAAAAGCTCAGTAGTTCCGTAGAATGCCACACCTGCTGCCGCCCATACAAGAGCGATGACAGATTCTGCTATCATGGCACCATAGAACACTACCCGCCCCTGCTTCTCACTGGTGATACATTTTGCTATCATGGGGGACTGGGTGGCGTGGAATCCGGATATGGCGCCGCAGGCCACGGTTATGAACATGAAGGGCCAGATGGGAAGGCCCTCGGGATGAAGGTCTTTTAGCTGGATCTCAGGAATTGTATAACCGCCGGCTATCGTGCCAAAAAGGACGCTGGCCGCCATGACGATAAGTATGATCCCGAACACGGGATAGAGCTTGCCTATCAGCTTATCAATTGGAAGAAGTGTTGCAAGAATATAGTAAAGAAGTATGATTGCTATCCAGATCTTTGCATTCAGAAACTCCGGTGTAAGCCTTGCAATAAGAGCCGCCGGGCTTGTAACAAACACAGTACCCGTCAGCAGCAGAAGAACTATCGAAAAGATGCGCATTCCCATCCTGACCTTGTTGCCCAGGTACTTGCCTGACAGCTCAGCGATGGAAGCTCCTTTGTTCCTTGAGGAGATCATCCCACACAGATAATCATGCACTGCTCCGCCCAAGATCGAGCCGAATACAATCCACAAAAAGACAACGGGACCAAAGCAGGCCCCCATCAATGCTCCGAAGATAGGTCCTGTTCCCGCTATATTGAGCAGCTGAATGAGAAATGCCTTGCCGGTCTTAAGCGGCACACAGTCCACGCCGTCATTTATGACAATGGCAGGAGTGGCTCTGTCATCCGGCCCAAATACTTTTTCCGTCACCTTTCCGTACACGATGAATCCCACAATAAGAACTATTAGAGAAATAATTAAAGAAACCATAAACTAATCACACTCCTTCTTTCAATACATATTATTTTACCACTCTTTTCACTTCAGATTGAATTAAACACCATGCCAAAATCAGGAATATGATAAAAAAATTATGAAAAAACAATCAACAAAAAACAAATTTCAAATTTGATGAAATTTTTTTAAAAAATTGTTGACATCCATTCGCTTTTAGTCTAATATATATTTTGTCGCCGCAATAGTGACGATCAATAAACGCGATAGTAGCTTAGTTGGTAAAGCGCCACCTTGCCAAGGTGGAGACCGCGGGTTCGAGCCCCGTCTATCGCTCGCCTAATTAAATTCCGAAATGCCTAGTATTCATGGGCGTTTCGGAGTTTTTTATTTGTCCAAAATTC
>JAEEGL010702903.1_pt1 | contig 30782 bp, 36 predicted proteins | sample 9134231 | NCBI WGS metagenome assembly JAEEGL01 (sample SAMN16246548, study PRJNA631951) | gut metagenome | biome: gut microbiome; feature: rumen; material: fiber-attached | host: Bos | place: Iran: Karaj | collected 2018-10 | reverse complement strand
TAATTTATACTTTTCAATATCTTGCATTGATAACTCCTTTCATGAATTGATAAATATAATATCATAAATATATACTTTATCCAAGAAAAAAATATTAGTTTCCTAATATTAATCATTTTCCTTATAATTACTTTCATAAAGATCAGTATCATCAGATACCTCTTTTTTATCTACAACAATCTCAGGCAAATCATTTTTAGAAGATAAACCAAAATAATCTAAAAAATCATCCGTTGTTTTATACAAATTTGGCTTTCCTATAGTATCTTCTCTTCCACATATCTTAATAAAACCTCTTGCAAGAAGACGTCTTACTATTTGTGAAGAATTAACACCTCTTATTTCATCAATCTTAAGTCTTGTTATTGGCTCATTATATGCGATAACTGCTAAAACTTCTAATGCAGCATTTGATAATGTTGAATTCTTACTATCAGTTACCAATTTTTCATAATATTCTTTATGTTCCTCTTTAGTAGTTAATTTGAATGAATTTCCTAAATAAGATATTCTAAGTCCTCTTCCCTCATCTTCATAATCTCTTTTTAATTCCATCAAGATAGACTTAATTTCATCATCATTAACTTCTAAAATATTTTTAATTTCATCTATAGTTATACCTTCATCCCCAACTATAAACAAAATTCCCTCTAGAATAGCTTTTTTATTCACATCAATCAACTCTTTCTAAGTATATATCAGAAAAATTATTATCTTGTTTAATATTTATTTCCCTATTTTTTACCATTTCAAGTACTGATAAAAAAGTTACCACTACATATGCTTTTGAAAAATCATCAAACAGTTCGATAAAATTAACTCTTTTTCTTTCTTTAAGTATCTCTCTTATTTTAGCACTTCTTTCTTTTACAGACAATTCTTTTCTAGTAATTTTTGTATTTACTGGCTTATTATATTCTTGTCTTTCTAACAAGCTTTTAAATGCTTCAAGCAAATCAAAAACACCAACGCTACCATCATTTGATAGTTTTTCATTTGAATATTTTTGTAAAGATTCAGGAGCTTTTGTATAATAATTACTTCTTTTTTCTTCAAGTGACTTAAATAACTCTGTACTTTCTTTATATTTTTTATACTCAATTAATCTCTTTTTTAATTCTGCTTCAGGATTTATTTCCTCTTCAGTTTCTTCCTCTTCTTTTGTTAGTGGAAGTAATTTTTTACTTTTAATCTCAATAAGTTCTGCAGCCATAACAAGATACTCACTTGCTATATCTAAATTCATATCACTCATTTCTTTGATATAATTCAAGTATTGATTTGTTATTTCGGCTATTTCTATATCAAAAATTTCCATTTTAGATTTTTTTATTAAATGTAAAAGTAAATCAAGTGGGCCTTCAAAATCCCCTATTAATAATTTGTCCATTATTATTCCCCTTAATTTGATTTTATTAATACATATGTTGAATTATTATAAACTGTCTCATCAACAATTAATTTGTATTGTCTAGTTGTATTACTTTCTATACTTCCAGTAATACTAAACTTTTCTTCATATATTTTTTCTTTATTTGAATCAAATAATTGTAAGTCTATGTTTAAATCATTTGAATTGTTATAATTTTTATCTGAAATATAACTTATAAATATTTGATTGTTAGTACTCTTTTTAACATTATAGAATCTAATAAATTTTAATTTAATATAACTTGATTGATCACCTATTTTAATCATTCCATTAACTAAGTTGGAACTAGCACTTTCTACTTCAGCATTTTCAGTTACAGGGCTAAAATTCTGATTAAAATATGATAAGATATCATCAATAAAATAAATAAATGCTCCCACTATAACAGCAGCTATAAATATAAATGCAGCACTACTTTTTTTCTTACCAGTCATAATAACATTTTGTGTAGGTGCTACAACTGATTGCTGAGTATTAACTGGTGTTTGTACTGGTTGTACTACCTGGTTGGGAGTCACAACTTGAGTTGGTTGAACCGGTTGTACTTGTTGTGGCATAGGTGTTACTGGCGTTTGTACTGGTTGTACTACTTGAGTTGGTTGAACTGGCTGTGATGGCACACTATTTACTGGCACAGTATTTGTCACACCATTACCTAATGAATTGTTAAAATTTTGATTATTCCCTTGATTCATACAATCACCTTATTCTTTATTTCTAAAAAGATTATATCAAAAAATTGTATAAATGTACATAAAAAAACCCAACTTTTCATTGGATTAATCTTTAACTTTAAAAAATAATGAAATAATAAATGCAAAAAATATAGCAATACTTATTCCAGCACTGGAATTCACTAATACTCCTTTGAATAAACCAATTATTCCATCAGATAAATATCCATTATATGCACCAGTTACAAGTAGATGTCCAAAGTTTATAATAGGTATGCTGGCTCCTGCATGAAATATGTAAAGCAACTTGTCATAAATTCCAAATCCTGATAATGCACAACCGATGATAACTAATAAAGTGTTTATATGTCCTGGAGTAAATTTTGTTTTTTCAAGCACATATTGTGATATACCACAAATTGAACCACAAAATATAAATGATAATATATAATTCATTTTATTACCTCCAAACTAACTAAATGACTTATACTTGGAATTGGTAGTTTTAAATTAGTACTTAGTGCTGAATGTAATGATCCTGTACCTACAATCAATATTTTTTTATATTTTTTTAATGGCAAAATATAGTCAAATAATACAAGAGGTAAACAAGTAGGACCACTAGCACCAGCATAAATATTCTCATCTTTATAAAAAATACTACCCGAATCCATTATATTATTTAATTTAATATTATACTTTTCTTTTAAATATTCTTTTACTATTTTTATACCATATTCTCCTAAATCTCCAGTTAGTATTAAATCATAATAATCATATTTTCTATTTGTTTCTTCTAAATGCTTATAAATAACTTCAGCACATGAAGGTGCCATTGCTGAACCCATATCATTAGTATCTTTATGATTCGTTTGTATTACTTTTCCTATTGTACAACTTTCTATTTTAATGTTTGATTTTTTATTTGAAATAAGAGTACTTACACTTCCACTTGCTGTACAAGTGTTGACATTTTTATGTATCGAACCATATTCTATAGGAAATCTAAATTGTTTTTCGCTAACTAAGTTATGCGAAGATGTTGCCACTATGGCATTAGAGCTATTATTATTTACAAACATACTTGCAATTAACATTCCCTCTACAAAAGTTGCACAAGCAGAATAAATTCCTAACATAGACATTTTTTTATTTGAAGCAGCTAACGTCGATGCTAATATTTGATTCTGCAAATCACCATTTATTAAAATAGAAATATCTTTTTCTTTCAAACTGCATTTATGTAATAGCCCTTTAATAACAATATTTTGATATTCACTTTCTGCTAACTCGACAGTTTTCTTTTTAATATAATAATCATCAAAACATATATCTACATTATCCCTTACTATTGGATTATATTTAGTTGACGCAAGTAATGTATACTTATTGTCAATATAAACATCTTTAAAATAATATGTCATAATACTAAGCTCCTAATAAATCCAAAAATTATTCCAAATACTACACCATACAAAATAATACTTCCTGTCAATTTAAAAATCGATGCCCCTATTCCTTTTATGAATCCCTCTTTTCTTACGTCCATAGCACTACTAGTCATAGTATTTGCAAATCCACTTGCTGGAACAATTAATCCACATTTACATATACTTAATAACTTATCAAAGAATCCTAAACCAGTTAATAATGATCCAATAATTATAAAAGTACAAAAAGTAAACAAATATGCATCATTAATGCTAATATTGAAAAAATATAAATAAATATGAGTAATTAATTCTGCTACAACTCCAATTAAACCTCCGCTAAAAAAAGCAATTAAAACATTTTTAATTGGTCTTTCTTTTTTAATGATTCTTTTTATTAACTTATCATATGATTCATTATCCATCATTTCACCTATAATTATTTTGTACTAAATAAACAAAAACTATTCAAAATAAAAATAAGTTATGATATAATTTATTTACATGGCCCATTGGTGAAATGGTTAACACATTGCCCTCTCAAGGCAACATTCATGGGTTCAAATCCCATATGGGTCACCAAATTAATAATTACCCTTTTGTAAAAGGGTTTTTAATTTGTTTAAAATTAATAAAGAATATGCTACAATAGTAATATAAAAATATGGAGGTAAAAATGAATGGTAGTAATAACTCAATGTTAACTTGCCCTAATTGTGGTAGTAATAATGTAAATATTCAAGTAATAAATGAATCTCGTCTAAAAAGAAAATATCATAGCATTTTTTGGTGGATATTTATCGGCTGGTGGTGGGTATTTGTTAAATGGATAGTTTTTACAATTCCAGCATTGATATGTAAAATTTTTGGAATTGGTAAAAGACAAAAAATAGTAAATACCACTTATAGGATGATGGTCTGTCAAAATTGTGGCAATACAACAAAACTTGATTAATATTAGATTAAGAGAAGTGAAATAAAATTTACTTCTCTTTATTTAAATCGGATTTTAGTATATAATATATTTAGGTGGTATATATGATTAGATTTATACTTATATTAATGTGTAAAATTATAAATAAGTTAAGTAAAATTACTGGACATGGTGGTTCTAATATAGGTGGAAAAATAATACTTAAATTAAATAAAAATATATTAAAGAAAATTAAATTACCAAAATATGTAATAGGAATTACTGGTTCAAGTGGTAAAAGTTCTTCTACTGAACTTGTATACAATATACTTACTAAGAACAATTTAAAAGTTGTTTATAATAAAGAAGGAAGTAACACTATTAATGGAATTGCTTCACTTATATTAAATAATTCAACTCTATTTGGTAAACTAAAAGCGGATGTTTTACTTATGGAACTAGATGAACAATTTTTGAAATATATATTTAAACAAATTAAACCAACTCATTTAATGATTACAAATATTACAAGAGATCAACCACCTAGAAATTCTCATCCTTATAAAATATTTAGAGCAATAAAAGATGCAATACCGGAAAAAACACATTTAATACTAAATGTTGATGACCCATTTGTTAATAGAATCAGAATTAGTCATAAAGGCGCAGTTACAACATATGGTATAGCTAAAAATAATTATTCATATATAATTAATCTAAATAATCTAGATGCTGCTTACTGCCCTATTTGTCACGAAAAACTAGAATATGATTTTTATCATTATGGACATATAGGTTCTTATCATTGTCCAAAATATCATTTTAATAGAGGTAATCCAGAATTTGAAGCTAAAGATATTGATATAGATAATCAAACAATGACAATTAATGATAATAAAATTCATTTACCTTCTAACTTCTTATATACAGCATATTTTGTTACTGGATGTTATGCACTTTGTAGAATGATTAATATAAGTGATAAAGATATACTAAAAGTATTAAATGATGAAAATATTAAAACTAAACGTTTAGAAATATATGACTTTGATAATAGAAAATGGCAATTATTGGTTAGTAAAAATGAAAACAACTTAAGTTACAAGCAATCACTTGATTATATACGTCATCAAACTGGAGATAAAACCATAGTACTTGGATTTGATAATTCAAGTAGACGTTATAAAGAAAATGATATTTCTTGGATATGGGATATAGATTTTGAAATGCTAAATGATGCATCAATAAAAAATATAGTGTTAATTGGAAGATTTTGTTATGATATGTTACTAAGAATGGAATATGCAGGAATAAGCAAAGATAAACTTATTCTTGTGGAAAACATGAGTGATTTAGGAAAAACAATCAAAGAAAAAACAACAGGTAAGATTTATTCTATGAATTGTTTTGATAAAGAAATAGAAATCAAAAAAATAATTAAGGAGGAAGGTAACAATGATTAATATATTACATTTATATTATGATCTTCTTAATTTATATGGAGAAAATGCTAATGTTAGATGTCTGGTAAAAACACTAGAAAAAAACAAAATAAAAGTTCATGTAGATTTAAAAAGTTTAAACGATAAAATTGACTTTACCAAATATGATTTAATATATATTGGTTCAGGTGATGAAGAATCTCTAGAACTAGCATTAAAAGATATTCTAAGATATGAAGATGTACTTAAAAAGTATATTGAAGATGGTAAATACTTATTGCTAACAGGAAATTCAATGTGCCTATTTGGAAAATACATTGAAACTTATGACAAAAAGATTGATTCATTAAACATATTCGATTACTACTCTGAATATATAAATGAAAGTAAATTCAAAAATGCATCTGTTGATAGAATTGTTGGAGAAGTTAAAGGAACAACAAAATTAATAAAAGAAGAAATAATAGGATTTCAAAATAGATGCGATTTAGTTTATAATGTTAAAAGTCCTCTTTTCAAAGTGAAAGAAAAATTTTCAAATGATGGAACAAATGAAAATGAAGGGTTTACTTATAAAAATGTTTATGCAACTCATACAATTGGGCCTCTTCTTATTAGAAACCCTTATTTTACTGATTATATACTAAATAAACTTTGTAAAGATAAAAAATTAAAATATACTATCGAAGAGAACACTTCTAAAAAAGCATATAAAAAATACTTAAATATTGATTAAGTATTTTTTTATTTACGTTTTTTGTATGATAATTTTGTCCCTATTTTTTCACCATATCTAACGTTTGTTTCAATGTTCTTTTTTGAATTATCTAGTATATCTTGATCTATAGTAATAGTATCTTTTTTAAATAACAAAACTATAGTGGAACCTCCAAACTCAAAGTAGCCCTTCTCTTCACCTTTTTTAAATTCGTAATTTTGATGATGATTTTTAATTCTACCAACACCTAAAGCCCCTATATCAATGTCTATCACTTTTCCAAAATTATCTGTATTTAATATTGTGTATTCACGAGAATTTGTTTTAAAGAAATTATAGTGTTTTAATGTTATTGGTTGAACTGTATGAAATTTTCCTTTGATATATATATTTTTTTCTTTAGTTCCTGAATCTACATAACAATACCTATGATAATTATCAACTGATAATCTAAAAACGCAAGCATATCCTCCTTTGTATTCAGACATTATCTTTTTATTAACTAAGGTGTTAACATCATAATAAGAACCTTTTATTTTTAAAGTTAAATCATTATCAATTTTATATACTGATAATTTAGAATCACATGGCGCGATTAAACTACTCTTTTTATTATCTATTGGTCTTTTTGATTTAATAATTTTTCTTGTAAAGAAATCATTATATGAAATATATTTTTTATTTTCATATTCACTCATATCAATATTATTTTCTTTAATACATTTATTTATTTTGCATATAGATAATTTACTATTCATATATAATCCAATTAAGTTTGATATAAATCTAGACGTAACTATCTTTAATAATATTCTGCCTAAAAAAGAATCATAAAAAAAATTAAGAGTTTTAGATGACTCTATAATAATATTTTTACTACTGTTTCTATTCTTAATTAAATATTTCATAACAATCTCTTAATAGTGACAATTAATAAAATCTCTACTACTCCTATTATAATAAATAAAATCATAACTTTTAAACTTGGCTTTTTAATTTTTATCTTAGTAATAAATAATACTCCTACTATAAACATTACAATGCCATATACTAATGGAAAATATGCTTTTAATAAACCTTTAAATGCAAACACTAAAGGAAATATTAATGCAGATGCTGTTACTGGTAATCCTGTATAAGCTTTAACTGGTGTTGAACTATTTCTAATTGTTTCTAACATATTAAAATATGCAAGTCTGATTAATGCTGCTAAAGGATAAAAAATAACTAACGGTACTAAAAAAGTATACTTTATTCCTAAACTGTAGCCAATCATAGCTGGTAGTACACCAAAACAAACTAAATCTGATAAACTATCAAGTTGTACTCCAAATTGTCTTTCTTCAACAGATCTTCTCTTCTTTGTTCTAGCTACTTTTCCATCAAACATATCACATAGTCCAGAAAACATTAAACAAATTATTGCTTTAAAAGGATCACCTAATATTGATAGATATATTCCAAGCATACCAGATGCAAAACCCATATATGTAAGCAACACAGTATAATCATAAAAGCCTATCATACCAACACCTCAATATAATTATACAAAGTTTTTATATAAAAAGTCAATTTTTTCAAATTGACTTTTCTTCTTTTTCTTTTCGCATAAAGTATCTACCTAATATTTCATAAAGTGAATATATTAATCCCATTATAATAATAAATGGTATAACTATCTTCCATACTAGCCCATTAATTTTACTCATTATAACTGTACTAAATGATAATATTAAACTATTAACAATCGTTAAAGCATTAAGTACATCTTTATATTTTGTTTTTTTCATATCTAAATCATATCTTCTAATAAATGCTTTAACATAGTCTCCATTTTTTAATTTTGAATAGTCTTTTCTTTTTTTATTAAAGAATACTGATATAATTATAAATACTAATAAAAAGTATAATACAAAATTGAATAATAATTCTAATTTCTCATCCATAATAACTCCTTAAATATGCTTAAATTATACTATAATTCAGCTACATACTCAAGTAATTTTAAGAACATCTTAATAAATACACTATCTAAACCTTTTCTTCTTAATCTACGCATTGCGATACGTTTTTCTTTAATAGGTTTATCGCTAAATAATACTTTATCAATTTCAATTTTTAATTCAGTTGTAATTCCCAAATCGCTAATGATACTTTCTAAATCTTCATTAATTACACGAACGGCATCTATTTCTATATTACTTCCTTTGCAATGAATATATATCTTACTTGAAGTGCTTACATTATCAAATTTAACAACAAAATCTGTATCATCGACATGTTTTGAAAAATCTATATTCTTTTCATCTGCAAATACCTGTACACCATCAGTATATTTTGTGTTTCTAAATCTGATAACATAACTACGTTTTTTAGGAAGTACTGATACATCTCCACCTTCCATAGGTTCTATAGAAAGAGCAAAATCATTTTCTTTATAATAATAATTTATTTCTGTAATATTACTAAAACCAGCTTCATTTAATGAAGTAACCCCATCATCCTCATATAATTTATATGTATTACTTCTTCCAGGAAAAACATGTATTTCTAGTTTTTCTGGATTGCCAGTATTATTCATATCATCATTATTTATTATTGCTAGAGGGATTATTGCGCCAGTTCTAGCATATACTGGATAATCTTCATCCTTATAAAATGTTACATATCTACGTCCACCTGGAAATTTCTTACCTGTTTTAAAATCATACCAAATTCCATTAGGCAAGAATATTCTGTGAACTACTCTATTCATAACACTATCTTTTGGATCAACTATTGGGCATACAAACAATTCACTTCCGAAGTAGTATTCATTTTTATAAAGTTTTTCATCATATGTTTCAGGATATTTATAATACAAAGGTTGAATTAATGGTGAACCAACACTAGAATATTTATATGCTTCACTATATAAATATGGAATTAATCTATGTCTTAGTCTTAAATAATCACGTACTACTTTAAATGTTCTAGCGTCCCATTTCCATGGCTCTCTTTTATAATACTTACCAAAGGAACTAGATAATCTTAATATTGGGCTATATGCTCCAAATTGTACCCATCGCATATATAATTCACTATCTTCAGTTCCACCTTCAAATCCACCAATATCATGTGTCCACCAAGACACACCTATATTAGAAGAATTGGCATTGTAAAATGGTAAACTTCTTAGTGTTCTCCAACTTACGTGAGTTTTTCCAGAATAAAGTATTCCAAACTTATGTGGCAAATATCCATAATTACGACTAACAATTAAGTTTCTCTTTTTATCATTTAAAGTCATATTATTATATAAATAATAATTCATCATAAAATTCTTCAAAGGATTTTTAATATCATTATCATCTATAAATAGAAAATCTATTCCTTTGTCTAAAAATGGATTAATAATTTTATTTAAAAAACTAATTACAAACTTTTCATCAAAAACATTTATAGGTATACTTTTATCAGTTCCATATTCTTGTGCAAAAGCTTGGAAATTTTCTTCTTCACGACTTAATATACCATCAGTTTTAATATTACATCCTAAATATACTTTATTATTATGAAGATATCTACTTAATTCTTCTGTATCTGGAATACCTAGTTTATTTAAGCTAAAACTAATATTAGATTCTTTATTTCTAGTTCTTTCATACTCTCCAAGCAAAAATACAGAAAGAGGAATTTCATTTTTATTAAAATCATTTACAATTTTTTCTATTTCATTTCTATTATAAGCTTCATTTTTATTCCACCAATTTCCTAATGCATATCTTGGAATTAATGGACAATAACCTGTTAATTTAAAGTAGTCTCTTAGAGCTTTACCAAAATCACTTCCATATATAAATAAATATGTATCTATATAATTATTCTTTGGATTTAATACTTTTCCATTTTCATTTAATATTGGTGTCCTAGAGTCATCAATCGAAACAAAACCATCCAATGAGAATAGTCCTGGTGCTAATTTTGGATCTCCTTTTTCAGCATCTATACTATAAAATGTACCTTTGAAATTTCTTACTTCTGGATGACCAAAATACCATACTTTATCTGTATTATTTAATGTTACCTTTAAATTTTGATCTGGTGCAAATTTACTTCCAATATATGTTTTTTCTTTAAGATATTGAATAGTAAATATATCACTACTAAGTAATAGAATATTTTCATCTTCTTTATAATCAATTTTTGGATTACCAAAAGATCTGTTAGAAGCAAAAAATGTAGGATAATCATTAAAGTTTCCATTTTCATTATATTCAAATCTAATTAAAACTTCTGATAATATACTTATTCTATATGTATTACCTTTATACACATAAAAATCAGGCGTTTTAGCTTTAGAAATATTTATATGAAAATGTTCGCCTAAATCGCTCATTTAATTGCCTCCTTAATACAAATAGAAAGCATAACAAAAAAACCTTTCTATTCTTAATAATATTCTATCACAAATAGAAGGCACATACAATATTATTTAAATATTATTGATTCTAAATATAAACCCATACCCGCAACACAAGTACCGATTGATTTTCTATCTTCTAATTTAAATATTTCATCTATATCAGTAATACTTTTCTTTCTTTCATTAATGTCTAATAGTAATCCCACTATATTTCTAATCATGTATCTTAAAAAACCAGTAGATTCAAATCTTAAATACAAAATATTGTTTCTTATTTTATAAGTTATCATAATATCTCTAATATAATTATTATTATCTTTATCAGAAGTAAAACTCTTAAAATTATGTTCACCATTCATCTTTAAAATAAAATCATCTAATAAATTCTTTTCTATTTTTTTATTATATTGTAAAACATAATCTTTTTCTATTGGATTATATTTACCGATATTAATTTTATAAATATATGTTTTTTTAATAACATCATATCTTACATTAAATTCCTCATTAACTCTTTTAATCTTTTTAATAAAAATACTATTATTTATAATACTATTTATACTATGCGTCAACTTCTTTAAGTTTATTTTTTTATCATATTCAAATGTACAATACTGGTTTAATGCATGTACACCTCTATCTGTTCTAGAACTTGCTATAGTGTTTATTTTAGTGTTTAATATTTTAGATAAACATTTTTCAAGTTCTCCTTCTACAGTTAATTTTTCATTTTGTATTTGATATCCGTAAAAATCATTACCATTGTATGCTAAATTAATTAAGTATTTCATAACTACCTCTTATATCCTATATCTCTATATATAGCTTTTATTAAATCTAATATATTATTATAATCATCTATTTCATCGCTATTTTTCTTATATTCTTTTGTAAATTTTATTATTTCTGGTACTCTTAAATTTAATCTGCTTAATAATGAAGTATTTTTTAATATATTATAATCCCCTCTTCTTAAAATAGTATTTTCATTGACTATGTATATATAACTTCCTATTTCATAACAAAAAGATGTATCTTTAGTAATTAATATAATTATTTTATTATACCTATTTTTTAATATTCTGATTAATCTTAACATATCATTTCTATCTTTATAATTAAGACATTCAGTTAAGTTGTTTAAAACCAATACTGACGGATTATTTATTAAAGCACAGGCAAGTGCAACCTTCTTTGCAGATACATAATCTAATTCATTATCTATTTTATCTAAACATTCCTCACTCAAATTAACTAGTTTTACCATTTCATTAATCTTTTTAGAAAGTGTTTTTTTTCCTTTTATTATTTTTTCAAAATTCTCTTTTACAGTAATATTTTTAAAATATTCATAAGGATTACCGCTTAGATAACCCACTTTGATATTTTTATCAATACTTACATTTTTGTTTTTATTAATTCCTGCGATTAAATTTCCAATAGTATATTTAATTGAGTTCTCATTACCTACAAATGAATATATTCCCTCTTCTTCAATTTTAAATGAAACGTCTGAAATTTTTTTATAATTAACATTATCAAATACTATTCCCATAATGCACCTACTAATTTCTTGTTAGATAAATAATATCTATCTATTAATCCATAATCCATTAAATATCTATTTAATAAAACAATAAATGGAAGTCCTATACCAATATTTTTCATAAGCTTTTCTTTATTCATTATTTCTAATACGTCATCATATTCAATTAATTTATTATTATATATGATTATGACTTTATCACTAAATAATATTTCTTCTGATATATTAGTCAAATTAATAACTATATTCCCTTTTAGGGTAAATGATTTCAATGCTTTTAATATTATTCTATAATCTTCAAAATCTAATAAATTTAATAAATTATTAATAACAATTATATTTGAATTTAATGTTGAAATAATTATTTTGATTTTTATTTTATCACAAATAGACATTTTATTAATATTTGTTAAATTTATATTGCTGAAATACTTTTTGATGTCTTTTTCATATGTCTTTACTTTATCATTAAAACTAAGTGATTTTTTATATGTAATTACTTCTATTTTTTTCCCTTTAAAAGAATTTATTATTAAATCATTATCATTCCCAATTATAGAAATAAAAGAGCCTTTATTTATAGTTAAATTTATATCACAATAATTAAATTTAAAATCACTTTTTCGCATAATAAACTCCCTGCTAAATATTATATCAAAAAACAATTTTTTTTAATACAAAAAAATTTTACATTTCTGTAAAATTTTAATTAGAATCAACTATATCATTAGTTATTATTTTTACAACTAATCTATTTCCATTATCATAGATATTATAAACACCCAGAACTCTCCAATAAACACCATCATATTTTAAATAGTTGTTTTTTTCATCTCCAGAAATTATACAAGCTGATACTGCTGAAGATCCAACTGTTAATGTACCATCATCATTTTTTGTCGCTCTAAAAATTCCTGTTACTTCTCCACTAGTAAACTTGCATCCACAATAATCATTATTACCAGATCCATATTTACCTATAAAACTACCATTATTAAATTTTTTACAAACTTGTTCAACTAATGTACCTGTTACAGCTAAAGATTCAGAACCTCCAAATGTTGCACTATAACCAACAGCTTCTTTTCTTAGAACTACATATTCATCATTCATAGACTCTTTAGTTCTAGGATCAATTAGACATCCTATTTCTTCATCGCAACCACTCGTATTATATGCTGCATCAACAGTTAGATAGTTTGAAGCAATAAGTTCTCTTACATATATTACGACTTCTGTCTTACCATTAAATATATCAGGATTATTACTTCCATATAATTCGGCAGCAGAAATAATCATATCTTTTTTATTTTCATACATTCTAACATTCATATTTCTATAAATAGCAATTACACTAGGAACAGCAATCAAAGTAATAATAGCTATTATTGCTATTACTGCCAATAGTTCAGTTAAAGTAAAACCTTTTTTATTCATATTATTAACCTCTATTCTAGAAATATTATAATAAAAAAGCAGTTTTTTTTCAACTACTTTTCATTATATTTTCTATTATCTCATATATTCTTTCTTTACCCAATTTAGTCACACTTGAGAAGTTAATTATTTCATCTCCTAAAGCTGGTTGTAAAGTATTTTTAATTATATCATCTTGTCTTTCTCTAAGTGATCTATTCACTTTATCATATTTAGTTGCAACGATTGTTACTGGTATATTGTAATACTTTAAAAACTTATACATTAAAACATCATCTTCTGTTGGTTTATGTCTATAATCCACTAACATAAATACATGCTTCAAATAAGGCCTTTGCTTTAAATATTCTTCTATCATAATACCAAATTTTTCAATTTGCTTTTTACTTCTTTCGGCATAACCATATCCAGGTACATCTACTATATAGAATTCATTATTTATTAGATAAAAATTCAACGTTGTTGTTTTGCCAGGTTTAGAACTAGTTCTAGCTAAATTTTTTCTATTAATAATTGTATTAATAAAACTACTTTTACCAACATTACTTCTTCCTAGACATAAAAATTCATTTTTCTTATCTTCAGGATATTGTGAAATTCTAACTGCAATGATTGGTTCATTAACACTTATTACTTCCATTATTTTCCTCCTTATATTTACGAGTTGCTTCACTTAAATCTTTAAGTAATAATTCTATCTCATTATAATCTGATGTTCTAACACCACTAGCATACTTATGTCCTCCACCACCATGAGAAGCAGCAATTTCGTTAACTTCTGGTCCTCTACTTCTAATATTTACTCTATATAAATTATTTCTATCTTTAGAAATAAACACCCATACTATAACTTCATTAATATTATTAAAGTCATTAATCATATTAGATGCTGCAGTTGAATCACTTCCAAATGAATTCATAATATCATCATCAAGTTCAACATAAGCAAAACCATTTTTATCTACTTTTAGTGTTGAAGCTATATGACCCATAAGTCTTACTTCACTTAGTGGTTTGCTATATACAAGTTTATATAACTTTTCAGTATCTAATTTGTACTTTTTAACGAGATTTGTTATTATTTCAAATGTTTTATAATTAGTATTAAACAAGAATCTATTAGTATCACTAACTATTCCCATAAATAAATATCCAGCAATCGTTTCATTCATCTTTAATTTAGTATTATCAATTAATTCTAATACAAGTTCGCTTGCAGAACTTGCTTCATCATTAATATATTCTATATCACTAAACTTATCTACTAATGGATGATGATCTATTTTAATTACATGCTTAAAAGATAAGAAATTGTCTATATCTACTCTTCTATTATCTGGTGTATCCGTAACTATTAACAATGAGTTTTCATAATCATAGTTATTTACTTTATCTAAAGAACCAAAATACTTAAATCTAGCAACTGAAGCTCCTAATGCATAAACTTCTTTTTCAGGAAAAGTAAGCTTAATTGAATCTTTTAAACTTATAGTGCTAGCATAAGCATCAGGATCAGGACCAATATGTCTAGCTATATAGATTTTCTTATATTTCTTAATCTCATTAAAAATTAACTTATATATATTATTCATTAAAATCTCTTTTCTATTTTTGTAAATCTTTTATTAAGTTATATGTATCTTTTGCAATCATCAATTCTTCATCAGTTGGAAGAACAACTACTTTAACTGTAGAATCTTCTGTACTAATTACTCCGCTTATACCACGAGTATTATTTTTTTCTTCATCTAATTTAATGCCCATAAATTTAAATTTATCAATTAATAATTGTCTAACTACTGGAGAATTCTCACCAATTCCAGCAGTAAATACTATATATTCTGCACCTTCAAGTAATGTATTGTACATTGATAAATAATTAGCAATATGTTTAATATACATATTCATTGCTCTTACACTTCTTGGATCTTTATTTAAATATGCTTCCTCAATATCTCTCATATCACTAGAAACACCACTTAAAGCAAGCATTCCACTTTTCTTATTTAAATCATTTAATACTTCATCAACAGTTTCCCCTGTTTTAGACATAACATATGGAATAATTGATGGGTCAATATCTCCACTACGAGTTCCCATAATAATTCCAGCAAGAGGAGCAAATCCCATTGATGTATCAATACACTTTCCATCCTTAATCGCACAAAGTGAAGCGCCATTTCCCAAATGACAGTTAATTATCTTTTTATCTTCTCCAATAATTTCTCTCATTTTAGTTGCTATATACTTATGTGATGTTCCATGAAAACCATATTTTCTAACGGCAAATTTCTCATACCAATCCATTGGTACTGGATATAAATATTCTTCTGCGTCCATTGTTTGGTGAAATGCTGTATCAAATACTGCAACTTGTGGTACTTTTGGAAGAATTTTCTTGAAACTTCTAATTCCAGTTAAATTTGCTGGATTATGAAGTGGTCCTAAAGGTATTAATTCTTCTATTTTTGCTTCTACTTCTGGAGTAATAATTGTACTTTCAAAATAAGTATCTCCTCCATGAACAACTCTATGTCCTACTGCTTCTAAATCATCATATGAATCAATTATTTTCATATCAATAAGTTCATTCATAAGAATCTTAACAGCCGCAGTATGATCTTTAAGTTTTGCTTCTTTTCTAATTTTTTCTCCATTATACTTAATTGTATAGAAACTTCCATCAATACCTATTTTTTCAAAAGTTCCACTAACAATTACTTTTTCAAAAGGAAGTTCCATTAACGTAAATTTTAATGAAGAACTACCTGCATTTACTACTAATATTTCCATTATAAAAAACCTCTTCTTTCTACATAATGTATTATAACAAAAATATATAAATAATAAAAGACAAACATTATTTTTTTATTGTTTGTCTTTTAATAAACGTATTTCTTTCAACTCTATCATAAGTAATATTGTCTTTATCATAATATTCCATATTTCTAGTATTTAAGCATTTCATCTTATATAAATAATTATTCTTTTTACTAAAATTGTTATTTAAAAGCATAATATCACCATTAAATATTATGCTTCATTTATAAAATTCAATACCCAATTATAATAAATCACTATAATCTTTTCTTCCTTGTAAATCTATTACTTCTATAGTTTCAATTGCTTCTTTTAATAATGGGCCAAAATCTATTTTAGATTCTTCCTCTAAGATATGCTTTAAGTTTGGATTAATAACTGGATGTCTTGGAACAAAAACCGTACAACAATCTTCAAATGGAAGAATTGAAATATCATATGTATTTATCTTCTTTGAAATTTCTATTATATCTAACTTATCAAATGAACAAAGTGGTCTTAATATTGGGTAATTAGTTACATTATTAACCGCAAGAATACTTGATAATGTTTGACTTGCTACTTGACCTACACTTTCTCCATTAACTATTGCTAAGCATTTATTTTTACGCGCTATTTGTTCTGCTATTCTGTACATCATTCTTCTCATAATTGTAATTAAATAATCAGTATCAAGATTTTTATAGATTGTTTCTTGTATTTTAGTGAAATTTACTACAAATAGTTTTCCATTAGAATTATATTTTTCTAATTTTTTAGCAAGTTCAATTACTTTGTTTCTAGCTTCAACACTAGTATGTGGTCTACTTTCAAAATATAAGTAATATAACTCTACCCCTCTTTTTATAGTCAAGTAACCTGCAACTGGTGAATCAATACCTCCACTTAGCATAAGAAGAGCACGTCCTAAAGTACTCACTGGGTATCCGCCTAACCCTTTAACTTCACTTGTATAAATGTATACTCCTTCATGTCTAATTTCTATATTAAGTAATGTATTTGGACTATGAACATCAACTTTTAAATTGGTATTTTTTAAGATATGTGCTCCCACATCTCTACTTAAATCCATAGACTTAATTGGATAACTTTTATCACTTCTATTAGTTTCTACTTTAAAAGTTCCTTCTTTTTCCTTCATAATATCTAATGCTATATTTTTAATACTATTTATACTATTGTCTTCACTCATAAAACAAACATCTATTTCATGTATACCAAATACACTAGATAATATATTAACTATAGAATCAATATCTTCATCTTTAGAATAAATAAACATCCTAAAATAATCATCTTTTATTTCTACATCAAAAGAAGATAATTTGTTTAAAATGTTTTTCTTTAATGTTTTAATGAAGAAATTTCTATTATCTTTTTTTGTAGTTAATTCACCATATTTTATTAATATTACTTTTCTCATTTTAATAATAACTCATTCCAAACTTTATCAAATATTTTTAAAAATTCATTTATATCTTCCATAGTAGTTAGATGACTTAAACTTATTCTTATTGATGTTGTTGATACATCCTTATTACCATGTGATAATTCTCTTAAAACAACACTTTCTTCCAATGAAGAGCAAGCTGTTGTAGTTGATACATATACTTCATATCTTTCCAAAGCATGCACAAATGTTTCAGACTTAATTTTAAGTAAACTAAAGTTAACTATCTGAGGAACACTTAATTCATTTGAATTAATTTGTATAGGATATTTTGATAAACCTTTTATAAGTTCTGCTTTTAATTTTTCACATTTCTTAATATTTGAATCGAGCTTGTCACTAATCAATCTCATTGCCTTTGAAAATGCAACTATTAATGGTAATGCTGGAGTACCACCTCTAAATGGGCAATTTGCTGTAGTTCCATAAATTAATGTATCTATTGCTAAATCTTTCTTTTTATATAATATTCCACATCCTTTTGGTGCATATATTTTATGTGATGAAAAAGATGCTAAATCTAAATCAGTTAGATAGAATTTAGTTTTACCTAATGCTTGTGTTAAATCACTATGAAATATTACATTTGGATTCTTTTTATTAATAACTTGTCTAATCGTTTTTAATGGCTGTTTGAAGCCCGTTTCACTATTTACTGCACATATACTTATTAATATTGTATCTGGTCTAATTAGCTCTTCTAAATGTTTTAAATCTATTTGTCCATTATCAAGAATATTTACAAAATCGACTTGATAACCAATATTACTTAAATATCCCATTACTTCAAGAACACTTTTATGTTCAAGTTTTGATGTAATTATATGTTTACCACGATTAGCATATTTGAATGCAACTCCCTTAATTGCGGTAGTATTACTTTCTGATGCTCCACTAGTGAATATTATTTCTTTAGGATTACAGTTTAAAATATCAGCAATTTGATTAGTTGCTTGCATTAATAATTCTTTTGATTTTACACCCAAATTATGTATTGAATTGGCATTACCTATAAATTCCTTAGTAACTTTACAATATGAATCCAATACTCTATCGTCTACTGGCGTAGTAGCACTATAATCTAAATATATCATTTAAATCACTTCTTTCATTACTTAATTATTTTATCATATATTATTGTGTTTATAATTATTTTTTATCCAACTCATTATTTGTTAATTTCTTGCTAGTATTACACTTCTTGAATAACTGTTAAAATTACTGGTTTACATGAAGTTTCTTTATATAAGTAGTTACCCACTTGTTCTCTTATTTCATTTCTAATTTTTACATAATCAGCATATTTTGTTCCATAAATATTTGATTTTATTACTTCTAAACTTATTCTTTTAATTTCATCTATTATTTCCGCATTATCTTTAGCATAAATAAATCCTCTTGTTACTACATCTGGTTCAATTATTATTTCTTTGTCTTTTTTACTTAATGTTGAAGATACAACAACCAATCCATTGCTACTTAATAATTCTCTATCTTTAAGAACTAGTTCTCCAATATCTTCAGTCATATTTCCATCAATTAGTACATCATCTACAAATACTTTATCAAAATTATCAACTAACTGTCCATTTTCAAATGTTACTATATCACCATTTTCTTTTAGTAAAATATTTTCTTTAGGAACACCAACCTTATAAGCTAGGTCTCCATTTTGAACTTGATATCTATATTCTCCTTTAATTGGTAAATAATACTTAGGATTAAATAACTTAACTAACATCATTAAATCTTCACTAGATGCATGATGACGAACACTTTTATCTTTTGGAATAGTTTCAATATTTACTCCTTTTATAGCCAATTCATTCATTATCTTAACAAGTACTTTCTCATATGCATCATAACTAGGTTCAGCAAAACATATTGTATCTGTATTTTCTAAATTAATAAATTTGTCATGACCTGATATTATACGATTAATATTAGAATAAGGTGTCTCCCTATCATTACTTATTAATATTACAGTATTATCTAATTTCAAATCTGTTAAATTTCCAAGCATACTCTCATCAATATCTAAATAGCCATTATTAATACAAATAGAAACTATACTATGTAATTCTTTTCCCATAATAACTACTTTTCTATTTTTTCCTTTTAATGAATTAAATATTTCTTGAATAGTATATATATGAAGTGGAAGTATAGTGAATATTATTCTTCCTTTATTTCTATCAACTACTTTTTTAAAAAAACCATCTAATTTGTGATGAGGAGATGTATGACCTTTCTTTTCAGCAAAAACGCTTTCTGCCATTAAACACAAAACCCCTTGTTTTCCAATATATGCAAGCTTTCCTAAATCCATATCATAATTTCCAGTCATTGTAGGATCTATAATAAAATCAGCCATATAAATTATTGCTCCATCTGGTGTATTTATACAATATCCTAAAGTTTCTGGACTACTATGTGTTACACTAAAAGGAAAAATACTGATATCATCAAAATCTATTTTTCTATGAGCTTTAATAGTATGTAAGTTCTTAATTTCTACTTTTTCATTTTCACACTCATATTTAATTATTTCGCATGTATAATTTGATGCATAAACATTTACATCAGGTAGTTCTTTTATTAAATCAGTTAGTGCTCCCATATTTTCTCTATGAGGATGACTAATAAATAAGCCTACTATTTCATTTTTATGTTCTAACAACCATTCAAAATCTGGAATAACATAATCTACTCCATACATTTTATCTGGAGCATATTTCATTCCGCAATCAAAAATAAATAATTTATCATCTACTTTAACAGTATATAAATTTTTTCCATTTTCATTTAGTCCACCTAAACTCATTATATTAATTTTACTCATAATAATTTCATCTCCTTAAAAGTTTAAATGCTAAAAGAATTATAACATATATTTCAAAAAAAAACTAGTCATTTGACTAGTTAAACTATCATCCTATCAATATCTTTAACAACAGGCATATCTAATTTTTTAATTTCAGAAGCTGAATCTAAATCAAGAGCATCCATTTCTTTTGATGTATTAATTAATTGATTAGTAATAGCACTATGTTCCTTTACATAACCATTTAAAACATTCTTTAAATCTAGTAGATATTTCCTATTACTAAAGCCATATGGAACACTATAATCAGCAAGATTAACTGAACTAGTAAGACATGTATTTGCTTCATCTAAACTTGAACTAACAACTCTATAAATTCCACTAGAAGGATATTTTAATTTTGTCATACTACTTACCTCCTGCTTCGCTTTTTTGAATTAGTGCTATTTTATCTCTTGCTTTTTCACTATCCTCAGATAATCTTAATGCAACATTTCTTAAACTATCACCAAAATCAATAAAACTTTGCTTATCCATTGAAACTATATCAAAATATAATTCGGCTTGATTACCAACCCATGCATGACCATCGTATGGTACAAAATTCAACATTTTAAATAATTTAGTTATTTCCAATTCATAAGCATTTGCCAATGAAAGCATATGTGTTGATATACTTTTAACTTTTTCAGTATCTATTTTTCTAATTGCCATATCTTATTTCTCCTCATTAACAAATTATTCTGCACCAGCAGCTTCTAAATCACTGATATTATTTTTTTCTTTTCTTATTGCATATCTGATTGCTGGTATTATCGTATCTTTTAAATAATTAGAAGTCTTATTGGCATCTTCAGATAATAGTTTAATCCTCTTATAAATTGCGGGATTTTCATCATTAACTGAATATTCTTGAGATATCTTAGCAAGTGTTTTATTATTAACTTCAATATATTTTTCTAAATTGCCAATGATGACACTTAGCTTGTTAATAATATCATTATACTTGTAAATATTTCTCCTTGATTCTTCAATTGTCGTCATAAGACTCCTCCTTTACTTAAAAAATATTAGTCAACTCTAATTTCTTGTGCTTTTGAACGAATAGTTTGAGCATCACTACTAATATCAGAAGCTAATGCTTGAGCAGCAGCTTGATAATTTTGGAATGCAGTATCTGCTTCAGCTATATCATTTTTAATTGTACTAACATAAGCACTTAATAAGTTTTTAATTTCTCTTACATATTCTGCAATTGCTTGATCGATTCCTTTATATGCGCTTTGAACTGCACCATTTTCATTGAATCCTTGAATTGTTGCTTCAACATCAGCGGCATACTTTGTGATAGCTTGTTTTAGATCTTCAAAGTGTGCTGCATCAATTCCGGCAAATCCTCCATCCCAGATGTGAGAGAATCCTGTAACTACTCCATTAAATAAATTTTTAATACCGTTTTTAACGCCATTAACTAAATTTTCTACACCATTTTTAACTCCGGCTACTATGTTACCTGCTACACTACGTAAACTCATCTTATTTCCCTCCTTCTACTAACGTGGTTGAATTAGATTTTCATCTACTTCTCCCAAATATGAACCAGCATCACGTAAATCTGAAACTAATGATTCTACTGATTCTCTTAGAGCAGCGCAAATTGAGTCAACATCATGTTCCATATTAGTCTTGAATGTTTCTGCAGATTTTCCGACCCAAATTTTGTCAACTGTGACTCTTAAGTTTGTAAGATTTGCATTCAACTCTCTACAAGCTTTTTCTACAACATTTGTGTTGATGTCAGCTATATATTTTTCAATACCATTAACATCATATCCAACTGTTGCACCTTCAATATTTAATGCCATTTTTTAATCCCTCCATTCATCTCTATGGCTTTTCTCTTAGCAGCATACCTTTCTTTAAATGTTTCATAAAGGCGAGCTAAATCAAGCATACCTTCTTTCATTTTAACGATTAGAGCACCTAAATCACTTGAATAGATAAGTATATTTTCTTTTATTACATTGAAATTCTTTTTAAGACTTTCATATGAAGAACATAATGCTTTAAAAGAATTAGAATCGTAATACTTTTTTACTTCGTCCATATCATCATCAAATTTACTAAAAATTTCACTGATATTATCGACATGATTACTTATCGCATTACGCAACTGAAGTACTTCTTTCTCGTTAATTCCTGCTATGACATTACTTTTCATTTCTCACCTTTCTGTCAACATACTATTGACTCGTATCCTACTAATATAAGGATACTATTATTTCAAATAAAAGTCAACATCCCTTTAAGAAATGTTGACACTAAATTAAATAATAACTAGTTCTGTTCCGTTCTTAATATCAGTTTGTCTAATTATTTCAATTTGGTTATATACCTTAAATGTTCTTTTGTTCATAAGCCTTAAACTATCTTTAATTGGAAATACATCCATAGATTCGCTATTAACTATCTTATTTAATAGTTTTAAAACTTGACCTACACTTTTGTTAACAGGTATATATACATCATAACTTTGCTCAATTTCAGGCGCATATAATTTTATTAATACTTTATACTCCATCTTCTTCACCATCCATAACTGTCTTAATAACAGTATAATTTGTATCTTTTACAGTATATCCTAGTCCTTCAAATGTATACTTTCTATCATCTTTACTTACTTCTGAACTTGAGATCAAGCTTTGACTTTCAAATCCACTTCCTAACCAAATTCCCTTAGTAGTATCAATAATTGAATACCATGGCTCTAATTTTAACATCTTTATCTTTTCATAATCATCTATTAAGATATAAATAGTTTTTTTAGATTTGATAAGATTATTAAATAAGTTTGTAAATATTTCCTGTCCTCCATCTGTTAGTTTAGTTTTGAAATCTCCTGCTCCAATTATAATGTTAATTGCCAACTCTTGCATGTCTGTTCTATTTAAAACATCGTTTTCTAATGCTGCAAACACTTGATCATAACTATCATTGAATAGTTTAATATCTAACATCTTCTTATTAAATATCTTATATAAATCCACTACCCTTAACTTAATGTTTTGATGTTTACTTAATACATTAGTTAATCCATAGATGAACTTAATATTTTCTTTGACATTCTTTCCTGTAATAATATGAATCTTTTCATTCATAAAATTATACTTAGCAATATCTTTTTCATAGAAATTAAATCCTATTGGTACTTCTTCTAAAGTAGTTACATATTTAATTAAATCTTGACTAGTTATAGATTCTGGAATCTTAAGAAGTTGTTTTGCTTTAACCTTATAGTATTCTGTTAACTTCTTACCAGTTTCTTTAATATATTCATATGCTTTTTCATCTGGTGCAATTAAAGCAGTTTGGAATTCACAATAACTATCTGCATCTAAACCAATTTTACAAATTCCTCTACCAAATGTTTTCTTTGGAATTAAATCTTTTCTACAGTTTACTGTTGATCTGTATAATGTTTCATCTTGGAATTGCATCATAATTACATGATTGAAATATTGTAATTGTCTACTTCTTAATACATTGGCAGCAGATACACTACAAATAATAATTATTCCATATCTTGGGGCATCTCTAAATAATGAATCGAAAACATCTGCAAGTTTTGGAATTGATTCCATAAATATATCATATGCATTTATTACTAAAACAATAAGAGGTTTCTTCTTTTCGTTAACTTTATTATAATAATCGAAAGAACCATTAAAGTCAGAAAATAAATTCTTTCTTTCATCAAATTCATCCAAAATCATTTCAAGTAAATCTATTATTCTGTCACTGTCGCTTTGATATAATATTTCTCCAACATGTGGAAATTTAGAGAATTTCTTTAATGTTTCAGCACCATAATCAATAACATAATAATTTATTTCTTGTGGCGTATGTTCTATCATACTTGACCACATAATAGTTGAAATTAGGCTTTCTTTTCCACTACCTGGTTGACCCATTATTGCTACATTTCCTTTTTCAAGATCTATTTCTAATAAACCTTGGAATTGTTTTCTAGGCTCATCATATTCACCTACTGCAATGTTATATTCATATTTATCAACCTTGTGAGTATATTTTTTAGTCAAATCATATAGATATTGTACAGGCTCGACATTTTTTAACCACAATTGTCTTGTATGAATATTTTCTTTTGCACTTAACTCAGATATGTATTGAACAATGTTAATTAATTGTTCTCCTTTACTTTCTTTAGCTTTTTCATCTTCATATAAGTCATATGTATTAATAACTCTACCAACATTATCAACACTTTGAACAGATTGATCTATTTTTTTCTTTAAAAACTCTGAAGGATAATATTTTGCACCTGCCCAAGCAGATTGCCCTAAGTTATAATAATCATCATTACCAACCTCTAAATAGAATGCACCAGTTTGTTTTAAAAATGCTGCATCTGGTTTTTTCAAAACTTCATTTGATTCTGACTTATCTTGAACTTTTAAACATACTTTAAATTTAGAGTTTGACCATATTTGATCATTTACAACTCCGCTAGGTTTTTGTGTCGCTAGAATTAAGTGAACACCTAAAGAACGTCCTATACGTGAAATAGAGATTAAACTATCCATAAATTCTGGTTGTTGAGTTTTTAATTCAGCAAACTCATCACAAATTATTAATAAGTGACTTAAAGGTTCAGATACCATTTTCTTTCTATAGAATTGTTGATATTTATAAATGTTCATTGAACCTTCTTTTAATTTTTCACGTGCTTCATTAAATATTGCTTGTCTTCTTTTTAATTCTGATTCCATTGAAGAAACAGCTCTACCTATTTCAGATTTATCTAAGTTTGTGATAGTACCAGCTAAGTGAGGTAATCTAATTCCTAATTCAGAGTTTTCAAAACTTAGTGCTAAACCTCCACCTTTGTAGTCTATTAATACAAATTGAACTTCATCTGGATGGAAATTAACAGCAAGAGATAAAATATAAGTTACTATCCACTCTGATTTACCTGAACCAGTAGTACCGGCAACTAAACCATGTGGACCATGATATTTTTCATGAATGTCCATTTTAAATAGTTCACCAGTTTGATCTATTCCTATAGGTACTGCAAGTGAGTTTACAGGGTTGTTCGTTTTCCATCTATCTAAAACATTTAATTGCTCTATTTTTCCAACGCCATACATTTCTAAGAATGGAACTGAAGTTGGTAATTCATATTTAGTTTTTTCAAGCATTATTGGAATATTAGCAAGTTTTTGAGCACAATCATAAATATCAATATTATCACAATATTCTGCGGCAAATTGCATTTGATTTTCTTCAGTTAAATCATTTGTAATAAGTCCTGACATTTGTTCCCCAATATTTATGAATGTTGAGGTTTCACTTGGAAGTGTTGACAATCTATCATGTAACATTAATATAGTAAATCCAAGATTCTTTTTATATGCCATTATTTTCTTTACTAAATTTGTTTGTCTAATAGTATTTATATCATCCGTAAAGATTAGATAGTATGGTTTAAAGCTTTTGTATAACTCATCTTTTTCCAATTTTTCTTCGCCTTGACTATCCAACTTTATGTCTTCATCATCTTTAGCTCTTGAATCAAAATTCTTTTCAATTTCAATTGCTATATCATTAAATTCTTCTAATTTACTTGCAAAATATCTAATTGTTTTTTGATTATCCCAGCAATGAGGCAATATCTTCAAGTAATCCCAATTTTTAGGATTTTTAGTAAATACTATTATTTTAAGCTCTGTATAAGATTGAAAAGTCATTATTTGAAGAAACAAACTATCTATAAATCTTTTTGATAATTTAACATCTCCAATTACACCAATCTTACTATTTTCGACCATGTTTAATGCCAAAGGAACGTTATTTATCATTAATGACTCATTAACGATGTTTTTAAGTGCAACTTCTAAATTGTCCTCATCTTCCAATTTGAAACATTCTTCTGGTTCTTGTATTTTGATTTTACTTTGAACATTACCTATACCTAGTCTTACAGACAAGAAATCACTATGTTCTATATTTTTTTGCCATAATGTTCTAGGTCTTGTTTCAATTATTAATTTGCAATTATCAAGTGATGGAGATGATTCAATTAATATTTGCTGTTGTTTATTTTTAAGTAATAATATTTCTTGTCTTTTTTTACCTAAATACTCCATGTATTTTTTTTGTCTCTTTGCTTCTTTTTTCTTGGCTGCTCTTTTAGCCATGAATTTCGTTAACAATGGCCAAAATAAAGCAGATAAAGCAGCTACTCCAGCAGTAATTAAAGATAAAATAAATCTCTTTTGTGGTACTCCACCTTCCATATAGGTATCAACCGTATTAATTACAGAAACCGCTGATGTACAAAGCATAGTCATTTGAGGACCTAAAGTTAGTAATACTGGCATGTTGTCATCTTCCTCTTTCCTTGGCGGCTCATCTATCTTTACTTCCTCTTCCTCCATTTTTGAATAAAATCTTGGAGATTTAAAGTAATAGTCTTGTTTGTTAAATAGTGGTATATCTTCATCTACACCTTGATCTGTATCATTTATTGGTTCTAATATTTCTTGCTTTTGGGCTAATTTATTAGAATTTACTTTCAATAAATCAGCAGGCGCTGTTATGTATGTTTCAGAACCTAAAAATATGATCCTCATTCCATAATAAAACAAATAATCTCCTGCGTGTATTACTTTCCTACTAATTCTCTCATCATTAACAAAAGCAAATCTAGAATTTGTCTCTAAAATAAATGCATTATTATTATATGTTATATTTATAATTTCATCTTTTTTTTCTATTTCATCACAATTGTAAGAAATATCACACATTTGATTATATCCAATTGTAAGACTTCCACTGTTGATTGAATTAAATTTGACAGTATTTCTATTATATGTTTCAGATACAAATACATGAAATGGTATTTTTGTTCTTTTATCCTTTAAAACGAAGGCTGTATTATTAATTATATTTCTTATTTCATTTCCTTCAAATTCAAAATTTTCTCCACAAGAAAAAACCCAGGAACCATTCTTTTCTTCTACGTTCCCTAAAAATAATCTTTCATTAATATTTAACGGATAAACACCACTTACTTTAAGCGGAAGGTTTATTTTATTAAAAAACATATCATTATAAATATATACTATCATAAATCAACACCCTATATTATTCATAAATAGTATATCATTTAGACATGTCATAGTCAATTATAGAATTTAAAAAAATGCAATTATTTTTTTAATTGCATTTTCTTAAATCTGCTTTCAGTAAATTCTAAATTATTTTTAATGTTTTTTAAATAATTTAATCTAACATTAAATAAATCAAATCTTGTCTTACAAGCTAAATATTGATATTTTAGTGAAACTGTTTCTAATAAATTTGATTGTAACCTGTAGTATTCAACATCAAAATGATATGCATCTTTATTAATCTCACCATTTGATATTAATTCATCTAATTTTAATCTTAACTCATCAAATTTTGCTTTCTCATCTTCAGTCATCTCAAAACTTGTAATTCCATTTACTATATATGGCGCTCTTGCTTCTAATGAGTCACACAAATTAGTTACTTCTATCACAACATCCTGACCATAATTCACAATAGCATTAGTATCATTAAAATCAATTAATTCTCTTTTGTTTTCCATTCCTATATGCCCCCTTTATTTATTAATATATACTAATAATTCTCAGCTTTTATTTCCATATAACTTTCTGGATGTTTACAAACTGGACATACTTTTAATGCTTTCTTTCCTTTATAAACATGTCCACAGTTTCTACACACCCATATTTTTTCTTCATCACGTTCAAACACTAAATTATTTTCAATATTACCAATTAATTTCATGTATCTTTCTTCATGATGCTTTTCAATTTCACCAACTTGTTCAAATAATCTTGCTATTTCATTAAATCCTTCTTCACGAGCAGTTTCAGCAAATGATTTATACATTTCAGTCCATTCATAGTTTTCGCCATTGGCTGCATCCTTTAAATTTTCAAGTGTACTTGGTACATCTCCATCATGCAATGCCTTAAACCATAATTTTGCATGTTCTTTTTCATTTCCTGCAGTTTCTTCGAATATTGCGGCGATTTGTTCATATCCTTCTTTTTTTGCTTTTGATGCATAATAAGTATACTTGTTTCTTGCTTGACTTTCTCCCGCGAAAGCTGCCATTAAATTTTGTTCAGTTTTACTACCTTTTAATTCCATAATTAATACCTCTTTCTTTATATATGATTATAACATAAATAATACAAAATAAAAATACTCTTTCGAGTATCTTATTACATTTTTGTTACTTGAATTAAGTCAACTTCAACTGGTGTTTCTTGTCCGAATAGATCAATAAGAACAGTCAATTTTTCATTTTCCTTGTCTTGACTTTCAACCTTACCAAACATTCCTTTGAATGGACCATCAATTATTGAAATGCTATCTCCAACTTCAACATTTGTATTAATAGGTTTCGCATTTTCTACTCCATCACCAATAAACTTCTTAACTTCTTCTGGTGATAGTGGAATTGGTTTTGCTCCTTTACCAGATGAACCAATGAATCCTGTAACTCCAGGTGTATTACGAACTACATACCAAGCCTCATCACTCATAACCATTTCAATTAACACATATCCTGGAAACATTTTACGAACTTTTTCTTTTTTTACACCATCTTTTATTTCTACTTCAGTACGTTCAGGAATAATAACTCTAAATATATTATTTTCCATACCCATACTTTCACGTCTAGATTCTAAATAGTCTTTAACTTTTTGCTCATGTCCAGAATAAGCGTTAACAACATACCATAACTTTTTTCCTTTTTCCATTATATATTTCCTCCAAATAATGAGAATAAAGCATCAAGACCTAAAAAATATAATCCAAAGAAGATAAGCATAGCAACAGTTATACATGAGTATTTAACTAATGTTTTACCATCTGGCCATCTTACTGTTTTGGCTTCTTTCTTTACTCCATTAAAGAAACTTTTGATTTTTTTCATACAACCAATCCTCCAAAAAAAAACACTTTCATGTGATATGTAAATATTATCATAAAATATTACATATTTCAAGTGTTTTTAATTAATTTCTAAAATATCTTTTATCATTATTTTGTTACCATCTATTGTTAATAAATAATCATAGCTTTTTGATATTATTATAAAGTCTCCCTCCATATTAATTGTTTTAATATGAAATACTTTTTTATATATAAAATCCTTGGATCTAAATAATGAATCTATCTTATTTTGAATTTCATTCATACTATATCTTTTTGTATTTTCTTTTTCTTTCGAGTCTTTACTTTTATATGAATAAAATACTTCATCATTATGACTAATTTTTTTATTTATATTATTTACAAATATTTCTGGTAACTTTTTCATACTTAATTATATTAATTAATATTCTAAATATTCGCGTCTTTTTAAATCTCTTTCTTTAACAGATTCTCTTTTATCATAAAGTTTTTTACCTTGACATAAACCAAGCTCTATTTTTGCTTTATTCTTTTTAAAATATAATTTTAACGGAATCAAAGTATATCTTTTAGTTTCCACTTCATTAGCTATTCTAATTATTTCATTTTTATGAAGCAATAGTTTTCTTTCTCTTCTTTCATCATGATTAAATATATTACCTTCTTCATATTTAGCTATATACATATT